>Ga0315290_10002346_pt1 | contig 13341 bp, 14 predicted proteins | sample YL17G12_0_MG_FD_203627 | JGI IMG/M metagenome (GOLD analysis project Ga0315290, IMG submission 203627) | Sediment microbial communities from Yellowstone Lake, YNP, Wyoming, USA - YL17G12_0 | ecosystem: Environmental > Aquatic > Freshwater > Lake > Sediment | place: USA: Wyoming | collected... | reverse complement strand
GACCTCCTCGCGGCCGCTCGCCCAGGCCCCGGCGACGGAGTCGACGTGGTAGTACCCCTCGAACTCGTTCTGGTCGTAGCGGATCGAGTCGAAGATGTAGAACTCTGCCTCGGGCCCCCAGTACGACCGGTCGGCGATCCCGGTCTGCTTCAGGTACAACTCGGCCTTCTTCGCGATGTTCCGCGGGTCGCGGCTGTAGTCCTCGCCGGTCACCGGGTCCTTCACGAAACACGTGATGTTCAGCGTGGGGTGCTTCGTGAACGGGTCCATGTACGCGGTGTCGGGGTCCAGAGACAGGAGCATGTCGGACTCCTGGATCTCCTGGAACCCGCGGACCGACGACCCGTCGAAGGGCTGGCCCTCGTCGAACTTCTCCTCGGTCAGCTCGTGCACGGGCACCGACAGGTGCTGCACCTGCCCCGGCAGGTCGGTGAAACGGAAGTCCACGATCTGGGCTCCCTGCTCCTTCGCCATCGCGATGACGTCTTTGGGCGTGGCCACGGCTGCTTCCCCCTTGCTGGTCGACGGCTCCATCGAAGGGTAGGTGGCCGGGCCGCCCACGCGGTGACCCGGGCGTTAACTCTGCGTTACGAGCGGGTCGCTCGAGTGGTCGCTCAGGCCTCCGGAAGCGGGATGGAGTGGAAGAGCGCGAGCTTCCACTCGCCGCTCTCGCGTCGAAGCACGGCGGTCGTCGGCGCTGAGACGTGCCCCCGCTCGCCGCCCAGCGTGTAGTCCTGCTCCAGCCAGAACGTCACCACACCGGTGTCGCCCCAGTCGGTCTCGTGCGCGTCGTGGATCTCGGAATGCACGTCGGAGACGCTCGAGGACATCTCGCGGACGTACCCCGTCATCTCGTCGCCGCGGACCCACCGGCGCGAGATCTCGTCGACCCCTTCCGCCTCCGAGCCGATCGTCGCCAGCGCCGCCTCGGTGTCCGCCTTGTCAAGCGCGTCGAACATCCGCTGGACGGTGTCGGTCAGTGCACCTGCCATCGCACCTCGCCTCCCCAGGTCGTGCGGGCATCTGCTCTTTCGAGCCTACGCCGACGCTACGGCATTGGGAACCCTTGGACACCGCGAGCCGGCGGAACGGGCCGAGGACCATGATGCCGAGGGGGATGAGCATCGCGGTCCTGATCGCTCCGTTCATGCCAGGGTCATCGGCGCGAGGACCGTCGCCGGCGCAGAGCCCGGGCGAGTCATCTCCCGTAGTCCCGGGTGGGTCATGCGGTGCGCCACCCGACCTAGGGCCCCTGATCGGGGTCGGCGGCGCGGTACCCGACGCCCCGCACCGTCTCGATCAGGTGCTCGTGCTCGGGGCCGAGCTTCGCGCGCAGACGCCGCACGTGCACGTCGACGGTGCGCGTACCGCCGTAGAAGTCGTACCCCCAGACCTCGCGGAGCAGGGCCGGCCGCGTGAAGACCCGCCCGGGCCGCGAGGCCAGGAACCGGAGCAACTCGAATTCCTTGAAGGTCAGGTCCAGCGAGCGACCGCTCACCGCCACACGGTAGGTCTCGGTGTCGAGTGCCAGCGGCCCGTGGCGGATCACGGTGCCGTCTCCGGCGCCGGTGCGGCGCCGGAGCATCGCGAGCCGCGCCTCGATCTCACCCGAGGGCGCGCCCGGGTACAGGAACTCGTCGGCCACCTCGTGCCAGGGATACCGCTCGAGCTGATCGCGCTCGACGATCAGCACGGCGGGCATCCGGGCGTCCCGCGCGCGGAGCGCCTGCAGCACCGACCACGCCTGCGCCGGATGCTCGCCCGCGTCGACCAACACGGCCTCGGGCTCGATCGCGAGCACGTGGTCGAGCGAGGCGACCGAGAGCGGCTCGAGCTTGAGGTCGGCGTGCACCTCCGGCAGGGCGGGCAGGGCCGTCTGCGGGGTTCGATCGGTGAGCAGCGCGAGGAACGGCATCGGTGGCTCCACGATAACGGGTCGGCCGTTGCACCGGTACGCTTGGCCTGCGATGACGACCGTCCAGCAGGTCACGTCCCACCACTGGCGGGTGCCCGCCGAATCCTTCACCGTGACCACCGACGACGGCGTCCGGATCGAGGGCACCCGGCTCGGCGAGACGGGCTCCGGCCTCCCCGCCGTGGTGCTCGCCCACGGCCTGATCGGGTGGCACCGCAAACCCCGGTTCGCGGTGTTCGCCGAGCACCTCACGCCGTGGTTCACGGTGTACGCCTTCGACGCGAGAGGACACGGCGAGAGCGACGGGGTCTCCGACTTCGGCGGCGCCGAGATATACGACGTGGACGCGGTGGTGGACCTCGCGCGGCAGGGAGGGCACGAGCGGCTCGTCACGGTCGGGGCCTCGATGGGGGGCATCGCGGTCATCAGGCACGCGGCGCTGATCGGCCCGCCCGACCTGGTCGTGAGCATCTCGTCGCTGGCTTCGTGGGACTGGCACGCGGGCGCCGACCCGGCGGCCCGACGCAACTTCCAGGCCCGGGTGAACACCGCGCCCGGCCGGGCGGCGCTTCGCGCCTGGGGCGTGCGCCTGCCGGAGGAATGGGACGAGCCCGAGGCGCCCGAGGACGTGATCGCGAAGATCGCCCCGACCCCGATCGTGATCGTCCACGGCCAGAACGACATGCTGTTCTCGGTGGAGCACGCGCGCCGCCTGTACGAAGCGGCCGGCGACCCCAAGCACCTGATGATCGGCAACCGATTCGGTCACGCCGAGGACGGACTCTCGCCCGGGTTCGCCCGGCGGCTCGCGAATGTGATCTACGACGAGACGGGCCTGCCGTGGTCCGGGTAAGACTCTTCGCCTCGCTCCGCGAGCTGGCGGACGCCTCGAGGGTCGAGGCCTCCGGAACGTCGGTCGGCGAGATCGTGGACGCCCTGAGCGAGCGCTACGGCGAGCGGTTCGCCTCGATCGCCGCGGTGGGGACGTTCGTCGTGAACGGGGAGCGGGCCACGCGGGCCACCCCTGTGGCCGAGGGCGACGAGGTCGCCCTGCTGCCGCCGGTCAGCGGCGGGAGAAGCTAGACCTCGCGGTCGACCGCCTACCCTGCGATACTGACCGCGGCCGCCGATGCGATTCCACCGTGTCCTCCTCGTCGTGAACCCCGTCGCCCGGACGGTCTCCAAGCCCACGCTCGCGGTCATCGAGAAGGCGCTGTCCGCCGACTTTCGGCTCGAGGTGATCGAGACCAAGGAGCGCGGCCACGCGAACGAGATCGCGGCGCAGGCGGTTGACGAGGGCATCGACCTCGTCGTGGTGTTCAGCGGCGACGGCACGATCAACGAGGCCGTGAACGCGCTCGCGGGTAGCGAGACCGCGCTTGGCGTGCTCCCGGGCGGCGCCACGAACATCCTGGTCCGCGCGCTCGGTCTGCCCACCGACCCCGTCGAGGCCACGGGGGTGCTGATCGGCAAGGCCCTCGACGACGATGCCTTCAAGCTGCACCTGGGGCGAGCCGACGGCAGGTACTTCGCGGTGAACTGCGGGGCGGGCGTCGACGCGGCGGCGATGCAGCGCATGGACCACAAGTTCCCCAAGACCAAGGCGAAGTTCGACCGGGTGGCGTTCCGCTCGGTGGCCTGGGAGCTGATGGTCGGGTACGCGGGCAAGGCGCCCGGGATGTCGGTGAGCATCGACGGTGGGGAGCCGTCGCCCTCGCTCTCGGTCATGGTGGGGCGCACCGACCCGTACACGTACTACAGGGAGCGCGGCATGCGGATGACCCCCGAGGCCTCGCTCGAGTCGGGCCTGGACGTGCTGAGCATGCGCCGCCTGAACCGGCGGAGCGTCCCGCGGATCGCGTGGCAGGTGTTCGGCTCGGCCCGCCACGTGCGCACGCGCGACATCGATTACGCCCACGACGCCACGCACGTGCTGGTCACCGCCGACGAGCCGTTCCCGGTGCAGGTCGACGGCGACGCCCTCGGCGCGCACGAGCGTCTCGACATCGAGCTCGCCCGCGAGGCCCTCTGGGTCGTGGCCTAGCGGGCCGGCCGAACGCCGGCCGGCGGCCTCACTCCCGCGGGGCGTCCTCGCGCTGCTGGATCCCACATTCCCACTTGGACAGCCCCGCCCAGCGTCCGGCGCGCTCGGGCTCGCCCGCGAACCGCGGCCTGGTGCATGGCGCGCAGCCGATCGAGGCGTATCCCAGGTCGTACAGCGGGTTGTGCGGCAGGTCGTGCTCCTCGAGATAGGCCCACACCTGCGCGCGGGTCCAACCCGCCATCGGGTTGATCTTCACGATCGAGTGACCCGGCGCGACCTCGTAGCGGTCCACGAACGGCGCGTTCGCGCGGGTCGGCGAGGAGTCCCGGCGGAACGCCGTCACCCATGCGTCGAGATCACGCAGGGCGGCCATCATCGGGCGCACCTTGTTCAACTCGCAGCACAGGTCGGGGTCGCGCTCGTAGAGCCGCGGGCCGAAGGCCTCGGCCTGGCTCTCGACGGTGTACTCCCCGTAGAGGTCGACGACGTTCAGCCCGAGCCGCTCGGCCAGCCGCTCCTTGAACGCCAGCGTCTCGGCGAACTGGTAGCCGGTCTCGAGGAACAGGATCGGCACGTCGGGCCTGATCTGGGACGCCATGTGCATCACGCAGGAGCCGTCGGCCTGGAACGCCGAGGCGAGCGCGATGCGCTCGATGCCCGACGTCTCGAGCGCCCATGACACGATCTCGCGAGGGTGGGCGTCCTCGAACGCCAGGTTGAGCGCGACGATCTCGTCGTCTGTGAACGTCGTGGACACGGGTGGCGGACGCCTCCTGTCGGGGTGCGCGGATGATACCTCCGCCGGGCCTGTGGCCTCGCCGTTTCCGTACACTGCCAGCGACGTTCCCCCCGGTCCCGGGGGCTCCGCAAGAACCGACCAAGAGGAGCTGGACCATGTCCGAGAACCACCCGATCGCGCCCCACGGCGGCACGCTCGTCGACCTGCTCGCCGACGAGGCCAAGGCGTCGGCCCTGGCTGGAGAGGCCGCGAACCTGCCCAAGATCGTCCCGAACGAGCGCGAGCTCTCGGACCTCGAGATGCTGGCGGTGGGCGCCCTCAGCCCGCTGACCGGGTTCCAGGGCGAGGCCGACTACCACTCGGTGCTCGACTCGATGCACCTCACGAACGGCCTCGCATGGGCGATCCCGGTCGTGCTCGGCGTCGACGAGGCGCAGGCCCACCAGCTGGGTGGCGGCGGCAGCGTCGCGCTGCTCCCGACCGAGGGTGCCGCGCCGATCGCCGTGCTCCGGGTGACCGGCGCCTTCAAGCGTGACAAGGCGAAGGAGGCCGTGGCCGTCTACCGCACCGACGATGAGGCGCACCCGGGCGTCAAGGCGGTCTACGACTCGGGCGAGTACTGCCTGGCCGGCGACCTCGAGGTGATCTCGCTCCCCGCCCACGACGACTTCCAGAGCTACCGGATGACGCCCGGCGAGACGCGCGCTGAGTTCACGCGTCGCGGCTGGAAGACGGTCGTGGGCTTCCAGACCCGCAACCCTATCCACCGGGCGCACGAGTACATCCAGAAGTGCGCGCTCGAGATCGTCGACGGTCTGCTCGTGCACCCGCTGATGGGCGCCACGAAGTCCGACGACGTGCCGCCGGACGTGCGGATGCAGTGCTACGAGGCGCTGTTCGAGGGCTACTACCCGAAGGACCGCGCGATGGTCTCGATCTTCCCGGCCGCGATGCGCTACGCGGGGCCGCGCGAGGCCATCTGGCATGCGATCTGCCGCAAGAACTACGGCTGCACGCACTTCATCGTCGGACGCGACCACGCGGGCGTGGGCACCTACTACGGCACCTACGACGCCCAGCAGATCTTCGACGAGTTCGAAGAAGGCGAGCTCGGGATCACGACGCTGAACTTCGAACACTCGTTCTGGTGTGAGTCGTGCGAGGGCATGGCGTCGCCCAAGACCTGTCCCCACGGCGAGGAGACGCGCATCTCCCTGTCGGGCACGAAGGTCCGCGAGATGCTCCGCGACGGCGAGCGTCCGCCGCAGGAGTTCTCGCGACCCGAGGTCGCCGACATCCTGATCGCCGCGATGCAGGGCAAGGAGTAGGCGAGGCGCGCGCGTCGTTACAGAGGGCCGCGCCCCGCCGGGCGCTACTGGTAGCCTCGGACCACGTTCCCCCCGGCACCTGGAGGCGACGATCCCACTTCCCAGACCGTTCCGACGCGCTCTCGCCCTCTTCGCCGCCCTGGCGATCGCGGTCGTCGCAGTCCCGGCCAACGCCGACACCTCGAGCCAGCTCGACGGCGCCAAACGCGAGGCCGAGGCGGCGCAGGCCGAGCTCAGCCGCGTGGCGCAGCTCTGGCAGGACGCCGAGGCCAAGCTCGCCGTCGCGCAGGACGCCGCCGCCTCGGCCCGCTCCCGCATCGCGGACCTCGAGCAGCGGCTCGGTGCCGTGAAGGTGCGGCTGAACGAGCGTGCCGCCGCGCTCTACATGGCGGGGGGCGACCCCACGGTGATGGCGCTCATCACCTCGGGCTCGGTCTCCGATGTCGCCGACCGGCTGCAGTTCGCCGACGCGGTCGCCCAGGGCGATGCCGATCTCGCGACGCAGGTCTCCGTGCAGGCGGAGGAGCTCGCCTGGGAGCGCGAGCGGCTGGCCGGCGCGGTGGCCGACGGCCGGGCCGCGGCGACCCAGCTCCAGGCCCAGTCGGACGCGATCCGGTCGAAGGTCGAAGACCTCCAGGCCCGGGTCGGGACCCTCGAGGACCAGCTCGCGGCCGAGCAGGCCCCTCCCTCACCCTCGGGTGACGCGGCCGTGGACCCGAACACCGACGGAGACGGAAACCCCCCGCCGATCAGCGGCAGCGGCTGGCTCCAGACCTGCCCCGTGAACGGCCCCAACTCGTTCGTGGACTCGTTCGGCGATCCGCGCCCGGGTGGGCGGTCCCACGAAGGGATCGACCTGATCGCGGCCTTCGGCACCCCCGTGGTCGCCACGCATGCCGGCACGGTGCACCACACGACGAGCGCCCCGGGCGGCTACGGCACGGTGCTCTTCCACGACGGAAGTGCCGACTGGACCTTCTACACGCACTTCAGCTCGTACGCCGGGCCAGGCGACGGTGGCCACGTGAACGCGGGCGACACGATCGGCCTCGTGGGCTCCACCGGCGACACCACCGTGAACCATCTGCACTTCGAGTATCACCCCGGTGGCGGCGCCGCATTGAACCCCTACAGCGCCCTGCTCGCGGTCTGTTGAGCGCGCTCCGGCCGGGGTTCCCCACGCCGCGCGCGCGTCACGGTCCCTCCCGCACCGTAGAATCCCCGTCATGACCCAGGGCAACCGCCGTATCGACCGGATCCGCGACGCCGCCTACCTCGACGGCGTGGACGAGCTCACGCTCGAAGACCTCCGCGCCCGCCGCGACGAGTGCCACGCCGAGCGCGAGTACCTGTCGCTGCTGCGGCGGCTCGTGCAGGGCCGCGCCGAGATCCTCCAGGCGGAGCTCGCGTCACGCGGCGCGGAGGGCGACGCCGGGCCGCTCGTCGACCGTCTCGCGCAGATCCTGGCCGGCGACGAGCCGCAGCCGGAGGCGCGCGGCGAGGCCGTGCGGGTCGGGCTTCCCGAAGAGGAGATGCTCCTGGCGCGCCGACGGGTCGAGCGGATCGTCGCCGACGCCCAGCTCTCGGACCCCTCCGGCATGGACGACGAGAAGCTCGCCGAGACGGTCGAGATGCTCGCCGACGAGGAGCGCCAGGTCTCCGAGGCCCGCGGCCACGTGATCCGCGTGCTCGACGTGCTGCAGGACGAGCTGAAGCGCCGCTACAAGGACGATCCCACCCTGGCCCTGCGCTGACGGGCGCTGCCGAGGGCCCGGCGCATCCGGTCGCTCGCTTCGCGAGCGTAGTCCCCCCGGGGGATGGGCCCGGGGCATGCGAACGTAGGCCGTCGGTCGGCCACGCACGTGGTGCGTTCCCCGGTGGCGAAACGCCCTGGCGTCCGATGGCGCCGAGACCTTGGACCCGCGAGAGTTCGGTCGGCGCCGCCAGGCTCTCGACCCCGAGGTATCGATGTGACCCGACCAGACGACCGATCGCTGTCGCCCACCTCCACCTCGCCTTTCGCCGATCCCGACCTCACGGTCGTGCACGCGCAGATGGTGGTGTTCGCGCGCGAGCTGGGTGAGCTGTACTCGGCCGAGCGCCTCAGGAGTCGCGAGCTGCAGCAGGCGCTCGAGGGCGTTCGAGAGATGTACGTCGCCACGATGAAGTCGCTCGCCCAGGTCGTCGAGGCGAAGGACTCCAACACGCGCGGCCATCTCGATCGCACCCAGGCGTACGGGCTCGCGCTCGCGCGCCGCATCGATCCGGAGCTCGCCGCGCGTCCCGAGGTCGGCTACGGGTTCTTCCTGCACGACATCGGGAAGGTCGGCATCCCCGAGCGCGTGCTCGGCAAGCCGGGCCCGCTCACCGATGAGGAGTGGGAGATCATGCGGACCCACCCCGCGATCGGCGCCCAGATCGTGGAGCCGATCAGGTTCCTGGGTGACGCGGTCGAGATCGTCCGCACGCATCACGAGTGGTTCGACGGGACCGGCTACCCGCGGGGCCTCCGGCGAGAGGAGATCCCCTTGGCGGCCCGGATCTTCTCGATCGCCGACTCGTTCGACGCCATGACGAGCGACCGCCCGTACCGGCGAGCGCTCCCGCTCGAGCGCGCCCTGGACGAGATCCGCGGCGGGGCGGGCACGCAGTTCGACCCGATCGTGGTCGAGGCCTTCCTCGAGCTGATCGAGGAACACGATCTCCTCGCCCAAGGCGATGCGCCGCTCGAGCCTGCACCCGTGCTCCGCGCCGTCTGACATCAAGCCCCGCTCGGGGATCCCAACGGGTACGCTCCGCGACGATGACCGCCGTCCCCTCTGTCCGCGTCGTCCGATCGGGGCTCGTCGAGTCGGTCCATCATGCCGACGTCGCGGTGTGCGATACCGGCGGCCGCCTCGTGGCGTTCGCGGGCGACGCGGATCGCCCCGTCTACGGACGGTCCTGCACCAAGCCGCTCCAGGCGTCGGTGTCTCTGGATGCGATCGGCGACGAACCCCTCACCGACCGGCAGGCGGCGATCGCCTGTGCCTCGCACAACGGGGAGCCGGTGCACCTGGCCGCGGTGCGTTCGGTGCTCCGCAGGGGCGGGCTGGGCGTCGACGCCCTGCGGACCCCGCCGGGCTGGCCGATCGATCCCGCCGCGATGGCGCGGGCCCGTACACAGACGCCCCTGCGGCACAATTGCTCGGGCAAGCACGCCGCGATGCTGCTCGCCTGCGTCCGGCAGGGGTGGGATCCGGAGACCTACCGCCGCGCCGGCCATCCGCTCCAACGGCGCGTGCTCGCGGCCGTGAAGACCGCCACCGGCCACGACGACGTGCACGTCGGCGTCGACGGCTGTGGGGTGCCGGTCCACGGGGTCCCGTTGTCGGGGATGGCCACGATGTTCGCCCGGCTGGCGGTTCCCGAGCGGCTCGGCGCCCTCGCGCCGCATGCCGCTCGTGCCACCGCCGGCATGCGCGCGGTGCCCTACCTCGTGGGGGGCAGGAACCGGCTCGACACCGACCTGATGACCGTCGCCGACGGGCTCGTGGTGAAGGAGGGGGCCGAGGCGCTCGTCTGCGCGGCGGTCGTCCCGCAGGGGCTCGGCGTGGCGGTGCGCGTCGCGGACGGCGGCGAGCGCGCCACCGGGCCGCTCTTGATCGACGCGCTCCGCCAGCTGGGCGCGCTCGAGGGCGCCCAACTCCGCCAGCTCGGGATGCACGCCGCGCCCGTCGTACTCGGCGGCGGGATCCCGGTGGGTCACCTCGAGGTCGACCTTCGCCTGCGCCGCGGGTGAGCCGGGCGCACACACGCCCCGGCCTTCCGCGCGACCTCGCGTAGCATCGACCCCATGAGCGCGGCCTCTCCTCGCGTGGCGGTGCTGTCCGTCCACACCTCGCCGATCGACCAGCCGGGAACCGGCGACTCCGGCGGCATGAACGTCTACATCCGCGCGGTGGCCGAGCGGCTCGCGAGCCAGGGCGTCGAGGTGGACCTGTTCACGCGGTGCCGCGGTGGCGTCACGCACGACGTGCGCGAGATCGCGCCCGGCATCCGCGTGGTGAGCGTGAAGGCCGGCCCGTGCCTGCCGATCCCCAAGACCGACATCCCGCGCTTCCTCGCGGAGTTCCTGGGCGGCGTGCTGCGCATCGCCCATGAGGACGGCCGCGGCTACGACATCGTGCACAGCCACTACTGGCTCTCGGGCTGGGTGGGTCGCGCCGCCAAGGAGGAGTGGCAGGCGCCGCTCGTGGTCTCCTTCCACACCCTCGGCAAGGTGAAGAACTACTCGCTGGCCCGAGGCGAGGCGCCCGAGCCACCCGACCGGCTCGAGGGGGAGCAGCGAGTGATCGCGGCGGCCGACCGGATCCTCGCGCCGACCCCGTCCGAGGCGGCGCAGCTCGTGGGGCTGTACCGCGCCGACCCCGAGCACATCCGGATCGTGCCGCCGGGCGTCGACCACATGCTCTTCGTGCCGGGGGACCGAGCGGCAGCCCGCGCACGGCTGCACCTTTCCGGCCTCCGGCTGGCCCTCTACGTGGGACGTCTTCAGGCGCACAAGGGGCCCGACGTCGCGGTGCGGACGATGGCCGAGGCCGTCGCGCGAGACCCCGAGGCCGCGGGGGACCTGGTGCTGGCGGTGGTGGGTGGGCCGAGCGGCGCCGATCACGGGGCCGAGCTCACCCGCCTGATGGAGCTCGCAGGCGCGCTCGGGGTGAGCGAGCGTGTGATGTTGTTCCCGCCTCAGCCCCAAGCCAAGCTCGCCGACTTCTACGCCGCGGCCGACGTCGTGCTCGTGCCCTCGCGATCGGAGTCGTTCGGGCTCGTGGCGCTCGAGGCCCAGGCCTGCGGCACCCCGGTGATCGCCGCCGAGGTCGGTGGCCTGCGCTATGTGGTGGACGACGGCAAGACCGGGTTCCTCGTCGAGGGGCACGATCCGGGGGACCACGCCGACCGGCTCCTGCAGATCCTCCGGCATCCCGCGCTCGCGGCCGCGATGGGTGCCGAGGCCGCCCGCCAGGCCCTCCGGTTCACGTGGGACGCCACCACGATGGAGCTCCTGTCGGTCTACCGCGAGGTCCTGGAACGCCCCTGACCTGCGGCGATGTGGTCTCCGTCACACCGACGCCGGAATTGTCACTCTTTCCTCCGAGCCCCTGACCTGCGCGTTTATGCGCTGACCTGCGGAAACACGGAGTTGACCGCTCCCCGCACCTTCTTCTATCGTTCGGCTCGCTCCAAGCAGTCGATGTGATCGACGCGAAGGAGCCGGACACGCGAAGGGACGCCGCAAGGTGACCCGGAGCGGGGCCCCGAAGGTCGCAAGATCGGAAGGGGTCCGGGTCGGGAAGGTCGCAAGACCGGAACGGCCGCCCGGAACGGCACCCCCCCGGGGGAGTCGGGAAGGGAGCCCGTCCTCGGAACGGAGCGCCGCAAGGCGATCCTTCGGGGGACAGGCGGTCGGAGCGCCGCAAGGCGAGCCGCCGCCGGGGCCGGTTCGGCGCCTGCCGCAGCGAGAGCGGAGGTTGCTTGGAGCACCAGAGCCCGAGGGGCTGACGGTGGCTGGGAGCTTCGGTTCCCGGCGAGCCGAAGGTCTCTCGGGTTCTTTCTTTTCCCCCTCGCGCGGCGTCCCTTCATTTTCGGCTACCGTCCGGGCGATGGCTGAGGGACGGACGAAGCGCGCCGTCGAGGCGGAGGCCCGCCGCGAACGGATCATCGAGGCCGCGATGCGGCACTTCGCCGAGCACGGCTATCGCGGCGGCCGCGTCGACGACATCGCCACCGAGGTCGGCGTCGCCAAGGGCACGGTCTTCCTAGACTTCGGGTCGAAGGAGGGGCTCTTCCTCGAGGCGTATCAGGCAGCCGTCTCCCGTCTCCCGGCCTGGCTCGACGCACCTACCGAGGTGGTCGAGGAGGGCTTCTGGGCCACGCTCGACTACTGGCTCGAGCGCACCGAGCAGTTCATCGCCGACGACTGGGTCCCGAACCGCATCGCGATGATCGGCCGATACGACACGGGGCTCGGTCTGCGCCGCCCGATCGACCGCTTCATGCGGAGCGAGGACCCTTACGGGACGCTGGAGTTCGTGGAGTACGGGGTCCGACACGGGGAGCTCCGCGAGGACGTCGACGTCGAGATGATCGCGTCGATGCTCGATTGGCTCGCCGAACGGTTCCAGGATGCCCTCGCCTCCGAAGACCTGGATCCCGGCCTGATCCACCGCCGACCCGAGCGACGGGGGATGCGGATCAAGGAGTTCCTCGAGATCCTCCGCGACGGGATCGCGGCGCCGCCGCCGGACGAACCCGCGACCGGGGCCGTCGCCGAGTGACGGCGCCTTGAGCAGGCGCTGTACCCTGACCCGATGACGGTCGATGCGCGGCGCGTCGCCATCCTTGGCGGCGGCAAGATGGGCGAGGCGTTGATCTCGGGGCTGATCCGGTCCGGGGGGCGCCGCGCCGACGAGATCATGGTCACGAACCGCCGCGAGGAACGCGCGCTCGAGCTCGCGGGCAAGTACGGCGTGACCGCCACCCTCGACAACGCGGGGGCTGCCGCATGGGCTGACGTGCTCGTCCTGATGGCCAAGCCCCAGGACACCGAGGCGCTGCTGGGCCAGATCCGGTCCCACGTGAGCGCCGACGACCTCGTGGTCAGCTTCGCGGCGGGCGTGCGCACCTCGTTCGTCGAGAAGCACCTGCCCGACATCGTTCCGGTCGTCCGCGTGATGTCGAACGTCCCGGTCATGGTGGACGAGGCCATGTCGGTGATCTCGGCCGGCTCGACGGCGACCGAGGATCACCTCGCGATCACCGAGGAGCTGCTCGGGTACGTGGGGAAGGTCCTCCGTCTCGAGGAGAAGCACCTCGATGCCGTGACCGCAACTTCGGGCAGCGGGCCCGCCTACTTCTTCCTGCTGGCCGAGGCGATGATCGAGGCCTGTATCCTCTTGGGGCTCTCGCGCGACGTTGCGACCGAGCTGATCATCCAGACGATGCTCGGCTCGGCCAAGATGCTGCGCGACACAGGCACGCACCCGGTGGAGCTCCGCGAGATGGTGACCTCGCCCGGCGGCACGACGATCGCCGCGATCCGCCATCTCGAGGAGGCCGGGGTGCGGGCCGCGTTCCTGAACGCGATCGACGCCGCGTGCAAGCGCTCGCTCGAGCTTGCGCAGGGCGGCGATGACGATGACTAGTAGGCCGGGGCTCGCCCCCGGCTAGACCAGGAGACACGCATGGGCATGGGAGACATGGCGAAGGTCCGCAACGCGAAGGACCGCCAGCGCAAGAAGAAGGATCGCGAGAAGCGCCAGGCCGCCGAGCGCGC
>Ga0315290_10002345_pt1 | contig 13342 bp, 10 predicted proteins | sample YL17G12_0_MG_FD_203627 | JGI IMG/M metagenome (GOLD analysis project Ga0315290, IMG submission 203627) | Sediment microbial communities from Yellowstone Lake, YNP, Wyoming, USA - YL17G12_0 | ecosystem: Environmental > Aquatic > Freshwater > Lake > Sediment | place: USA: Wyoming | collected... | reverse complement strand
ACAGGCTGTGCCCATGGTAGATGAAGTTGTGCTCGCCAAAGCTCTCGCCGTGGTCCGCGGTGAAGACAACGATCGTGCGGTCGAGCACCCCTCGGCGCGCGAGCTCGTCGAGCAGACGGCCCACCTGCTCGTCAAGGTACGACAGGGACTCGTCGTACCGATCGATCCACGACCGCAGTACCGCCGGCTCGGGCACGCTGGTCGTCTCGTCGAGCGCACCCAGCTCGATCGCATTCCCCCACCGCCGGTCGAGCCGCGTTCCGCCAAATCGCCCTTCGTGCGAAGGCGGCGGGATGTAGGGGCCGTGGACGTCCATGTAATTCGCGAAGACGAAGAACGGCCGGTCGCCCAAGCTGTCGATCCAGCGCAGCACACGGTCGTTGATGTCGGCGGCGCTGTTCCGGCCCGGGATGTCGACGAAGCCGGCACGCGGGAGCACCTCGTACGCCATCATGCGGCCGAGCACCGTACGGGCCAGGGCATCACCGACCTTGGTGTAGAAATCCTCGTAATGGATGAAGCCGCGGTCGAGACCCGTCTGCCGCCCGCACCAGAACGTGTTGGCGACGAATCCGGCTGACGCGTAGCCGGCGCGCCCGAGGACCTCGGCGAGCGTCGGGAACACTCGGTCGAGATAAGGGTGGCCCTCGCGGCCGGCGTGGTGCTCGTGCACCCGGCGCCCCGTAAAGAGCGACGCGTGCGCAGGCAGCGTCCAGGAAGACGCAGAGTAGGCGTCGAGAAACATTTGGCCCTCGGCCGCAAGGCGGTCGATACGGGGCGTCGTCGGGCGCGGGTAGCCGTACGCCGACACGTGGTCAGCGCGCAGCGTGTCCGCCACCAGGATCAGGATGTTGGGACCCGCCCCAGCCGCCGGCAGGCTTGCGAGGGCGCGTCGCTCGAGCGCGGCGGTCACCGCCAGCTCGCCGATCGCAACCAGGACGACCAGGCCGGCAAGCGGCAACAGAGTCCGGCGCATTGCCGAGAGCACCTGCTCGCGGCGACGAACGAACAAGCGGGTCAGCTGGATGCCGATTCCCAGCGCGAGCAGCAGGCTGGCCCAGGGAGCGAAGATCTGGCCCTGCAGCCTCGCGCCGAGATACGTGCCGCCCACCAGCGCGACGAACACGAACACCTTCGTCCAATCCACGCGGCGCACCACGATCGCCAAACCGCAGACGACGAGGGCCAACGTGGCGCCCACGATGCCATAGACGATGGGCGCCACCCAGAGGATGCGCGTCGAGTTGCCGTTTCGCCAGGAGAGCGCGCCCGGCACGAGCCCGAGGAGGCAGAACTCGGCCGCCTCGGCAAAACCATAGACGAGCCCAAGCCACAGACCCACGATCAACAGCTGGCGCGCGTAATTGGGAGGCGGCGTCATCATCGCTGGGGATCAAGCCGAGGCTGCACTCCGGTCGCGGCAGGTATCCGGTTCTGTCGACCTGCGCTTCATGCCGGGTCGCGCACGGGTCGCGCGGCGGTCGCGGGAGCACCCGGTGGCGGAAGCGCCAGGTCCGGATAAAAACGCCGAGCAGGATACTCGCAGCCAGTCAGAGCCTGGCGGCAATATTCCAGAATGCGCTGGCGAATGGCCGGCGTCACGTCTTCGTCGCGTGATTCCTTCCCGGCCGCAATGAACTGCCCGCCGGCGACCGAGAACATCGTGGGCGGTGCCATTTCGAAAAATTCCTCGTGGTCTTTCATATACCGGAAACTGCATCTTTCATCGATGCGCCTTTGTTCATCGGCGGTCAACGAGTATCCGAGGAAACACGCAATCCGATCACGGACGGCAGCAAAATCCCTTTTCATCTCTTCATAGTGAACGAACAAGACGTTGTCTCGGCTCTCGGCCCATCGCCACCATCCGTCAACGTGCCGGGGCCAGGGCAGCCAGTACATTCGGTCGCTGCAGAACCAATCCGCGAGTGTCGTTATCGGCGGGAGAAACGGGCCGAGCATCGAACGATTGAAATCCACGATGCTGGCGAAGCAGCTCACCGGGTGCCTGGCGACGTAGATGTACCTCGCCTGTTCACCGAAGGGGCAAAGGACGGTCGGCAAGTGGCTCTTGATGATCCGCGTTGGCTTCCGGCCAACGAGCGGCGCGTCTTCGAGAGGCACGCTGTTGACGGCGTCGATCCACGGGCTGGTCGCATAGAGATGGCCGTGACCCTGATCGCTCAGGTCGCCCTGGCCGCGAGTCACGATCTCATACACGAGTTGCTGCATCCACGTGGTCCCGCTGCGCATCTGGGTCACGACGAACACGTCCTCCGGCCGCGGTCGATAGTTTTTTGCTCGCTCGAAGCATTCCGGGCTGCTGACCTTGGTCGGTCCACTCACGCCCTCATAGTCGAACGCCGGCATTGTCGATCGCTTGCGGGCCGCCATGGCCAACAGACGAATCAGCGGCCTGGCGGGAAGGGAATACCAGAAGATGCGCCGTTTGAGCGCCCGTCGCGCAGCCAGTGATTGCCCATAGTAGGCCATCCCGCCGGTGCGTTTGCCCGCCCACCGCAGATACACGACCAGATACAGGACGCTCGCGATGGACAGCAGCGCTGCGGCGACCATCACGCCGACCCAGCTCATGGAACTCACGCACTCGTCGTGGTCATGCCCGAGCCTTGTCGCACGCGACTACGCTTTCCGGCGGGACACCATCCGCCAAAGGCTTCGAGCCCATCCGACGACCCGCTGCCAGAACATCAAGATCACCCCGACGACGGCCGCGAGCGCCGACGTGAGCGGAAGAAACACGTCGGGACCTATATAGAGGAGGAGCCACGGCAGAACTTGATTCGAAGGGGGCCAGGCAACGACGGCAACAATGTCCATACGCTCTCACGCCTTCCTTTTCGACGGCCGGTACGCGCAGCGGTTAACGGGTAACGGGCAGGTATTTCAATCACGCGAACCTGATGAGTATTGGCGGTTCGGTCGCTCGGGTCAACCTTCGATTCTTGGTGGCGACCGGCGCATCCGCGCACTTTTCGCAGGATTTCGGACCGGGCACCGACGACGCTGCGGCTGCGGTCGCAACCTCACCGCGAGTAGCGGCGTTGGGCCAGCCAGTTGGACGTGACCGTCAGCAGCAGAGTCGCCGTCATCAGAACAAAGGACAGCGCAGCGCCAAACGGCCAGTTGGAAAGACCCGCGAACTGGTTGTAGACGGTCGGCCCCATCATCTGGAAGGTCGGACCGCCCAGAAGGACGGGCGTGGCATAGGCGTTCATCGCAAGAATGAAAGAGAGAATCGTGCCGGCGATCACGCCAGGCATGGCGAGTGGAAGGATGACGTGGCGAAAGGTCCGCCAGGGACCCGCCCCCAGGCCCAGCGCCGCCTCCTCGATCGCGCGGTCGACGCCTTCGAGCACGGCCTGCAGGGTCAGCACGACGAAGGGCAGGTTGACCGCGATGATGCCGACAGTCACGGCGAACTCGGTGTACATGATCTGCAGCGGCTCGCGCGTGATGCCCGATCCCATCAGGAGCGAGTTGACGAAGCCGCGATTGCCGAACATGACCATCCACCCCGCCGCTCGGACGGCGTTACCGACGAAGAGCGGCAGGATCACGGCCATCAACAGCAGATTCTTGAATCGCGATCGCGTGCGCGCCAGGCAGTAGGCCATTGGAAAAGCAAGCACGACGCAGATCGCCGTGCACAACGCCGCCACCCGGATCGTGCGGAACAGAACCGCGAGATAAAACGGATCGGTGAAGAACTTTGTGTAGCTTTCGAGCGTGAACGCGTCGACCATGATCTTGGCCGGCGTAAACTGATTCAAGCTGTAGCGAAAAAGAATGACGACCGGCAGCACAATGCCGATCGTCACCACGATGGAAGCGGGAGCGATCATCGCGGCGGCCGTCCAGCCCGGCGCGCGATTACGGCCGGTCGGCTCGGCCAACGCCACCATTATCGGATTACCCCGCCGTGCCTGTGGGGGCCGTTCATCCCTTGAACGTCTTGTCCCACCATTCCTTCAGCGCAGCGTCGTTCTTCGCCAGGTAGCCGTAATCGAGGTCGATCAGCCGCTTGCGCTCATCGGCGTTGAAGCCGATGCGCTTTTCCGTTTCGGGCGGAATCCTGGCGTTGGTGACGGTGCCGTTGTAGCCCATGTCCTCGGCGAAGGCTTCCTGCGCCGACGGCGCGAGCATCTCGTTCAGCCAGACATGCGCGCCATCCTTGTTCGGCGCGTTCTTGGGGATGACAAAGCCCGAGATGTACAGCGGAATGCCCTCTTTCGGCGCGACGGTTTCGACCTTCGCACCCGCCTTCTGCCATTGCACGGCGCGCGCCTTCCACATGATGCAGATCGCGACTTCTTCGTTCTGCAACGCTTGCGCCATGGCTTCGTTGGTTGGCAGGATCTTCGCCCCCGCCTTCCGGCAGGCCATCAGTCGCTCCTTTCCCGGCTCGTAGTTGGTCATCGAGCCGCCCGAGGCCAAAGCCGCCGCCATCATGGTGAACTGATACTGGATATCGATGATGCCGAGTTTGTTTCCGTGCTTCGGGTCGATCGCGTCGGCGAAGCTCGTGGGCGGCGTGTTGATGAGCTTTGGATTGTAAAGAATGACCTTGCCCGAGTAGATGTGCCCGGTGCCGTGTGGATATTTCATCTGCGGCAGAAGGTATTGCGCGTTCGGGATCTTCGAGTAGTCGACGGGCAGGCACAGGCCGGCTTCGTTCATCTCGTACATTTGCGGGGCGGAGAGCCCCTGCAGGTCACTGGTGCCGCGCGGCAGCCGCGCTTCGGCACGCATCTTGGCGCGGCGTTCCGGATCGCCGCCGATATCGTGCACGACCTCGAACTTTTTCGGCACCATCAACGGCGTGTCGATATTCTTCGATAAGAGCTTCGAATAGTCGCCGCCCCAGGTGCCGACGACCACGCGGCCCGCGGACTGTGCCCGCGCGGACGACCCGCCGCCCATCGCGGCGACACCCGCAAGCGCGCCCGCGGCTTTCATCCATCGGCGCCGCGTGATGACAGAGCCATTCTTTTCCATGTTGATAACCCCCGATGTCCCGATGGCGTTTCGAAAATCAGCCCGTGCTGCTGCCATCATCGGCAAGCACGAGGCTGGCCTGGGCCGGCCAATGCAGATGGACCCGATCACCGATCGCATGCGTGGGATCGGCAAAGGTGTTCGGCGATTGCACCATCAACCGGTCCTGCGGCGTCAAGCGCACATAGTATTCCAAGATGCCGCCGAGATAGGAAGCGAACTCGATGGTACCCGGCAGACAGTTATCGACCCCGGCGACCGGCGCGGTGGAAAGCGACAGGCGCTCGGGGCGCAGCGCCAGCGTCCGGCCATTGGCGGCGGCTCCTTCACGGCATCGGATGGGGAGGCCGCTCTCGCTGCGGAAGAGGCCCGGCGTTTCCACGCGGCCGCGGAGGAAATTGGTGCGGCCGACAAATCCCGCGACGAACGTATTGGCCGGGTTTTCGTACAGATCGCGCTGCGAGCCGACCTGCTGCACCTGGCCGTTGGACATGACGACCAGCCGGTCGGCCATGGTCAGCGCCTCTTCCTGATCGTGCGTGACCATCACCGTGGTCAACCCCAGCTTGCGCTGCAATTCGCGGATTTCGACGCGCACTTCCTGCCGCAGCTTGGCGTCGAGATTGGACAGCGGCTCGTCGAGCAACAGGATATCCGGTTCGATCACCAGCGCGCGCGCCAAAGCAACGCGCTGCTGCTGACCGCCCGACAATTCGCGCGGCAGGCGGCCCGCCAGGCCCTCGAGCCGCACCAGGCGCAGGACCTCCGTCAACTTTGCGTCGATTCTTGGTTGCGCCAACTTGCGCATCCGCAGCCCGAACGCGACGTTTTCCGCCACGGTCAAATGCGGAAAGAGCGCGTAGCTCTGGAACACCAGGCCCGTATTGCGTTTCCACGGCGGCTGCCGGGTGATGTCATGCCCGCCCAGCCGGATTTCGCCGGCGGTGGGCGCGATGAAACCCGCGATCATGCGCAGCGTCGTGGTCTTGCCGCAACCCGACGGCCCCAGCAGCACGACGAGCTCGCCCTGGCTGATATCCAGATCGACGCCCGCGACGGCGCGGAAATCGCCATACGTCTTGGTCAGGCCGGTGAGTTGCAAGCGCGCCATGGGGTCACAACACCCGCGTCAGTTTGACGTAGCGGTCCGTGACCAGCAGGCCCGCGCCAATCAGCACTATCTGCAACAACGCGACGGCGGCGATGGTCGGATCGATGCGCCATTGCAGATATTGCAGGATGGCGATGGGAAGCGTCGTCTGCCCCGGCGCGACCAGGAACAGCGTCATCTCCAGATTGCCGAAGGAGATGATGAAACTGAACAGGCCGGCGGCCACCATTCCTGGCTTGATGACGGGTAGCGTGACCTTCAGAAACGCCTGAATCGGCGTGGCGCCGAGATTGAGCGCGGCTTCCTCGATCGAACGGTCGAACCCGGCGAGACTGGCGGTCAACAGGCGCACGGTCCAGGGGATCGTGATCATGATGTGCGCCAGAACAAGCCCGGCGCGCGAGCCGAGGAGCGGCAGCTCCGTCGCCAGCTCGATTTCGATCTGAAACACATAGATGGCCGTGCCGGCGACTACGCCGGGTACCACCAGCGGCAAGACCAGCAGCGTGTTCAATGCCTCGCGCCCGGGGAACTTGCTGCGCGCCAGCATCACGCTCGCCGGCACGCCGAGGAAGAGCCCGCCGACCGTCGCCACGATGCCCACTTGCAGGCTGGTGAAGAAACCGCTGACGAAATTGTTCTGATCGAAGATGTGAGCGAACCAGCGCAGCGTGTAGCCTTGGGGCGGGAAGGTCACGATCTCGTTGGCAAAGAAGCTCAACCAGCAGACGAACAGGATGGGCGTCAGGATGACGGCATAACCCAACGCCGCGGCGGCGACGAGGGCGGTGCGGCCGATCAGCCGGGAATCGACGATCGGCGCGCCGCCCGTCGCAAGTGCCGCCGGGGCCTGGGCCGCCCCTTCGGCCATCAGGCAGCCAGGCGGTTCTTGTGGAAGAGGCCGGCCTTCATGATGACGGACAGGTTTTCGCCCTGCCCGGTCAGCAATTCGAGCTTCTTGATCGGATCGCCGTCGACCACCAGGATGTCGGCGAAGGCGCCCGGCGTCACCACGCCGAGTTTTCCCTGCATGCGCACGATCTCCGCGCCCACCAGCGTCGCCTGGCGGATGATTTCGATCGGCGACAGAACCTCGCGGCGCAGCAGGAATTCGCGGCTCTGGTCCACCTGCAGCGCTCCGAGCAGATCGCTGCCGTAACCCACCTGCACGCCCGCGCGCTTGCATATCTCCAGCGACTTCAGCCCGCCATCGATCACCAGGTCGTTCTTGGCCAGCATTTCGGACGACATGCCGAATTCCCTGGCGCGTTCCTTCATGGCGTAATACGCGACGAGATTCGCCACCAGGTACGCGCCCTTCTGCTTCATCAGCCTGGCCGATTTTTCGTCGATCAGGTTCCCGTGCTCGACGGTACGCACGCCCTGGCTGACCGCGCGGGTGATGGCTTCGGGCGTATAGGCATGGGCCTGCGTGTAGCGGCCGAAGGCCTCGGCCTCCTCGACGGCAACAGCAATTTCCTCCAGCGAAAACTGCCGGCTGTCGAGCGGATCATAGGGGCTGGCGACGCCGCCCGAGACCATGATCTTGATCTGGTCCACGCCCTGGCGCAGCTGTTCGCGCACCGCCGCGCGAACGGCGTCGGGACCGTCGACGACTTCCAGGCAGAAACTCATCGCGTTGCAGCATTTGCAAGCGCCCGTCCCGACATCGGTGCGCCGGCGCGCGTCGGAATGTCCCCCGGTGGGCCCCAGGGCGCGCCCCGCAATGAACATGCGTGGACCGGGCAGGAGGCCCTGAGCCACGCCGTCGCGCATGCCCCAATCGGCGCCGCCGGTATCGCGCACCGTCGTGAAGCCGCGATCGATCATTGCGCGCATCAGAACGGCGGCGCGCACGGTCATCATGGTCAGCGGAATGGCTTCGAGATAGCGGATGTTCACTTCCGACAGCATCACGTGAACATGGCAATCGATGAGGCCGGGCATCAGCGTGCGGCCCTTGCAGTCGATCACGCCGGCCTTGGGCGCCTTGATCGGCTTTGCCGAGACTTCCCGGATCGTTTCGCCTTCAACGAGCACGGAAACCCCGCCCTGAACCGCGTCCCGGTTGGGGTCCAGCAGGCTGGCGTTCTTGAACAGGACCTGCGCCATTACGGAATATTCCCCAAGGCGGAGCGGCGCCGGTGCCGCGAGCTTCGACGATCATGCCATGGCGGTGTTGGGCGCGCAACCGCAGGGCGAGGAGGGTAGATTCAAGCACACGACCTCGTACAACTGAAGCACAATCTTGCTTCCAGCAGAGTCGCCCCGGAGGGGAACGGATGCACCTGCGTCACGCGCCCTGCCCGTGCGGGAGCGGCCGAAGATTCGAGCATTGCCATGGTCAATCGGCGAACGGGGCCGATGCGGTCGATTTCATTATCGCGGGTGCGCAGAAGTCCGGCACGTCGGCGCTCGACCTCTACCTGCGCGAACATTCCGGCGTCGCGATGGCCAGGACGCGGAAGGAACTGCATTTCTTCGACCACGAGGAGCACTTTCGCACCGAACCCGTCGACTATGCCGCCTACCACGCGAATTTCGCGCCCCGCATGCCGGGGCAATTGCGCGGGGAAGCCACGCCGATCTACATGTACTGGGAACCCGCGCCCGCGCGAATGGCGCGCTACAATCCGGCGCTGAAAATCATCATCGTCCTGCGCAACCCCATCACCCGCGCGTATTCGCATTGGAACAACGAGTGGCAGTACCGGCGGGAAACGCTGCCGTTTTTCGAAGCGCTACGGGCGGAGCCCGAGCGCGCCCGGTCGGCGCTGCCGCTGCAACTCCGGCACGCGTCGTACGCGGACCGAGGTTACTATACGGGCCAGTTGCGGCGGCTATGGAGCCACTTTCCGGTCGACCAGACGCTGATCCTGCGCACCGAAGCGCTGCAGACGGAGCCCGATGCCACACTCAAGCGCATCGCGGAGTTTCTCGGGCTCGGGCCGTTTCCGCGCATCGCGTCGAAGACCGCCAATGGGCGGAGATACGGGCGCCCGATCAGTCAGGACGAGTGGCGGTATCTCGACGGCGTCTACGCGGCGGAGATCCGGGAGCTCGAGCGCCTGTTGGAATGGGATTGCTCGCAGTGGCAAAAAATGCCGCAGCTTCCATGACGCCGCCTTGCCACCCGCGCCACAATTGCTCGCATCCGCTTGCCTTCGGCCGGGGCCCGTCGCCGCTCACGCTGCGGCCTCCTTGTACCGTCCGCGAATTGCGCAGGGCCGCGCGTCGGCCGCGAGCGGCGATTCGCGATCGCTCCGATCCCCTTCGCGCTCGCGCGCGGGGCCCCTCGTCGCTGCTCACGCCGCTACATTCACCCGCACCGGAATGCGGCGCCGCCCCCGCTGCCCGTCGAACGAAGCGAAACGTCCTGGCAGCTGCGTGTCGCAGTGGCGGCAACGGCCGTCGGGCGTGAGCTCGTAGCCCAGGATCTCGTGCCAATCGCGTTCGATGACCGGCCTCGCGCACCCCGGGCAGCACGTCGTCCCGCCGACGCGGTCGCGCACGTTGCCGGTGTAGACGTAACGAATGCCTGCGGAAAGCGCGATGTCGCGCGCCCGCGTGAGCGTCGCGGCCGGCGTTCGCTCGAGGTCCGTCATCTTGTAATCGGGATGGAACGCCGTGAAATGCAGCGGCACGTCGGTGCCGAGTTCGCGGACGATCCAGCTCGTCATCGCCGCCAGCTCTGCATCGGAGTCGTTCTTGCCCGGGATCAGCAGCGTCGTGATCTCGAACCAGACGTCCGTCTCGCGTTTGAGATAGACGAGCGTGTCGAGCACGGGCTGCAGATGCGCGCCGCAGAGCTTCACGTAGAACTCGTCGGTGAAGGCCTTGAGGTCGACGTTGGCGGCGTCCATCTTGGCGTAGAACTCGCGCCGCGCCTCGGCGCCGATGTAGCCCGCGGTGACCGCCACCGTCCTGATCCCCTTGGCGTGGCACGCATCGGCCGTGTCCATCGCGTACTCGGCGAAGATGACCGGGTCGTTGTACGTGAAAGCGACGCTCTTGCAGCCCATCTTCGCCGCCGTTGCGGCGATCACTTCGGGCGACGCCGCGTCCATCAGCGTGTCCATCTCGCGCGACTTCGAGATGTCCCAGTTCTGGCAGAACTTGCACGCGAGGTTGCAGCCGGCCGTGCCGAACGAGAACACGGAGGAGCCGGGATAGAAATGATTGAGCGGCTTTTTCTCGATCGGATCGATGCAGAAGCCCGACGAGCGGCCGTAGGTCGTCAACACCATCGCGTCGCCTTCGCGCTGGCGCACGAAGCACGCGCCGCGCTGCCCTTCGTGCAGCCGACAGTCGCGCGGGCACAGGTCGCACTGAATGCGACCGTCGTCGAGACGGTGCCACCAACGGCCAGGGAAGTTGCTCATCGCTGCGATTCGTCCAAAAGGGACTCGCTCTCCGGGAATTCGCTCTCCGTCCATTGGGTCACCTGGTAGCGGGAAACGTTCACGCGCGGGCTCCAGAAGTCATCGGGCAAGCCCGCCTTGCGCTTCAGCGCCGTCAGGAAGCCGCGTGGTTCGGGCAGCGTTTCCCAAACCTGCGGCAGGAACGTCGCGCGGTGGCTGCCATATTCGAGGATCACGCCATCGACACCGCGGCGAAGGCGTGCGACAAGCTCCGCTTCCCCGTGTACCTCGAGGCGCTCGTCGGCCGACAGCAGCGATACCTCCACCGACGTGGCCTCGAATTCGACGACGGCGAGCGGCGGAAAACGCGGGTCGCGGAACGCGGCGGCGAGCGCGTTCTCGCGCACGTCGACGCCGAGCGGACGGCGGGGCTTCAGCGATCCGATGCAGCCACGCAGTTCGCCCGAGTGCTTCAGCGTCACGAACGTGGCGGCGGGTAGCGTCAGCGCAGCATGGCTCGCTTCGGCGAGCGGGCGGAAGCCGAGTTCCGCGCCGATCGCGGAACGCGCGATCGTCAGCAGCGCGCGGCCCAGAGCGCGTTCGCTCATGCGTTCAGGTCCGTTGGCGTCCACTTTCGCAGGCGCGGGCTCATGCGCGGCCTTCCTGGCTGCGCCCGACAGGCTCACGTTCGGTGAACGCGAACGACGCATAGCCGACCACGCGGGACTTGTCGCCCGCCGTGTCGCCCGAGTTGCGCAAGTCGAGCAGCTCCGGCCGCAATCCGCGGCGGCGCGCCGCCAGGAGCAGACCGTTGATCGGCGTCGCGCCGCACGCCTGCTCGTGATCGAGCGTGGCCGAAAGCGCGAGAACGGCGTCCGCGGTCGCGCGATCCATCTCGCGCGCCTCGGCGTAACGGTGGTAGTGCGACAGATCGGAGCTGACGACGAAGAGCGTCTCCGGGCCGCCCCACAGCAAATCGATGACGTCGGCCACGTCTTCGGGCGTCGCGTCGCCGACCACAAGGGGCACGATGCTGAACTCGCCAAGCGCCGCCTGGAGAAAAGGCAACTGCACCTCCAGCGAGTGCTCGGATGCATGCGCAGCATCGTTTTCGCACACTTGCGGCAGCGCGAGAACGGCGATGGCGGCTTGGCGATCGACGGTTACGGTTCCGAGCGGGGTGGCAAAAGCACGCGCCGTCGGCAACGCGAGCCCGCGGACGGGCACGCGGTGCGCCGGGCCGAACAGCACGACGCGGCGGATCGTGCCGCGCGCGGCCTCGAGCTGCGCGTATGCGGCGGCGGCGATGCGGCCCGAATAAACGTAGCCCGCATGCGGCGCGATGAGCGCCTTGGGCGTGGCAGCGGTTTCCGCAGGTCGCGCTGCCGCCCCTGCGAGGTGCGCGCGCACGTCTGCCGCGAGCGCTGCAGGCGCTGCGGGATAGAACATGCCGGCCACGGCGGCAGGACGTACGTCAGGCATCGCGTTGCTCCCGGTTGTACGATCCCAAGTTGGGGCGGCACCGCCGGAAACAACACCTTACGCCGGGCGGGCGGGCGTTCCAAGGCTCGCGTCTTCGCGCAGCCGTTCGCGAAAGCCCGGAATCGCCTTCGCACTCGGCTTGCCCAGCCGCTCGCGCACGAGGTCGATCGCCGCGCGCAGCAAATAGGCCTGCTCGGCAAACCATTTGGGCACGTGCGCGGCATTTATTTCGTTCTCGATCGCGTCGAGGCGCGCCAGGTACCGGTCGATTCTCGCCGGATCCGGGGTGCCGGCGAGCTCGCCCTCGAGCTCGCCGAGGCGCTCGTACCAGCCGACGATCCGCGCTTTCAGCCGGTAGGTGTAGAGAACCGGAACGAACTTGATCGCCGGCAGCAGCACCGCGAAAATCGGGATCAGCAGTATCAGCATCCGGTCCACGAAATTCGCTGCCCAATACGGCAGATAGCGGTGCATGAACGGCTTTCCGGACTTGTAGTAGCGCTCCGCCTCCTCTGCGATCGGCACGTCCTGCCCCCGCGCGTTCGGAAACGTTCCCACGTCGGCAAGCCGCGCGTGGCCGCTGTTGACGGCGGCCGCGGTATCGAGCAACAGGAACGTCAGCGCCGGATGGACTTCGTTGCGGACAAGCAGATTGGCCGTCACGGCGACGGTCGAAATGTCGCGAGGAGGCAGATCCGCCCCGATGTCGACGACGCCTCGCGGCACCGTCAGCGCCGTCAGCTTGCCGTCGCGCTTTGCGTAGGCCGACGCGTGGACCAGGCTCATGAGCGTCAGATCACGTCGGCGCAAGAGGTCGGCGAGAACAGGCGCTTCGACTCCGGCGACCTGGAACACTGCATCGATTTCGCGGGCGTCCAGCGCCTTGAAAAGGTCCGCACCGCCAATCGGCAGGAGCTTCGAATTGCCGGCATCGACGCCGCTCTCCCGCAGCAAATGCAGCGCCAGAAACTGGGTGCCGCTGCCGTCAACGCCCACCGCCAGCCGCCTTCCCTTGAGCTCCACGAGCTTGTCGACCGGCGGCCCTCCGGCCACCTGGAACACCCACATGGCCTCGTAGTAGAGCGCGCCCAGCGATACGACCGGGGGCTCGCCCTCGCTGTCGGGGGGCGCCGGTTCACCCTCCCCGCCCTGGACAAACGCGACATCGACCTTGGCGTCGCGGAGCCACCCGAAATTCTGGCCCGAGCCGCTCGAAGGCCGGAGCTCCAGCGTGACACCGTACTTCGCGAGGTGGCGGCGATACTGCTCGCCGTAGCGCTGATACGCCCCGCCGGGGGCGCCGGTCGCCATGACCAGATGGTCGGGCGGCTCGGGCGGCACGAACCGCGACGCGACCCAGAAGGCGAGC
>Ga0315290_10002344_pt1 | contig 13343 bp, 8 predicted proteins | sample YL17G12_0_MG_FD_203627 | JGI IMG/M metagenome (GOLD analysis project Ga0315290, IMG submission 203627) | Sediment microbial communities from Yellowstone Lake, YNP, Wyoming, USA - YL17G12_0 | ecosystem: Environmental > Aquatic > Freshwater > Lake > Sediment | place: USA: Wyoming | collected... | reverse complement strand
TTAGCCTGTCTCATCCAATATTTCTTCAATAACCGGACTTGCATCGATATTTTCCCCGGCTCTGCTGCTCCATAGTTTTACAGCTATAAAAGATACAGCGAATGCGATAAATCCGGTGACAGCTGACACGATATCCGAATCGAGCCTCACAGAGTAAGGACTGATGACCTCTTTGCCAATGACAGCCCCTGTGATCAGGGCGAGGGCCGGGATGCCATAGACAATGAGAGAACCTTTTAGATATGTATGCGACTTCATCACTATCTTCACTTTCTGTCCGATATTGGCATGGACAGGATTGAGGGCCTTTATCTCCATATATTGCTCATCAGGCTTGCATATCCCTAATGAACAACCCTCACAGGCGCTTTTCCTCGGGATAGAAACGACTGCCATTATGCCCTCGATGCCTTTGATAACGCCAACCTCTTCCACAGCATCAAATTTTACCATAACAGGTCTCGAAAAGTCCTGAAATGTCTCATGTTTGTGGTCGTAGTTTGACAAAACAGTTCCTCATTGGATAGTTTATATCGAAAAACTTACCTGTTCAGATTGAAATTTATGTGTCTTTCATATTTAAGTTGAGGAAACCCTGGATTCCCCGATCAAGTCGGGGAATGACATTCTTGAGTGCATTGTTTTTTGTCATTCCCGCGGAGGCGGGAATCCAGATATTTTATGTTTTTCAACTTTTTTACGAAAGAACCAAATTTTCTCAGAGGTTATTATGGAAATAATAAGGATACCGCGTATAATGCAGGATACCGCCAAAGGGCATAGTTTGCGTGGAAAATCAACAGGTTTTGTCCCGACCATGGGAGCGCTTCATGAAGGTCATCTGAGCCTGGTCAGGAGGGCAAGACAGGAAAATGATATCAGTGTAGTAAGTATATTCGTTAATCCAATACAGTTTGGGCCATCTGAGGATTTTCAGAAATATCCAAGAGATATCGAAGGAGATGCAGAGAAGCTTCGCAGGGAAGGGGTAGATATCCTTTTCATGCCTGACATCGCTGCAATGTATCCTAAAGGGTTTGTTACTCATGTTGAGGTTGGAGAGATTTCCGAGAAGCTCTGTGGTGCATTCAGGCCAGGTCATTTCAGGGGTGTTGCGACTGTTGTTGCAAAACTCTTCAATATTGTGAAACCGGTCAGGGCATACTTTGGGCAAAAGGATTTTCAGCAGACTGTTGTTATAAGCAAAATGGTTAAGGACCTTGCCATGGATATCGATGTCGTGACATGTCCGACGATACGGGAGCGGGATGGCCTTGCAATGAGTTCCAGAAACGCATACCTGAGTGAAGGACATAGAGAGGCATCTGCCGTAATCTATAGGTGTCTGAGGGAGGCTTCGGATTTGATCAAATCTGGTATAATAAATATACTAGCTGTCAAAAAGGCAATGCAGGAGGGACTCCTCAGAGAATCTGCTGTTTCAGGGATTGATTATGCCGGCATATACGACCCGGAAACCCTTAATGAGCCTTCTGAGATAAAGGAGGCTATGCTCCTCGCCGTTGCAGTGAGAATCGGAGATTCAAGGCTAATAGATAATATTGTTATAAATGTGAAGAAAGAGAGGTAACCTGAATGTTCCAGAGAGTCCACATTCAGATACTTGACAACCCTACGGAAGTTGTCCTCTTTGATGATAGTTCGTCAGATGTGGCAGGAACAAATAAGATACTGTCAGATGAACTCTCCAAGGAAATGAATTATTTTTATCCTTCTGTCGTGTGTGTGGAATATGTTGACCTGTTCATGGACGGAGAGGAAGAGTTTGACGATATAAAGGAACTTTTAAGAATGGGTGCACTCAATACCCCTGTTGTTTTAATAAACGGCGTTTTGAAGATACACGGCGGCATCCCTGCTTCAGTGATCAAAAGGGAAGTGGAAAAGCTCCTCTCTTCAGGGCCGGTACACTAAACCGCCAAAATAGCCACAGGCGATTCTCTTAAAACCAGGTAGTTTCAAGTTCCTGTACATTTCTTTCCATAACATAACCCCCCAAAAAACTGGGGTCCACATAATAGAGTGAGAGATTCTGAGCTGTTTAACGACTTGTCTCACTTTCTCCTTAAAGTTGATATGCACACAACATCATCTGAAATTTCTAATACACCTGCTACTCCGCAACTCCAGCACATAATGAGAAATGATGATTATCAGTCGAAACATACATGAGTAGCGGTATAGTGTAGATTGTTACTTGCTTTGACTCTTAACTGCACAAATAATCAAAGCATATCAACTGCAGATCTTCCCGTTTTAGATCAATTCTTTCAGTTGAACCACTTTCGGGTGAAGTCGTCCCATATTTTTCACGCATCTTACATATTTTTTCAATAAGGGCCTTGGGTAGCATGTTTTTCTGGAATTCCTTATGAATGTTACGGAGTTCTTTGACCTGTGTCCCAGCCATTGGTTGGTTCAAGTATTTAAGAACTTCCAGTGCCTCCTTTCTGTCTACATCAGGATGATTGAGATATCCCTGAATCAGCGTCGCTATTGTCTGTTGAATCGGGTCGATGACCTTGGGGACAGACTCAAGAGCCACCTTTTCATGATGTGTCTTGAGAATATGGACAACTATCTTTTCCTGTATCTCAAAAACGTTATAATCGCCGATAACCCGTTCTGTATCAGGCAAACAAGATATAAGATGAGCTATCAGAAAGCGGTTATCAACTATACGGCCTGTTTGAAGATCATAGTAATTCCAGAAATGGAGCTTACCTTTCTCTTTGACAGCCTGAAAATAAAAGAATAGCCCCTTTGCTTCTTTTTTCATTAACCCTGAATGGATTCCATGTGGTAAATCCTCTATCCATTTCTTCCCCTCTCTCGCCAACAGTTCCTGAATCTGTTTTAAGAGAAACTCGCTACTTGCCAGCTCTGCAAACTGTTCTTCTTCGTCAACCACATTTGAGTCTTCGTTTTCGATTCTCTTCAAGGTATTGAATGTTTTAGGATGAACCATTTCACCAAGGACACTTGAATCAAGAAAGCCGACTCTGTCTATATTTGATATCTTTCGCTGAAGGTTCTCGACAAGCTTCAGCAGTTTTTCCAGCCCTTCATCAGGAAACATATTCCTTATCAACAATGTATCAAAATCCGTTCCGATGCGGTCTATCCTGCCGGCACGCTGTACCATTCTTGTCGGATTCCAGTGGAGGTCATAATTGATGAGATATGCACAGTCCTGGAGGTTCTGGCCTTCTGACAAAACATCAGTGGAGATAAGGATATCGATTTCATTTTCTGTGCCTATCCATTCTGGTTTGTTATTTGCTTTTGGCGCAAAAGCCCTGATTAATCTCCGCCGGTCCTTGGGATCTGCTCCGCTATCCATGCGTTTGATTAAAGGATTGCCGATAGATTGCCTAAAGTCAGCCCCTTGCTCACTACCAAGTTCACCGAATAAATAGCGCGCGGTATCTTTGTAATAGGTAAAGATCAGCGTCTTTTTCCCTTTTAAGGGTGATGAAAGAATATCCTTGAGTTTTTGAAGTTTTGCATCTTTTACCGGGTCAATCTGCTGCACCTGCTGCCAGATACCGGTCAGAATATCTATATCATGCTGCACAGCCTCATGCAGTTTCCTTAAGTTATACTGGGCTGTATCAACCGTTTCCATGGACTCCATTATTGCCTTAGCTTCCTCGCTTGCATCAATCTCTTCGGCCCTTGATTTCGGCGTTGCATCATCCTCTTCCTCTTCTCTTTCAAGGTATCTAAGTGCCTTATGGAAATCGCTGGATTTTATGAGTTTCCCTTCAAGGATGAACGACTCAAAGGTTTTTTGAAATTCCAGCGCCCTCTTGATGCTGATCCTGAAAGCTGCAATGCTTGATTCAAATCTCTTCAGGTACCTGCTCTTGAAGATTCCCACCAAAGCCTGTTCTCTGCCCTCTTCAAACTCATCTTTCTTAACGCCTGCCTTTTTGTATGACTCCAGATTATACGGAGCGAGTTTGAGTGTCCCTGTCCCGGTCACAATTTGTTCATAGATCCCGCTATATGTTTTTTCAAGGTTATAGTATTCTGTTTTCAGTTTTCTCTCCGGGAAGTGTATTTTCTTGCCTTCGATTGTTGCATCCGGATAAACCCTCTTGATAAACTGACGAGTTCTTCTGATAACGATTTCCTCAAGGAGGTTGAAGAGTGCTGTGATACCATGGCTGTCGTCGGAGTTGCGCCTTGCGGCAAGGAAATATCTGTACAGATCTCCTATCCCAGCAGATGAAAAATAGCTCCTGTCGCCCCGTGTGAACAGGATAATCTGATTGTAGAGATCAAAAAGGTCATTGTTGATAGGTGTTGCGGTCAGGAGAATAAGCTTTTTCCGCTCGCCAGCCTGTCCTTTGCCTGCATTCAGGCTGATGATGCGTTCAAGATTTTCATAACGCTGGGCGTTCCTGTTCCTGAAATTGTGAGACTCGTCAATGAGGACAACATCCGCATTTCCATATTCCTCTGCAGAGAAATCCGCCTGGCCGACTTCTTCCTGGGAAAGGATAGTTGCTGCAATGGATGCTTTTTTCAGTTCACCGTCCCACATGTCGCGTAACGAAGCAGGGCAGATGACAAGGGCCTTTTGTCTCATATGATATGCATAGTCTTCAAGGAGCTTTTTCCCTATCCAGGTTTTCCCGAGACCAACGGAATCGGCTACCATGACACCATCGTACCTGAGCAATATCCTACGTGCCTTTTTCACCGCGTCTTCCTGAAACTCGGCAAGCTCCACCGCAGAACGCCCAATCTGTTCAGGAACGGTTTCAAGATCATCCTTAAAGTATTCATAGAGTGCTTTCATATAGACTTGATACGGGGTGTATTCTTTTGATCCGAATTTTGATGCATCGAGCAGCTCAATAAATTTTTCCTTGTAATCCTCTGCATCCTGCCATTGTTGCTCGAACCATTGCTCAAGTTCGATGATCGCTCTGGCACCGACTTCACTTTTAATGAGTTGCCTGTTCTGAGGCTTGATGTTCTCGCTCGGTTTCTGTTCGCTCAGCCAGGCTACAGCGCCCTGCGCTTCTTTATCTTCAGCCTCCTGAACATCTAGGAGCACCTTATGGGCGAGGTTTAATTCACGATTGCTGGTAAGTCCGGGAAACGTAAAATTACTCGAACCGACTACAGCTACAACAGGTTTGAACCTTTCAAAAAGCATCTGCTGTCCAGGTTTGTCTGAATAGAAGAGAAAGCACTTTGCATGGAGGAAGCCTTTCGCATGGCGTTTGAGTTCTACATTTTCACGTCTCAAGAAACGGATCAGATTTTCAACAAGTTTTAAGGTATCTTCATTAAATGGTTCGTTTTCCAGGTCTGTTCGTACGGACAGATTTAATTTTGTCGTGTCCGGTTTCAGTCCAATTCTTTCACCGCTGGTTGGCTCTTCACCTAATAGAAGCCTGAAACTCCCAAGCCCTGAAAGGCCTTCTTTCAGAAGATTATACCCCTGGATATTGAAGTATGCTGTCACAACATCCATGGACTGGCCCTGATGATTCTCAAGAATCGCATTGAGGATATCCGAAAGCTTGTACTTCTGGTTGTCTATGACATAAGGGATTTTCATTTCTTTTTTCCTGTCATCTTATTGAACGTCTCTGTCCAATCCTTCCATACAAGATCAAATTCCGGAAGCTCTTTCAGCATGGGACCCAAACGATCTTTCCACGCTTTTTTATTCAAAGTCTTAAGGTTGTCGGATGTCAACCCTTTTATATCTGGCTTTATGTCCCTGACGCGGCATTTCTCCTCAAACATGGGCAATAATTCATTCCATTTAAAGTGTTCTCTGGATAAGCACAGTATATACCAGAGGTCATATAAATCTCGGGGGCGTGGCCATTTCTTTTGCTGCTGGAGAAGGGAACGCAGTTTTTCGGCGACAATTTCTTTTTTCGAATATGAGCGTATCTTGAAAGGGGAGAGGTCGGAATATCCCGATTTTATAGAACAAACAACCGGCGTCTCAAGAATAGGTTCATCAAAGGTAAGGTGAACCTTTACCTGGGGCAGTCCCTGCCTTCTCGCACCACCCCGGTTATACTCAACAGGAATCTCTATCTGAAAATCTCCCGGAATAGTATGCGGCTCTTTAACCGCTATCCTAATCCCTGATTCGCTTTGAACCTTGTCGGTACTTTTTTGCAGCAATTGCAAAGATTTATCCAGATTGTCGCCACCGGGCTTGCAGCTGAAGTCTATGTCCTCTGAGAATCTGTAACCTTCGTAATAACAATGCCTGAGACATGTCCCGCCCTTGAAGACCCATCCATGCCGTGTTAGCCCGGAATGTGCAAGGCCTGATAAAACCCATAGGATGACGTAATCCTTTTCAGCCTGGTCGAAGCGAAGACCTTCTTCTTCCGCTATTCGATGAAGTTCGGCAGTCGTAATCATGCATTGATCTCCGTGTTAACCAATAATCCCCACCTGCGGTTGTATTTCCCATGACGCGAAAGTGTAGGATCAAGCAGAGAGAAGCCGGGGGCAAGTGTGGCCACCTTTCGGAGCGCTTCAACATTTCCCAAGCCTAATGTCTCCATTAAAAAGCCGAGTCGCTTGGCAACAGCACTGTTTCCTATTTTGCCTGCGTATTTCCGGAGCCTGGATTCATCAAGTTGTGTCCAACCGATGGACAATACTTTGGCGATCTCCGCTACTCCTCCGACATATTGTGGGAGATCCAATCCGTCAATGATGGTCTTCTCTCTATCAGTAACCATAAAGGGCATCTCGTCAATCCAGTCTTTCACAACGCCGAAAAACTTTTCAGGCCGCAGAGAAATAATTTTGTATGTAACACCAAGCACGTCACCGGGAGGCCTCCGCACAGGATGATCGGTTGCCACGAACACAGTCCGGGGGAGCTGATCGGTCATGCCATGATGGTTAAGTGCAGACCAGTATGCAATTGCTGCGGGAGACACCAATTCCATGGCAACAATAAATTCATGTAATTGAGGAGACCGGTTTTCTCCGGATGAAAGCGGTATGACGGCAAAGCGTCCGCGTTTGATGCGCCGTATCCACCCTTTAGTTTGAAGACGTTCCAAAAATTGCCTTGTTGGATCAGTCTCCTGCTGGCCGAGGACACGGCGAGCATCCTGGATACTAAAGGTAGGATGAACACCTATTTTGGCAAGAAATCGTGCTTCCATTCTGCCTAAAGGGCTTCTCGTTATATTTTGTGTGTCAATTGTCATTTCTACAGCCTACCTATGGCTTACATAATATAACATTATATATTAAAGATCAATACCAACTTTTCGAAAATGGTAAATGTATTATCGCGGAGCCTCGATCTATAGTTTCTCTAATTCTATACGCATGTCTTTTGGAATGAAAACAAGATCTTTAACGGTTTCATAAAGCATCTTTTTCTGCCTGTCACCGCCCACATTAAAAGGTGAATTCTTAGCCCAAAAACCACGTTGTACATTTTTAACCGACCTTTTTTTCTTTATCCCATAAAAAAAGTTTTTCCAAATGAGATTTCCTCTTAAAATTTTGTTCTGAGATTTCCTGTCTGCAAATATCCTCTCCAATTCACCATTAGGAATAATTGGCCTGCCAATATACATTTCGAGACCTTCAGCAAGGATTTTATTTATTTTTTGCTTGTAAAGTATCATGTCGGGTTGAGCATATATGCGTAATTGCCAGATGCATTGATCCAATATGAATAACCACATATCAATTCCATAATAAGAATATGCCAGATATCGACTGTGTTCTATCCCGTTTAATTCAAGAATGAATTTGATTGAAACTTTGGAAAGGTTAAAACCATCAACTTCATCCTGGCATTTCTTTAGTAGTTTTTTCAAATCATGTATGGGTTTTGTTACAGGATTATTGGAAGGCCTCTTATTGTATAACAGTATTGCTTTGAGATATTTTTCAATGCATTGCTGCATGAAAATTAAAGATTGATCTTTACATGAATTTTTAAAGAGTGTACGAGCAGAAATATAATCATAATCTGCGATGTCTAAAAAACACCTTTTAGCAAAATCATATCTGAGCGCATTTTGAAGATTTTCATTATCACTCACTCTCTCCCCTCCACAATCTTTATCTCCTCATCTGTCAGTCTGGATAGCTTGCAAACAAGCTGGTCTGTGATTTTATTATTTACTCTTCTTCGGCACCACATCTGAATTTTTCATCATAAGTTTGCAGAAATAAGAGTTCCTTATCGTCAAGCCCGTAGTAAGGCGCTAATATCTTATCAATCTCAAGTATTAATGAGCGAGATTTACGAGCATGTATCTCATCCATTTCAACAATAGTATTTTTAATTTTGAGGCTTTTTCTTAAAGCATTCTTTTGGTAATCATTCATAAGGGACTCTACTGCATTTTTGAGCCTGTCGTCTGCCAGAAGGCTTTCTGGCATTGGCATTGAAGAAATCTCAGTAGATAGAAGATGAAATTCATCTGATTGCATAATCCACCAAAAATAAAACAAATCAGAATTAACAATTCCTACACAAACCATAGCTGCACTCTTTGAAATAGCAGACATCTCATGTAGGTTAGTTGATATTCCAGCAATACCGTTCCTTGCAAAGTAAGGAATTGAATTATAAGCCTTCAACCAGTATCTGCCCACAGAATGAAACCACCAATTTTGTATATTTGGATCATCCAGATCTTTAGAGAGGAAATCAGATATAGAAGTGTCAGTCGAAAGAAACTTATCATAAATGGATGCGCCTATCGCATCAGACACTCTCGGGACATATCCTTCGCTTTTGGGTCCAACTATTCCGGTTACAGCATTTAAAACAACCTCGGTCTGTTCTCCGTCATGAAATCTATAAAGACGGGATGACTCAACAATGCAAGGCATTAAACCTTTTTCTTTTGCAACAAAGATAGTTATTCTCTGATCAACATTAGGGAATAATTTTGCAGGCCTAATTGAATAATGAGTAGTTCTGAGATGACCGAAGTTTGTATATAATGCTCTGCGCACTTCTTCATAGTCACTCCCGCACGAAAGTGAAAGTGGAACCACAAAACTAAAAGAACCGCCAGGTTTTGTTAAATACACACCTCTGATAATAAAATGGCCAAAGAGGTTGCCAGTGCCTGCAGCTTCAGATCGTAAATCATATTGTGATTCAATAAATACATCATAAGGCGGATTACCAATTATAGCATCAAAACCAGGATCATCCTTTTTCTCAATGACTTGTGTTGTTCCTTTACGAGGGCCATAAAAAGCTTCAGGAAAATCTAATTCCCAATGGAAAAACATCTTTTCTTTTGCCGCAATAATTGCTGTCCCTACTATTTTTCTATCACCTTCAGAGAGCTTACCCAAAACTGTATTGATATCTTTTGTGCTTATAAACGTCTCTGCTTCTTTACTCCTTAAAAAATCGATGGCAGGTGAAAGTGCTGTCTTTTTCTTTTTGCTATCACCATTATCGCCAAACCACTGACTTACATATACATCCAAGATTCGTTTAAAGGGCTCAAGAGTGTCGCTTGCTTTTTTGTATTCCAATCGAGATTCCTTAATCTGTGCAGTTGTTACATCAGACAATTCACCAACATGCCTCATTAGATCCGTTGCGAGCATTAGTCTGGCGAAACGACTTCCAAAAAGAGCAGCCTGATGATTGATAGTCTCAACTTCTTTCCATTCCTTAGCTGAAGCTGCAACTTTAGACTTGCTGATTTGTTTTGATACAGGCTCAACTGCTTCTTTGACCTCAGCAACCGTAGCCCCTATCAACGAGTTCCCGCACTTGAGATGATGATCGAGGAAGGAAAGCGGCGCTCCGAGAGTGAAACAATCCAACCAGAGAGAGACTTTTGCGAGTTCAACAGCCATAGGATTTAGATCAACGCCGTAGATACACCGTTTAAGCACATGGCGCTTGAGGAGATTAAGATCGTTCAGGCGAGTCTCATCTATGGTGATATTCTGTTTCTCCATCTCCTTTAATATGGTCTCTCTCGTTTCCCTAAGGGTCGCCATGACAGGATTCCATGGGAAACCGTTCAGGAAATCGATCATTTTGTCTGTGATGAAATCAACCGCCTCGACGAGGAAATGGCCGCTTCCCATTGCAGGGTCAAGCACTTTAATATCAAACAGTTCATCAACAAGCCACTTAAATGTGAAGGCTGTTTTTTCAGGATCGTCTCCTTTCATGCCTTTTTTCTCAAAAGCTTTTGCTCTGGAGACAGCTTCCCGGTAAGCCCATTGTGCTTCTCTGAATTTCAACGTAAGCGCTTCAAACTTTTCCTTCAACACCGGGCCGACAGTGTTTTCGACAATATATTTCACAATATAATCCGGCGTATAGTAAGAGCCCGTAGCCTTTCTCTCATGTTTTGTGTTTTCAAGATAGACTGCGCCTTTTGGCAGAACGCGTTCCTCGGCGTCTTTACCCCGGCCTATCTTTAGTATCTTCTTTTTCTGTTTTAAAGCTTCCCTGTAAGGAATGATTTCCTCTGTCTTTTTGCCCTCACAGATCGCCATCTTTTCAGGAGCGATACGGAGGTGAAACTCAAGAAGCCCTTCATAGATGCTTCCCAGATGACGGACGCCAAGGGATTTGTAATCGATGAATACCCGCTTGAATGTCTTCTCATCCTCATCTCTTGTAAGGCGATCTATTCCGATAGCAAAGAATTTGTCAGGGACCTTGTTTCCCATGAGAAGACCTGCATTGACCGCCTCCTGGCTGTCATCTTCCGGGCTTATGGTTGTCATAAACAAACCGCCGTTATAAGCAGGGACATTCAGTGTGATATCACCTGTATCAATTGTTTTGAAGAGCGACTGTAGCCGGTCATAGAAAACAGTTGAACGGGAATCAAAAGGACTCTTCAGGGAAAGCAAGTCTTTGCTGTTGAATGAGGCATCTCCCAGCGTATGAGCGATTTCTGATTTTATCGCTGAGAGGCTTATTCCGTGGTATCCCCTTATCTCTTTGACAGGTAGGAGATTTCTTGACTCAGAATAAAGGAGAAAGAGGAGACGATAGAGAAAGGTCAATGTCCCCTGAAAGATGCTGTCAAGCTCGCTTTGGGAAAGCGACGGGCCACCTTTTACATCCTGGATATATGATATAAATCCCTTGGCGAAATAAGGGAATATCTCCTCAAAGATTCTCTTCTTTAAACGCTCACCGAGTCTCTTCGCATATTCTTCACTGCCTTTAAGAAGCCCGTCGAGAAAAGTTATTTTCTTTTGTTCTTCATCAGAACCCAGGACGAATGCTTCTTTTCTGAAGAAAAGATAAAAGTATCTGAAAGATTCTTCAGGGTCGAGTCTTGCCAAAACCTCTTCGAGATCTATTTCATAATAGTTTGTTGCTCTTGAATGGGCTTTTGAAGAATAAAGTCTCCAAAGTTTACCGTTTGTGACAATGACCCAATCTACTTTTCCTTTATCGAGAAGAGAGACAACAACTGCTCCTGGATTTTCATCGGGAGTATTTATATCTCTGGTATAATCCTTTCCATCAAGGGATCTTCCCCATGGATAGGTAAGGCAGAAACAGAGAGGCACATCAGTTTGTTTATCTCCATAAAAGATATAATCCGGCTCTTTGCTGTCGTCGTCTGCTCTTTTGCTTTCCTTGAAAGAGTAACCAAGGGTTTCAAAAACTTGATTAAGAAACCCCTTTCGGAATTCCTGTTCAGATTTTCCCGACCATAGGGATTTTGCATCCTGATAAATCTCTCTGAAGCGGCTATAGACTGGTTTTATATTTTCTTTCCACTCAGGCTCATCTCTCAGACGTTCGAGGAGATAGTAGTCACTGAAGAGAGCCCTGTTATTGAAAAACTCTTCTGACCAGTCGGCAACAATATATGCAGCCTGAAGTTTCTCATACTGGGCAATAGGATCGGCTTCTGTGTAACTGAACCGCCTTAATACTCTCTGGTCAATCCTTCTTGGCTTCAGCCTGTCAACAGTGAGTATTCTTGGCCTAATGGAAGCCTGCTTTGTTCCTATTCCTTCATCCTTTTCACTTGGCAGGAGCCTCTCAATGAGAACGAAGTCTATTCGGTCATAATCGCTTGTTAGGACGAGGAGATAGTTACCGACACGATTTCGGAATACCCTAACAAGCGTCTGAGTAGTCGCAATGGTAACTGAGGATATCTCAATCAGATAGACCTGAAGAAGATTTTCCTGGTTTGCTATTAATTCAATCGTTTTGATTTCCTTGAGAAGGGTTTCGTTGGTTATTCCAAGATTGGAAGGTGATTGTTTGATCCGTTCTGTAGTATTGTACCCGAGATAGGAGAAGAAACCTGCAACCTCATCAGCATTCGAGATTGACTGGATATGTTCCGGTCTTAAGTCTTTGTCAAGCATTTCTCCTCTCGATGAGTATATATCAAGAATCTACAATAGTTCAATTTAGACCATGATTCATTTTTATATCGGTTGATAGTAATACGAAGGCAAAATACCGGAATGACATGAAGGCATACTAATAGGCTGAATCTGTCTAATTGGGAAGGGTGATTTTATTAATAATTTTCTGAAGAAACAAACAGAATTATCAGGCTCCGCAAAAACGCGCACTCCTGTGAGCAGGTGATATCAGAATGCTCATCACTAAAACGTTTCTTTGTGGCTGAAGTCCGCGCTTATCGATCAGTCTGGAGGGTGTTTGATAAATGACGTTAGTGGTGCATATTTCGGTATAAAAGTTATGCCTCTAACATTCGAAAGGCATGTTCTGGATGACACTTAATGGATATATAAAATCGTCTATATTTATTGGCAGATTTATACCGGAATTAGTGTGCGAAATTGTTGTAAGTATACACTAAATAACAATGCTCATTTCCTCAACAACTTCTCTACTGTAGGGAATAGTTTTATGTCTGTATGCGGGAGGAAGAGGGCGGACATGTATTCGTCCATGAACCTCCTTGAGACAGAGAGTTCAATATTTGTCATCCTGAGTGCTATCTCTTCTGCTTCTTTCCTCATCTTGTCCGAGAGGAGGCAGAGGTAAGCGCCTGCAATGGAAGTATTGCCGAGGAATATGAATTTTTCTCTCGCTATATCAGGCAACATGCCGATGATAATCGCTCTCTCAATGTTGAGATAATTTCCGAAGCCGCCGGCAATATACACACGTTCAACATCGTCGAGTGTAATGCCAACCTTCTTTAGCATGAGAGAAATCCCAGCATAGATTGCTGCCTTTGCCCTGATGATATTTTCTATGTCAACCTCTGTAAGGACAATTTCTCTGCGTCCATCGCTGTAAAACAAGAACTCGGGCCCTTCGAAGCCCTCTCTGATCCTGTCTGTTT
>Ga0315290_10002343_pt1 | contig 13343 bp, 10 predicted proteins | sample YL17G12_0_MG_FD_203627 | JGI IMG/M metagenome (GOLD analysis project Ga0315290, IMG submission 203627) | Sediment microbial communities from Yellowstone Lake, YNP, Wyoming, USA - YL17G12_0 | ecosystem: Environmental > Aquatic > Freshwater > Lake > Sediment | place: USA: Wyoming | collected... | reverse complement strand
ATGAATTTCAAAGTACTTAAATCATTTCCCCCTCCCCTTCACCCTGTTAGATAAGGTTGTCTATTCAGCCCTGTTATTCAAGAGATCTCCTATCTAACAGGGTGAATCCCCTCCCACCGGTGGAGGGAAGATTTGCTGGATGTCTTTACTCATCTTGAAGGATGTATTGGAAAACATTTATGCCTCACCTTTTGAACGTTACTAATAGATTTGGATACAAAATAAAAGTCTTTGGTTTAAAGGTTAGGGTAAAGATGCCAGTTTCGTTGAGAGGTTAGGTTTTTGGTTCCTAAATCTTTGACCTTAACCCTTTGGCCCTAAACCAAACGGGCTTCCTTACCCAAACCCTTACCATTTTACTTACATTTTCAAGGTATCTGCTAAATAGGCAAGTTCTTGGACTGTAAGGGTTTCCGGTCTGCTTCGAGGGTCTATCCCAATCTTTTCTATCCTCTCCTCTACTCCCTGCGGGAGGGAAAGGCCAGAATGTTTCAACGCATTGATCAATGTCTTTCTACGGTAACCAAAACAGCCTCTTACCACTTTTTTAAACCATTTTTCATCTTCTAAATCCAATATCGGTTTTTCTCTCCAGACTATATGGACCACAGCAGATTCAACCTTTGGAGAAGGAAAGAAGGCGGATGGTTTTATGAAAAAACGAATGGAAAGGTCTGAAAACAATTGAACAAAGACCGATAACGGACCATATGCCTTACTACCTGGAGAGGCTACCATTCTCTCAGCCACTTCTTTTTGTATCATTAGGGTCAGGGTAGAAAAGACTTCCTTCGCCTCTATGAAACGAAAGAGGAGGGGTGTCGAAATCTGATAAGGGAGATTGGCTACTACTTTGATCGGATGACCCCCCTGATCAAGGAACTGGCTGAAGTCCACCTTTAAAATATCTCCCTTGACCACCTCCACATTCGAATAGCCTTCCACCTTCTTCTTCAGTATCTCTACCAGTTTTGGATCGATCTCGACAGCAATCACTCTTTTAGCTTGGCGAGCCAGTGCAATGGTCATCTCTCCCAGACCAGGACCGACCTCAAGGACAACATCCTCCTTATCGACCTGTGCTGCCCTGATCACTTTGTTTAAAATATTTTGATCGACAAGAAAATGCTGGCCCAATCTTTTCTTGGGGAATAAACCATATTCTGCTAATTCTTTTCGTGTGGATGCCACTGAACACCAAACAAATATCTCCCCTCCCCTGGCGGGGGAGGGGATGATGGGGAGGGGGATAGATGTAACTTCACCCTCACCCCCACCCTCTCCCGTCAAGGGAGAGGGAAAAATATTTTGTTCTCATGGTTTGTATCCATTCTAATCAGAGCGGCAAGTTCGAAAAGGCATTGAGAGACAATGGTGAGTGGATGCCCCGCTTCAAATATTCATACCCGACCACGCCAACCATCGCAGCGTTGTCTGTGCAAAAAGAAGGAGAAGGAATATATACCTTCATCTTTTCCACCGAGGCCTCTTCCTTCATCCTCTCCCGAAGGCGACGATTGGCCGCTACCCCCCCTGAAAGAACGATCCTTTTCAACCCCTGATGTTGAGCGGATCGAAGCGTTTTCTTCACCAGCACTTCGACCACTGCCTCTTGAAAACTGGACACAATATCTCGAATGAGAACCTCTGGATAATCCTCCACACGGCCCGGATGTAACTTCACATAATTGACCACAGCGGTCTTGAGACCACTGAAACTGAAGTCGAAGGAATCCTTCCCGAGGGAGGCCCTCGGAAATCGAATGGCCTTCGGATCCCCTGCTTCTGAAAGTTCATCAATGATCGGTCCTCCTGGATATCCCAGACCTAAGAGTTTTGCCACCTTGTCAAAGGCTTCACCTGCGGCATCATCTCTGGTCTGTCCCAACCTTTTATATTTCCCAAATCCATCCACTCGAAAAAGAGAGGTATGGCCTCCAGAGACAACCAATCCAACGAAAGGAAACCTTGGAGGTTTTTCCTCGAGAAAAATCGCTGAAAGGTGTGCCTCAATGTGATTGACTCCCACAAAGGGTAACCCAGTGGCAAAAGATAAGGACTTGGCAAAGGAGAGGCCTACTAAAAGGGAACCCACCAAACCGGGTCCCTGCGTCACTGCAATTCCGTCAATTTCATTAAGTGAAACCTTTGCCGTCTCCAAGGCTTCTGCCACAATCGGGACGATGGACTCAATATGCCTTCTCGAGGCTAATTCTGGAACAACTCCTCCATACTTTTGATGGATGGGAATCTGGGAAGAGATCACATTCGAAAGGATCTTCCTTCCATCTAAGACAACTGCCGCTCCTGTATCATCACACGATGTTTCAATGGCTAAAACCCGCATCGGTCATCCGTATTCTTTTTTGAATGCTGCCTCTTTACGAAGAAAAGATACCGCAAAATGCTGTTGGATGCAAAAGAAAATATAAAGATAAATCTCAATCATCACTGTCTTCGAAGTATTTTAAAAAATAGAAAAGGCCCGCCAAATTAAGCGGACCTTTTCTGTACCCACATATTATGGTTTTCTCAAGCCTTAGAATTTGATACCCAGAATCTTTACAGTAAAAAAGACTGAAAAGAAGAACCCAAAGAATAAGAAATTGGCGATCAGGATTAATTCCCTCCACAAAGCTGGCCGAAACTCCTTTGGAAGGAACTTCCTATTCAGGCGAATGGTGGCAACCGCTGAGAGTGCCATCGTAAAGTTGGCGATGTTAGCACTGACAGCGAAGATGATCAGGGGGGAGTGTGATATTCATGAAGAGAGCACCCCAGACGACAAAGACAATCAGCAAGAAATAATAGATCTTCCGTATATCTTCCTTTGTCCATTTCCTCATCCTATCCGATGCAAACCATAGCATATCGGTACACTGGCGAGTGACAAGATCCACATTGCTAAGAGCTGTGGAATAGAGAATCCAGAACCCGAAGAAGAGGGCGAGGAACCAGCCAAAATTGCCAAGCTTTAAGATGAGACCGCTTGCAGAAGAAGCAGCAATTCCCCAGCTTGGAAGCGTTGATCCCCTTGGAAGCACTGCAACATAAAGGATGCCTGGGAGGAACATGCCTATCATGGCCCCAAAGTAGAATACGCCCCACTGATCGATATTCAGAAGCTTCCACCACCCCTTCCATCTTGAAATATTCAGTTCCGTCGGCATAGCAACCTTTCCATGGGGGGAGACGTGAAAGACCTTTCCTCCAATAGCGGCAGGGATATAACCGACCTTCCCTCCCATACCGTAGCCTTTGTCTCGGTACCAGTTTGTGATCGCATTATTGCCAAACCCCCCGTAAGCGGAGTAACCCACTAATGCACCCAGAAGAAGCACGTCAACACCCTGCGGTATGTATCCAAAACTGACAAATCCTTTAATCCCTTCCCACCAGATCGAAGCCGGGACGATGTAGAGATCGAGCAAGAAGAGCCCTCCGAGAACGACGATCATCATAATCCAGTTGGCCCATTCGAGGGTCCGCTCGATCTTTCTCCCAAAAGAGATGATGACTGCACAGGAGACAAATAATATAAAACCCCATATGACGACCGTTCCCTTATCTGCAACTCCGGGAATTTTACCCAACTGAAAAGCAACCACAGCGGTTGCCGTCCCGAGGATCCATCCTGGAAGGCCCCTCTCAGCGAATCCAACGATGGTGAAAAGCCAGCCCCAAAATGCCTTCCCGGGCTTAAGTCTCATAAAACCGACGGTGATCGGCTCTCCGGTGTAGAGGGTATAACGGGTCATCTCGAGATTGAGAAAAACCTGAAGTAAAGCAGAAATGGTTGTGATCCAAAGAAGCGCAAGACCCCACTTCACAAACAGAGAAGGACCTACGAGCCATTCACCACCACCGATGGTCCCGCCAAGAGCAATTACGGCTGGTCCCAGGATCGCAAAAAGTTTCTTTGCGCTAAGATCCCGAGGGGGCTCTGGTAGATCAGTAACCTCAAAAGCAGGTCCACAACCTCCAGCTACAGTTTGTTTTTTTTCTTCATTCATAGTCACCCTCCCTTCTCATTTTCTCGCTCCGTGTCAGAAGTGAAAAATGAAGCTCCCCACCCATAGGGGCAAATTAATGAGAATACCGGTGCGTTAAAAAACTATTCACCTCCTTTCACCTTCCATACTCAAGTTCCAGTTAGACATACATTCCATTGTCATATTTAAAGTCAACAAAAATTGTGCCCAAAATTTTGATGAATTGACAGGGATAAATAGGGGGTTTACCCCGTTAGAAAGCCCCGACACTTATGCCGGGGATGTTATAAATAGAAAGCATCAGCACATTGTAAAGGCGGGGTCAAAGCCCCACCTTTCTAACGGGGTTTACTTTAAGAAAAGCAGCGGATCGACGGCTTTGTTGTTTTTGCGAATTTCAAAGTGGAGATGGGGGCCTGTGGCTCTTCCTGTCTGGCCCACTTTTCCGATGATCTGCCCTTTCTCCACCCATGTCCCCTCCTCTACCAGATTAACCTGATTGTGGGCATACACGGTGACAAATTCTTCTGAATGGCGAAGGATGATTAAATTTCCATATCCCCTGATCGTATTACCAGAATAGAGAACCGTCCCGGAACTTGAAGCTTTGATGGGCGCCCCGAGTGGGGAGGAGATATCAACCCCTTGATGCCTTTTTCTCTCTGTCTCCTCAAAAAGATCAACACATCGTCCTTCCACAGGCCATATGAAATCATGTTTCTTGTAAGCAATCTTTTCCCTTCCTCCCGATTCCGTCACCACGTCATCAATATAGATCTCGACCTTTAAAACCTTCACCGCTCCCGGAATAAAAATCCTTTGTCCTGTCTGGATTCTGCTCGGATCAACAATGTTATTCAGGGAGGCCACTTCTTTGATATCGACCTGATAGGTCTTACAGATGCGGTAGAGGGTTTGGTGTCTCTCCACCACATGGTAAATCCCCTTCTTCTCTAACCTTTCCTCCGAACGAGGGGGTGCCTTTTCGATAACAATTTTATGCCGGGCGCAGGCGTTGACGAGAAACATCGTGGAGATGAAGAAAAGCCATAAAAAGATTTTGGGGGAAGTCCGAGATAGGGTCACATTCTTTTACCCCGTTAGAAAGCCCCGGCATTTATGCCGGGGATATTATAAATAGAAAGCATCAGCTCCTTGTAAAGGCGGGGTCAAAGCCCCACCTTTCTAACGGGGTTTACTCACCCTCCCAACCATATCTTCCTATCAATTTGACAAATCGACAACCGCCTAAGTCCTCTCTTTTTATCCCCTCCCCTGTCTTGGTGACCCGAATCAGGTCTTGAACAAAAGCATCTCCGACAGGAATAACCAATCTTCCGCCTATCGTTAATTGATCGATCAGAGGTTGGGGAATATCTGGAGCCCCTGCCGTCACAATGATCGCATCGAACGGACCTTCTTCCACCCATCCATAGGTCCCGTCAAAAATCTTGATTTCGAAATTGAAATACCCCAGTTCATAGAGTAACTTTCTCGCTCTGATAGCCAAGGAACGAATCCTTTCAATGGAGAAGACTTTTTCGCCCAATTCGGCTAAAATCGCAGTCTGATATCCAGAACCCGCACCGATCTCTAAAACCTTTTCCTTTCCTGTCAATTGCAAGGCCTCGGTCATTAAGGCGACCATATAAGGTTGAGAAATCGTCTGTTTTTCTCCGATGGGCAGCGGGTGGTCACTGTAACCTTGGCTCTGGAGGGCTTCTTCAACGAAGAGGTGGCGTGGAACTTTTTTCATTGCTTCGATCACCCCTGAATCCCTGATCCCCCTTGAGATGATCTGTTCCTCCACCATCTTCAATCTTGCCTTTGGAAAATCAATCATTTCTATAAGCCTAAGTTTCAGTCATAAGGGATTGGGGATTTGGGTTTAGGGATTAGCAAACCCCTAACCCCTAAAACCTAATCCCAAGGAAAAGTTCTTTTACTCATCGGAGAACTCCGCTTTTTTCTTCAGTTCATTCAGAATATTTAAAGCCTCAATGGGAGTCAGCTGGTCGATCTTGATCTTCTTTAACTCAGACCGGATAGGATCGGGTTGAACAAAGAGGGAGGGTTGTATCGGGGGTTTGGGCTTCAAGGCCGGTATTTTTGTCGTTGCGATTTTCGGCATTCCCATGGCATCCAATTCACCCCTTTCCAAATTGAAAAGAATCTCTTTCGCTCGATCGATCACCTTCGTGGGAAGACCTGCCAGACGCGCCACTTGAATACCATAGCTTCGGTTGGTTCCCCCTTCCACGATTTTCCTCAAGAAGATGATCTCTCCGCTCCACTCCTTCACCGCCACATTGTAATTTTTGACCCTTTCCTTTGTAAGGGCCAGTTCTGTCAATTCATGATAGTGTGTTGCAAAGAGGGTTTTCGGTCTGAGGGAGAGATGATCATGGAGATATTCGGCCACCGCCCAGGCGATGCTCAAGCCATCGAAGGTACTGGTTCCCCTTCCGATCTCATCTAAGACAACAAAACTCCTCGAAGTGGCCTGGTTTAAAATGCGAGCCGTCTCCATCATCTCCACCATAAATGTGCTTTGTCCCCTCATAATATTGTCTAAAGCACCAATACGGGTGAAGATCCGATCCACTACCCCTATCTGGGCCTCTTTCGCCGGAACGAAAGATCCCATCTGGGCCATGAGAACGATCAGGGCCACCTGTCTTAAATAAGTCGATTTACCCGCCATATTAGGTCCGGTGATGATGAGAATCTGATGCTCTTGGGTATTCATTTGAGTGTCGTTCGGAACAAATCTCTCCGAAAGCCCCATTCTTTCAAGGACGGGGTGTCTGCCGTCACGAATCACAATCCCGTCCCCTTCATCCACCGTGGGTTTGACGTAATCATACCGGTCAGCGATCTCTGCCATGGAAGCCAGGAGATCGATGATGGCAATGGCTGAAGCAGTCTTTTGAAGCCTCGACGTTTCGTCAGAGACTCTTCTCCGAATATCCTCGAAGAGTCGATATTCTAATTGACAAATTGCCTCTTCGGCACCCAACACCTTTGCTTCAAATTCCTTGAGTTCCGGGGTGATGAACCGCTCCGCATTGACCAGGGTCTGCTTTCTTACATAATTTTCTGGAACGAGATGAAGATTGGTCTTGGTCACTTCAATATAATATCCAAAGACTTGATTGTATCGAACCTTCAAAGAGGAAATCCCTGTTCTCTTCTTCTCTTCCGCTTCCAATTGAAGGATCCATCGCTTCCCTTCCTTCCCAATCCTTCTTAACTCATCCAGCTCTATGTCATAATTGGGTTTAATGATCCCTCCCTCTTTGACGGTCAGGGGCGGATGCTCCAAGATGGAGGATTCGAGGAGTTGACAAAGGTCATCAAATCCCTCGATTTCTGATGTAAGCTCTTTGACAATGGGAGAAGTAAACGTTTGAAGAGTTGTCTTCAGATTGGGCGAATTTTGGAGCGAATTTTTTAATCCGATAAGGTCTCGAGCATTCGCATGCCCGAGGTAGATTCGCGAGGTCAACCTCTCGATATCCTGAATTCCTTTCAAACACTCCTTGAGCTGTTTTCTTTCGATCTTCTTCTCCTTCAGCTCAGAAACTCCCTCCAAACGGCGTTCGATTTCCCGGATATCCATCAGCGGATAATTTAACCACTGTTTCAATTTCCGACTTCCCATTGCGGTCATCGTCTCATCCAACACCCAGAAGAGAGAACCTTTCTTTCCCTGCTCAAAGAGCGATTGCGTCAGCTCCAAATTTCTTTTCGTCACTTCGTCGATGACCATAAAATCCTGAACCTGATAAAAAGAGATGGGCTGGAGGGGAAAAAGCGGCTTTTTCTGACTCTCCTCGGCATAGTGAAGGACCATTTCTGTTGCAAGGGCAGCCAATGGAGCCCTTTGGAAAATCGAAAGATCCTGGATTTTGCTGACGGGATGGTTGGAATCATATCTGGGATCGTCTAAAAAACTGATCAGCCCATTTTCAAAACTCTTTTTAAATCTTTCGAAACAGGGATGTTCTTGAAATTTCCGAAATGTCAAAATTTCTTTGGGTTCGTTCCGAAGGGCTTCATTAAGAAATGGCTCAAATCCTGAAATTTGACAGGTCTTCAACTCGCCCGTGGAAATGTCAAAAAAAGCAAGCCCGAAAACTTCGCCCTCCGCACAGAACCCCATCAAGTAATTGTTTTCTCCAGTCCCAAGATGGATCGCATCCATCGCCAGGCCTGGAGTAAATACCCTGACCACCTCCCTCTTTACAATCCCTTTCGCGAGCTTCGGATCTTCCACCTGGTCGCAGAGGGCGACCTTATATCCCTTCTGTAACAGTTTAGAGATGTAAGTTTCAGCAGCAAAATAAGGGACCCCACACAGAGGGACGCTATCTTTTTGGCCTTTATCCCTCGATGTCAAAGCGATGTCCAGTTCTTTGGAACCGATCTGAGCATCCTCAAAGAACATCTCGTAAAAGTCCCCCATCCGAAAGAAAAGAATGGAATCCGGATATTGACTCTTGATCTGAAGATATTGTTTGATCATGGGGGTCAGGGGCTTTGTTGTCATTTCGAAAATAATCTAACAGAATCTGGTGGGGTTGTAAAATGGAAAGAGAAAAGTTCGCAATTATGCAGGGAACGGTTTGAAACCGTTCCGTACAGGAGTTCGCAAAAAGAAGAATTTCTTGCTTTGGGCTTTCAGATAGGTTTTGCTTTAGACGCTATGCGCTATGCGCTCTGCACTCTGCGCTTTGCGTTTTAGGGAGAAAGAGGGATAACACCGAGGCCCATGGTTTCGGGATATCCCAACATAATATTCATATTCTGGATGGCTTCGCCGGAGGCCCCTTTGACCAAATTGTCAATGGCTGTGACGATGACGGTCCGGCCATCCGATTCATTCACAATCACCCCAATATCACAATAATTGGAGCCTCTGACATCTTTTGTATTCGGGAGTTTCCCCTTCGGGTAAATTCGAATGAAAGGTTCCCCTCGATAACATTCTTGGAAAATATTCAAAACCTCTTCAGACTTCCATTTTTTAGTCAGGTTAACATAGAGGGTTGTCAAAATCCCTCGATCCATAGGAATGAGATGGGGAACAAAGGTCACCGCGACCTCTTTCTGGGCCAGTTGACTCAACTCTTGCTCGATCTCTGGGAGGTGTCGGTGAGCAAAGATCTTGTAGGCCTTCACACCTTCGTTCACCTCACAGAAGAGAGATTCCAGAACCATATCCCGGCCTGCCCCACTGACACCCGATTTGGAATCGATGACGATGTTCTCGTAAGAAATGATCCGGTTCTTCATAAGGGGGATTAAACCGATTAATGCTCCTGTGGGATAGCATCCTGGGTTCCCAACGATCTTTGCATTTCGAATCTTCTCCCGATGGAGTTCGGGTAAACCATAAACCGATTCCGAGAGCAGATCAGCACAGGTATGCTTTTGATACCAGCGCTCGTAAACAGCAGGATCCTGAAGACGAAAATCGGCGCTGAGATCAACTACTCTCTTCCCTTCCTGATAAAATGAAGGGACGGTCTCCATAGCGGTCTTATGGGGGACTGCTGTAAAGATAAAATCTACCTTTTTTGAAATAGGTTCGACTGAGAGTTCTTCACACTTCAGCTGGAGATGGTTCATGAGGGATGGGAAAACCCGGCTAATCTCAACTCCAGCATATTTTTGGGAAGTCAGTGCCGTCACTTCTACTTCAGGATGATGAAGAAGAAGCCGGAGCAACTCCAGCCCTGTGTAACCCGTTGCTCCGATGATACCCACCCGTGTCTTCATCCGATTCTCCTCTGGGGTTAGGGATTTGCGGTTGGGTATTGGCTAACCCCTAAAACCTAATCCCTCATCCCATGAAATTTGAAAGCAGTTGGCCTACTTTGTAAAATAAAATAGTGCACGTGGTTAAAAAAAAGGAGGTACCATGACCTCCCTTTTCAATCCTCATGAATAGGGTCATGAAATTACCTTTTAGAGAATTGGGGCCTGCGCCGGGCTCCCCTCCTCCCGTATTTCTTCCGTTCTTTGACCCTCGAATCCCGCGTCAAAAAACCGGCCTTTTTCAAGACATCCTTAAAGTCGGCGTTGTATTGAAGAAGTGCTTTCGAAATCCCGTGGCGAATGGCAATGGATTGACCTGAAATGCCTCCTCCATAGACATTCACTTTCACATCGAACTGATTTCGAGTCCCTGTGAGATCGAGAGCCTGAAGGGCAACCATCTCACAGGTCTCCCTCCCGAAATATTCATTGATCGCTCTCTCGTTGATGACAAACTTCCCTTCTCCGGGTTCCAGCCACACCCTTGCGATGGATGTCTTTCTCTTGCCTGTTGCGTAAATTGATTCTGCCACGTTTCTTTTTCTCCTTTGGGTTTCGATTAAATTAAAATAGGCTTCTGAGCCTCATGGGGATGATTCGGCCCAGCATAGATCTTCAATTTTCGAAGCATCTGTCGGCCTAAACTGTTCTTAGGAAGCATCCCTTTTACCGCTATCCTGATCATCTCGGTTGGCTTTTGGGTCAAGAGCTTTTCAGCACTCATCTCCTTAATCCCACCGGGGTAACCTGTATGACGATAATATATTTTATCTTTCATCTTCTTTCCGGTCAAGGCAACTTTGGCTGCATTGATGACAATGACAAAATCTCCTGTATCCTGATGGGGGGTATAAGTGGGTTTATTCTTGCCTCTCAATATCTTTGCTAACCCTGCTGCCAGTCTCCCCAAGACCTTCCCCTCTGCATTCACCAGGTACCATTGATGATCGATTTCTTCTTTTTTGGCTTGATAAGTCTTCATTCTGTCCCTTCCAACATAAATAGACAGTTTAAAATATTCTAAATATTTATGTCAAGAATTCTTCCGTCTATCTCCTTCTTCGTCTTGAAATATGCCGCTCCCAAAATAGGACAACCGGACTTGCAATGTACATCGTCGAATAGGTTCCAGTGATTAATCCAACGATGAGGGCGGTCGTAAAATCATGGATGACTGGCCCCCCGAAGAAGAAGAGAATCAATACCACCATCATCACCGTCCCGGAAGTGAGAATCGTCCTTCCGAGGGTTTCGTTGATGCTGATATTGAAAATGGTTTCAAGGTTCTCCTTTCTCATCTTCTTAATATTCTCTCTGACTCGGTCAAAAATGACAATGGTATCATTGATGGAGAACCCGATGATGGTCAGAACAACAGCCAAAACATTTAAAGAATACTCTATGTTGAAAATCGAGATGGCACCATAGACCACCATGATATCGTGAAATAAAGCAACAATCCCGCCCAGTCCGTATGCAATCTCCTTAAACCTCCACGCCACATAGATCAATATGCCCAAGAAAGAAAGTCCCACAGCCCATAAGGCTTTCGTCTTCAAATCCTTTCCAACCTTCGGGCCCACGACCTCCGCCCTCCGAATCTCCAAGGCCTTATCTTTGAATTGTTCCTGGAGGGAAGTTTGGATCGTTTTCGACACCCCTTCCAAATCTTCAGAGGTTTTTTCCACACGAATCAAAAACTCATTTTCCCCTCCGAAGGCTTGAACCATTGTCTCTTTCGAACCCATCACTTCTAATGCGTTTCTTACTTCGGAAATATTCACTGCCTTTGAAAATTTGATTTGGATCAAGATACCCCCTGCAAAGTCGACCCCATATCTCAACCCACCGTGAAAAAAGATGGACCCAAGGCAAAGCAGGATGGCTATGCTTGAAACCCAAATCGTAATTTTTTTCTTCCCAATAAAGTCAAAACGGGTATCCGGTCGGATCAATTCCATACAAAGTTGTACCTCAGTCGTTAAATACTCAGTTTCTTAACCCCCACTTTAAGGGTGATAAAATCGAAAATCCACCTTGTAATGTAAACAGCCGTAAAGATGTTGGCTAAAATCCCAATGCATACCGTCACTGCAAATCCCCTCACCGGACCGGTCCCAAACTGATAAAGGAGGACCCCTGCGATGAGAGTGGTCAAATTGGAATCGATGATGGTGACAAAGGCCCGGTGATAACCCTGGTCAATCGCTGCCCGAGGTGTCTTTCCCCATCGAAGTTCTTCTTTAATCCTTTCATGGATCAAAATATTTGCATCAACAGCCATCCCAACCGAAAGGACTAAACCGGCAATGCCTGGAAGCGTAAGAGTTGCCCGAAAAAGGGCGAGGGTTGCCAAAGTCAACACGATATTTAGAATGAGGGCAACATCGGCAATCACCCCTGCAAACCGGTAATAGAAGATCATAAAAAGAACAACTATGGCTGCACTGATTAAGGTGGAGATAATCCCTTTATGGATAGAATCCTGTCCAAGAGAGGGCCCCACTGTTCTCTGCTCGAGGATCTTGACCGGCGCAGGTAATGCACCAGCTCTGAGGACAACAGCCAGGTCTTTGGCCTCCTCCGTCGAAAAACGGCCCGTAATCTGGGCTCTCCCCCCAGCAATCCTTTCCTGGATGACGGGAGCGGAATAGACATTGTTATCCAAAATGATGGCCAACCTCTTCTTCACGTTCGCACCCGTAATCTGCTCAAAAAGTTTTGCTCCAATATCGTCAAACTCCAGGGCTACATAGGGTTCGTGAAATTGTGAATCGAGGGAAACTCGAGCATCCTTCAGAACCTCACCGGTCATCAAGGTTTTTTCTTTCAATAAATAAGGAACCTTTCTAACCCCTCCTGTCTTGGGATCCACAACCCTTTGATAAAGGAGGATATCCCCTTCGGGAATACTCCCTTTCAACGCTTCATCGAGGTTCCCTTCTTCATCCAAGAGTTTAAATTCCAATAAGGCCGTCTGCCCAATGAGATTAATTGCCCTCTGAGGATCTTTGATCCCTGGAAGTTGAATCAAAATGCGATCTATTCCCTGGAGTGTGATTTCAGGTTCCGAGACACCAAATTGATCGATCCTATTTCGGATGGTCTCCAAGGCCTGATCAATGGCGTTTTTCTTAATTTGGTCCACCTGCCTGCTATCTAAGACAAACACGACTCTCCATATTCCCTTATCCAAGGTGGAAGAAGAAAGTTCTTGCATCATTGGATAGCGTTGGCTGAGAACCTTTTCCCATTTTTCTTTCTCGCCTGATGCCTCTAAGATAATTTGGTTACTCTTCTCTCTCTCCAGTCTTCCAACAGGAACCCCCTTGTCCTTCAGGTCATCTTTCATGTTGTTCTTGATTCTTTCCACATAACTTTCTACAGCCTTTTCTGCCTCTACTTCGAGGATGAGATGCATCCCTCCCTGTAAATCGAGACCCAGATGGATTTTTTCAGAGGGTACAATCTTACTCCATAATTGAGGCAACCGGGAAGTCAGCGTTGGCAAAAGGAGGAGAATGGAGA
>Ga0315290_10002342_pt1 | contig 13344 bp, 10 predicted proteins | sample YL17G12_0_MG_FD_203627 | JGI IMG/M metagenome (GOLD analysis project Ga0315290, IMG submission 203627) | Sediment microbial communities from Yellowstone Lake, YNP, Wyoming, USA - YL17G12_0 | ecosystem: Environmental > Aquatic > Freshwater > Lake > Sediment | place: USA: Wyoming | collected... | reverse complement strand
ATTTTGGAGGCAACCTCTTTACCTGGTAAATAGCTTAGCCGGACACGAGCCGTTTGTCCCAGGCGGATAAGCGGTAGTTCATACTCGTAGACGTCGGCAATGACCCATACCGTCGAGAGGTCGGCCAGGTCGAAGAGTTTTTCCCCGGGCATGATGCGCATGCCCTGTACCACCATCTTTTGGATCACGTATCCGCTGATCGGGCTGAAAAGGGTTAGGGTCCGGATAGGCTTACCGCTCGCCTCGATGGTCTTGATCTGGTTCTCGGCGATGTCCCAGAGCCTCAGCCGCTGCCGGGCTGCCTCCACAATGGCGTCCCGGTCCCCGGCCAGCATCGAGTTCCAGGATGAGGCGACGCCGGGGTCTTTATGCCACCGCAGCAGGTTGAGGAACTCCTGCTGGGTGGCGAAAAGCTCCGGACTGTAAATTTCAGCCAGAGGCTCGCCTTTGCGCACGAATTTGCCCGTGTAGTCGGCATAGAGCTTCTCGACCCAGCCTTCATATTTGGTGGTGATCGCGACCAGCTTTTTTTCGTCATATTCCACACGGCCAACTGTCCGGATGGTCCTCGTGATGTTTTGCCCCATAACCGCCACCACTTTAACCCCGATCATCTGCTGTTTTTCGGGAGGTATTTCAACGGTAGGAACCTCTTTGGGGGTTGATTCAACCGATGCGGTTGCGGGCTGTGCCGGTGCTGGTGATCCGCTGCCATGCCCGGCATGTTCGGAGGCGGCGAGCGCTTCCGCCGGACGCAATGCCGAAACGGGTGGGAAGAATTGGCCTGGCCCAGATACCAGCAAATAAAAGAGTGCCCCCACCATTATCATCGATCCGACGGCGATGAGTGATTTGCGTGCTTTCATGTTTCCTCCTCTGGCCCGATCCGTGTCCTCTGGAGATTGCAGCGTCTATCCCGCCGGTCGACAAATGCTGGTTTTTCAAGAACCATTGCCGGCAGCGCCGACAAGAGCTTCGTGCCGGGCGATGGCCTTTTCTCGTTCAGTAAGCTGGACCCAGTAAAGGAGTTCGCTGTCCAGAAAAGATTTGAGCGTGGAAATCACCGTGATGGCTTCCACCTTGCCGCTGGTATATCCGGCCAAGGATAACTCATAATCTTGATAATTTTTGGGAATAAGGGCCTTCTGGTATAGCCCCATCAGGTGCTCGGCGGTTTTGATCATGGTGTAATTGTCACGCATGGCCGACGACACCATCAGCCGGGTGGCCGCAAGTTCATGCTTGGCCTCCGAAAGAGAGGCCAACGCCTCATGGACCCCTTCATCCTGTTTAGTCTTAAAAAAAATGGGAACGTTGATAGTTGCCGTGAGGCTCCACATGTCCGGAAATTCTTGCGAATTCCGACTGAAGTACGTGCCGCCGAAGGTCACGTCGGGAAAATACTCTTTTCTCGCCATCGAAACCTTGGCCTCGGCCGCCTTGACCATTTGCTCTTTGGCCTTGATCTCGGGGGAATGCCCGAAGGCCATCTGAGTGAGCTCCTCCAGACTGGAGGCGAACGGCTTTAAGCTTGGTTCGGCTGGCCTTTCCAGAGGAGAGTTCGCGTCCCGGCCAACCGTGGTATTGAGCATGGCTTCTATAGACTGAATTTTTTGTTTCTGCATGCTCTCTTTCTCCAGGAGCATGTATTTTTCCGTCTGAGCCATCAGAATCTCTTGCTGTTGCCCCATGCCGGAGGCATACCGGGCCAGAGCGGCGTCCTCGACCCGCGAGAACAGGGCTGACTTGTCCCTGAGAATGTCAATGGACTTGTAGGCGAACGCCAGATCATAATAGAGAGTCTTGACCTTTTCGACTACCTTGAAACGCACCGTATCAGTTGAAGATGAAAGGCTTTCCGCCTCTCGGGCGGTCATTTCGCCTTTCAGTGATAGTTTTCCGGGAAAAGGGATCATTTGGGAGACTGAAAACATCCACTGGGAGTCGGAGGAATCGCCGTAGGTGTACCCGCTGAAGCCATCGTTCTGATACCCAGTCATGAGCATGGGGTCCGGCAGGCTTGACACCTGAGGCACGCGGTGCTTGGCAGCCTTGGCCCGCGACTGTGTGGCCAGGATCTCTGGACTGTTCTGGAGAGCCTCATCGACTAACTCCTGCAGGCTAAGGTCCCCGGCAGCAGCTAAAGAAGACTGGAAGAGGAAAAGTGTCGCCACCGCCACGCCAACAATGGATGAAAAACTCCAAGCCCCGAGGTTTTTTCCCGACCGTGTTACGAGTATTATTTTGCGACCCACGGCGTTCCTCCTCTCAACTGTGATTACTTGACGTCCACGTTAAACTTAACCGGCGTGGTCTTGCCCGCCCGGGTTATCTTCACCTCGACGTTCCATGAACCGGACATGGAGAATTTCAAGGCGGCCTGGTAGCTGTCTCCCTTTAGCACGGCATCGGTCTTGTAGTTTGCTGGTGCCATGCCTGACATGGGCGGCATGGTGTAATTTACTGCAACCTTCGCATCCGTGACGGTTTTGCCGTCAGCGTCCTTGATAGCCAGTTCCATCAGGTTGTCGCCTGCCACGGGCGGATTCTTGTCTATTTTTATGTCCAGTGTATAGTCACCAACTTTTTTTTGAAGCTCGTAATTTTTGGCCAATGCCATTCCTGCCGTCAAGCACAAAACAAGAGATATGATTAGCGCTTTTTTCATGATATTCCTCCTGATAAGTTTGGATTTAAGAGCAATTTAACACAGAGTTTAATTTTTTCAATAAAAAACCGGCACGCCGAAGGATCATCTTGTTAGCGCACCGGTTGTCTTTTCTTATAGGCACTGTTTTTATTGAGGGCCTATGGAGCCCTGGGGACCATTCTCCATATTAGAACCCTGATGCCCAGTTCCCATTCCATGTCCTGCCATCCCTGAACCTGGCGCCATTCCTTGACCCATGCCAGCTCCCGTACCAGCACCCTGGCCGGAGCCCATACCTGTCCCCGCGCCCTGACCGGAACCCATGCCTGCCCCTGCACCCTGACCGGAGTCCATGCCTACCCCCGCGCCCTGGCCAGAACCCATACCTGTCCCTGCACCCTGACCGGAGCCCATGCCTGCGCCTGCACCCATCCCGGCGCCCATACCCGAACCTGTGCCTGAACCTGAACCTGTGCCCGCTCCTGCGCCAGAACCAGATCCCATGCCACCCGTTCCTCCCCCCATACCTCCGCCGCCTCCCATTCCGCCACCTGCTGCGAAGGATACAGCAGTGAGAGCGAAGACTCCTGCAAAAACCAGTGCCAGCAAAGCCAACGTTACACCGTTCCACTTCATCTTGAATGTCTCCACGTTTCATGTCCTCCTGAGGGGTTAGAATTGTTTGGTACTTCAACATGCCCTTGAGCAAAGCCTATGCCACATAGATAATCACCAATTGGGATTTTGCGGTAGATTTCGGATTAACCAGTCAGATCAAAGCCTAATGGCCATGGGATCAGCAAGGAGACAATGCAGCACGTCTGAAAATGCTGATTTCTAATTTTTGATGGAGCTGGATAGTTATTAGGCAGGTGGGGTTAGAAAAAGCACCGCACTTTCAACAGGCACTCATGCATTTATGAGCTCAATTGTGCTTATTATCGCGGTAAGTTGCTGACATCAGGTACGTACTCAAGGTTATCTCAGATCCCGAGTAGGCTTTATTATGCCGGTGCGCAAAATTTACGCGGTTTTAACAAAACGTTCAAAACTACGAAAAATTTTCGCACTTGCAGGCCGCCATCATTTCCAGAGGCTGTAGCGGCAATTTGACTGAACAATTTGTTTGATTACGTATTAAGCTACAAAATGTCTTCTTAATTCTTTGGAGGTGCTTGAAGATGCGTGATTGAGAGCAAATTTAAATCGGCCAGCTCAAACCCGGTTGCTTGAACATATTGATTGGCACACAAGTTGCGTTGATCAAAATCAAGCGATCTGCACTCTGGCAACGATAGCGTGCAGGTTTTTCCTTCTTGTTTTTTTCCAGGAGGCTATCATGAAAAAGATAATTTACGGTATCGCCATAGCCGTTGCTTCCACCCTTTCTCTGGCAGGATGCTCCACAATTCCAATAATACCGTCAACTGATCCTCATTCGCACGTGGTCCCCTATGCGGTGTCGCTTGGAGAGCGCCATTTCCACGCGGCGATGGAGTACAACCCCAGTCAAGGCGAGATTGCAATTCGTTTCTTTGACGCGAATGAAAAACCCTATCGAACCTTCAAAGCCGCGAGAGCAAGGGCGGTTTTGATTGTGGATGGAGAGCCTGAAAGGGAGCTTTATTTCAGCAATGCGATAGACGGACGTCGTACCTTTTCCAGTAGCCGTTATCACACTTTTAATCCTACCTATACGAATCACATTGATGCACAGAACGATTTCTTTAAGAATTTGTCAGCGTTCAAACTAAAATCGTGGCTGCCTGTGGATGGAATCGTTTACGAGGCAACTTTTGTGTATCCAAAAAAAGAGGATCAATCCGGACCAACATCCATGCTTTGAAAACATCAGAGGTTAAACACAAAGCGGCAAGAATTATTCGTAACAGTCAAAAATCATAATAAATACTTTCATCGAGAGTCGTTACAGCCGTGACCATTCTTGGGGCCTTTTCGCGCGGCACGAAAGGAGCTATCCGATGAAAACTGACCGCCACCCAATCGAACCCGGTGCCGAAAGAAGACAGGAGCGGCGATTCACTGCAAGTTGGCCAGTCGAGTTTTCCCTTTTTGGCACGGGAAATAGCCCCGGGCAGTCTGCTGTCGCCATTGACTTAAGCCGGGAAGGCTTGTGTTTGAAGGCCGATAGGCCCCTGAAGACGGGCATGAATCTGTGCATTCGAATCCAGGAATTAAGTTGTGGAGCCAACTGCAAAGAGGAAACATGGTTTGCACGAATGCTGTCTGTCTCTGAGGTGAAATGGTGCCGGCAAATCAAAGATCAAAAGCATACTTGGTATCTGGCAGGCATCAAGCACCTTATGGGCGATTATTAACTTTTCATTAATGGTCATGTGACGAGGCTGAAGAAGGTTGCAGGGAGTAAAACCGTTTTTCCCACACGATTCGACCAGACCGGGCATCTTTCAGTTTGAGCTCAAGTCTGTCTCGGGATTCAAGCCGCAGCAATTCAGCATCCAGAATCGCGCGCACTTGCTGATCTTCATCCGTTAAACCTGCGGCGGCTGCTTGTTCCTGGCTGGGTTCGGTGAGAACCAGCTGCCCGGAAGCAGCTATCTGATTCACGATAACTTCTCTAAATTTTGCCTCTGGGAATGCGCGCCCGTCTGTTTCAATGCGTCCGAGCTCGATCAAGTTGTAGCTGCCCCGGTTGAGGGCCAGTTCCGAAACCGCCTCTTTGATCATTTGCTCTTGTTCTTGCTTTTCTGAGTGCGAGGTCTTCAACATACCGGGGGCCATCATGGCCGGCATCATCAACATACACCCGGTCAATACCGCCAATGACATCGCCAAAAAGACACGCACGACAAGGTGTTTCGAAATCGGTTTCATCCTACTTCTTCCTCCATGGGTGGTAAATCTGCTGTTAGAGCACTGCAACAACAATGCCGTTGTCGCTTTTTGACGGTTTCGAATCCCGAGCTGTATATACACAGCTCGCGGGCAAAGGAGCTATTACAGCATTCGGCCGAAAGCCTATAACCTGCATCCTCCGCTTCGATCGCTGTTGTCCGAGTCACGTATTGCGGTATGGTCGTTGCTTAACATGCTGTGGTCTATCGCAACTTCAAGCGATGAACGAGACGATCCATGACGTTGCTTGCTGCTATCCGATATTTTGCCGTGTCACACATTGGGCTCAGACGTTTTCGAAACGAGGACTCATATGCTATAGTCGATTTTGGAGCATCCAAACCTCCCTCCGATAGGAGAGGAGTTTTATTTGTGATAGCCGATGGGATGGGAGGACATGCATGCGGGGATCTGGCCAGTAAAATGGCCTGCCAAGGATTGACGACAATTTTTGATGATTGTACAGCCGACTTTGAATCCAAGCAGTACGCACAACGGCTTGAGGAACTCATTTTTTCAGTCGATTCCCGGCTCAGGCAACATGCCATCACACATCCCGATTGTACGGACATGGGAACTACGTTATCAGCCTTATTGATTAGCGGAAATTCCGTAATCACAGCCCATGTAGGCGATAGCCGCATATATCGCCTGCGCGGAGATCACCTGACGCAGCTTACCACCGATCATAGCTTCGTTCAGGAAATGATTGATGAAGGCGAGTTGACGCCTGAAGCTGCAATCAATCACCCTCTTCGCAGTGTGCTCACACGAGCGGTAGGCACGCAGGAGCCACTGGAGGAGGTCGAAATCCGTATCGTGGATGCTGCGATAGGGGATCGCTTCCTGCTGTCCTCGGATGGGCTCCACGACATGGTTTCATTCAAAGAAATTGCAAGGACGCTAAAGAACGAAATAGATCCGCAACAATCCGCAGAACAACTGTTGAATGCGGCTTTGCGCAATGGCGGTAGGGATAATGTCACCACTATTTCAATTCATTTGTCCTCACCTGAGCCGAATGAGAAATGAATCATGAAAAGATGATTACAACGGACCAAAAATTCTGTTTAGCACCGGGGACGACTCTCGGTAAAAATTACCAGATCATCAAACTGATCGGAAAGGGTGGAATGGGCTCGGTATATTTGGCCTTTGACACCCGGCTTGATCTGCAGGTGGCTATCAAAGTGATATCCCCTGAATTTTCTCAGACAATGGAGGTGTCCGAGCTTGATGGTGTTTTAAAGCGTTTTGAATCGGAAGCAAAAATCGCAGCCAAAATCGATCACCCCAATGTCATCAGGATATTTGGTTTCAGTCGGGAAAGCGTTGAGATCGACAATCATCGTTATGATATCGATTATCTGGTGATGGAGTTGGTTTCCGGCCGGACGCTGCGCAACACCATGGATGTGAGCGGGTTTGAGCATGAAGAGGAGATAAAAAGTTGGATCGACAAGTACTTGATTCCGATACTGGATGGTCTGCAGAAAGTACATGAGTGCGGCATTATTCACCGCGATATAAAGCCCGAAAATTTTCTAATGAAAGAAGATGTACCGAAGTTGGCAGATTTTGGGTTATCCATGGGCTTCAACCTGCCCTCCGTGACGGGGTCAGTTGCGGATATATTCGGCACGTTGACCTACATGGCCCCGGAACAGTTCTATAATTTCAGCATGGCCCGCGAGACCGCGGATATCTATTCCATCGGCAAGATCCTATTTGAAGTCGTTGAGGGAAAAATCTCAGAGAAAGCCAAACCTTTCCTGCAAGCAAAACTTTCAAACCCTGAAACTGGGTATCTCAAGGCTTTGAACAGCGTGATTATGACAGCAACAGCTGTGAATCCAACTCAGAGATTTAATTCAGTACACGAGTTCAAAGAAAAGCTATTACAATTGACCTATTGCGAAGGCGCAAATTTGTCCCCTGCTTCTGCAAGACAGGCATTTTTTTCGAAAAAAAAACTGATATGGTCGATTGTGCTAACATTTACATTAATGGCGGGTTTACTGGTGGGCCAGCTTCAAAAGGGTTTTCAACCTGCAATTCAACCGCCCGTAATGCAAATCCAAGAACAACAGAAGTTGGAGAAATTGGGGAGCGTAAAGTACATTCCTCAGTCAAGTGATTCGATACAAACTATTCGGGCAAAAGATAAATCCATACTTCACTTTATTCCCCCCACTGAGTTAGAATTAGTTGATAAGAATCTTCTCGGCCAAGCCACTATTTCGGTAAATCCCTTTTATTTATCTGAAACCCCCATTACAAACCAACAATATGTCGCATTCTTAAACGAAAACATGAACAGAGTTAAGGTGGTGGATAGCGATGTTTATCTTGACGAGCTCTTGGTGCTGAAAATCAGTGAAAGAATCCGAAATTATAAACCCATCACATTTGAAGACGGGCGTTTCACAATCAAAGATCCGATGCATTCAGCCTGCGCAGTTTTAGTTGTTACCGGAATGGGCGCTGAAGCATACGCAAAATATTATAATTTGAGGCTGCCTTTAGCGCAGGAATGGGTTTCTGTGAAGATCACCAGCAAAGACAATAGTGCGGTGCTGAAACAACCTATCCCTGTTATCAACTATGAACAGGATCAGAATGGCCTTAGAGGTATCGATCATGTTGCCGAGTGGGGCAAAATAAATGAAAATGAATTTGGTATATTTGGACACCCGGCTTCAAGCATGCTCGAAAACAGTTTTGTCCTGCAAATGGACCCTTCGAAATCTTTTCCGGATACAAGTTTCCGGGTAGCTATGGACGTGAGTTAAGAAAATAAATGCCATGAAATTTCTGCGAACGAAAAAGCTGTATCTACCCGCACTGACCATTATTGCCGTGGTGCTGATTCTGTTGGTTCTTATCAGTATATCAACCTATCGCAATCTGGATCGCGAAGAGAAGTCCGCCATGCTTTTTTTGCACAGCCAGGGGCTCTCTCTTCTGCGAGCCTTGGAGGCCGGAGCCCGTACCGGGATGATGATGTCGATTTGGGAGGAAGATTCGGTAGGGCAACTCATTCGCGAGACGGCCAAAGACGATAGCGTCGCCTATTTGTATATGATGGACGGTAATGGAAAACTCCTTCATCATTATGGCCGCTACATGGAGACCGTAAGTGTAGAAGTCAACCAGGTTCCGGCCGACCGAAATCAGGTCATCAGCCGAATTCTAAAACTTGAAGACGGCACCTCAGTCTATGAGCTAAGCAAGCGCTTTTCGCCATTGACGACTCCACTTGAAATTGCCAGTCGACGTGAACTTAAGCGATCGCACACGCTTGACGACGACATCATTGTTTTGGGCTTAATCATGCGAAACTTTGATGAAATTAGGCGATTAGATTTTCACCACGCCATGATCATGGCTGCCATCCTCGTTATCACTGGCTCCGGAGCTTTGTTTTTTATCGTGGTAACCCAAAATTATTATGTGGTGAATCGTACTTTAAAACAAACCCAGGACTACTCCAGGATAGTCTTTACAAATATGCCGATCGGTCTTCTGAGCATCGACCTAACGGGCAAGGTGGTCGCATACAATCCTAAAGTGTTAGAGATTCTTGATCTGGATGAAGGGGCTATACTAAAAAAGGGGATTGATCAGATAATCGATTTTCAAGGGTTCAGTCTCAATCGAACACCAACAGGTTGCGATACCGTTCTTGAAAAAGAACTTTTACACCGAAGAAATTCTGACCGCGTCATCCCCATCTCGTTAACCTTAACCCCGATAATTGATGACGACCGCATTTGTAGGGGAGCATTGATCATCATTCGAGATTTAAGCGAAATTAAGCGACTGGAGGAAAAAGTTCGACGATCGGAAAAGCTCGCTGCCGTTGGGGAGCTCGCCGCTGGACTCGCCCATGAGATTCGAAACCCCCTGAGCTCAATCAGAGGGTTTGCACAGTTTTTTAAGCACACTCTGAAAGACCATCCACGGGAGCAAGAGTACGCACAGACCATGGTCGCCGAAATCGATCGTATCAACCGGGTGGTGACCGATCTGCTTTCGATGGCACGTCCAAAGAAGCCGGAGCTTCAGTTGGCGGATGTGGGTGGACTTGTAAGACGGGCCGCTGATCTGGTTAGATCAGAAGCCAAGTCTCGAAATCTGGTTCTTGACATTTTCATCCAACCCAACATGAAACCTGTTCCAGTAGATGAATCGTTGATCACTCAAGCCCTACTCAACCTGCTACTCAATGCCATTCAAACAGTCGAACCAGGAAGCCATGTGGTGGTTGGGACCGAACTTGAACCCGGGAACCAACTCTTTGTTTGGGTTGAGGATGACGGTCCCGGTATTCCTATAAGTTTGCAGCAGAGAGTATTTGAACCGTTTTACACTACCCGTGAAGCCGGCACGGGGCTTGGCTTAGCGATTGTTCGCTCCATCGCTGAAAATCATGAGGGAACCGTTCAACTGGCAAGCCCACCGCAGGGTTTGGAACACGGTTGCCGATTCACGATAGCGATTCCGGTGCGGACAACCATTGAGATATGACGCATTTTTTTGCCCATTCTATTTCTAAAGCTGTTTTGCCCAAGCGGAGGAAGCTGCATGCAGGCGAAAATATTGATAGTCGATGATGAACCGGCACACCGCCAAATGATCCGGGCGGTGCTCGAGGCCGAAGGCTATGCGATTGAAGAAGCTGGCGACGGAAAAGAGGCCGTCAATTGCGTCAGAAAACGATTTTACGATTTGATCCTTATGGACATCCGCATGAGCAAAATGAGCGGCATTGAAGCCCTCAAGGAAATCAAACTAATAAATCCTGGGATTGCGGTCATCGTTATGACGGCCTATGCTTCGGTATCCACTGCAGTTGAAGCATTAAAATCTGGCGCCTATGATTACCTGACCAAACCACTGGATATTGATGAGTTAAAAATCCTGGTCACCAAGGCCCTTCACCATCAAAAACTCGAAGAAGAAAATATTAATCTAAAACAAATACTAAGCGACAGCTTTAATTTTTCCGGCATCATTGGCCGCAGCAACGCCATGGTCAAGCTGCTGGAAACCGTAGCGTTGGTGTCACCCTCCGAGGCGACCGTTTTAATCATCGGAGAAAGCGGGACCGGTAAGGAGCTCATTGCCAATGCCGTTCACCAGAACAGCCCTCGCAAAGATCAGCCGCTCATTAAAGTGAATTGCGCTGCACTGCCGGAAACACTGCTTGAAAGCGAATTGTTTGGCCATGAAAAAGGGGCGTTTACGGGGGCGTTGAACCGCAGGCAAGGCCGGTTTCAGCTGGCACACCGGTCTTCAATCTTCCTGGATGAAATTTCTGAGATGTCGCAGACCACGCAAGCTAAGATTCTCCGCGTGCTTCAAGAGCGGGAGTTCGAGCCTGTGGGTGGCACACAGACCATACGAGTGGATGTTCGTATCATCGCGGCCACAAACAAAAATCTCGAGGAGGAAATCCGGTCAGGGCGGTTCAGAGAGGATCTTTATTATCGTCTCAAGGTGGTTACGGTGGAATCACCGCCCCTCCGAGCCCGCCGGGAAGACATCCCCCTTCTGGCGGAGTTTTTCCTGAAACGCTATGCCGATAAGAACCGTAGATTGATCAAGGGATTTTCTCCCCGTGCCATGGACATCTTGATTCGACACGATTGGCCCGGAAATGTGCGCGAGCTTGAAAATCTCATCGAGCGTGGGGTGATCCTGGTCAGAGGGGAAATTATCACACCGAAGGAACTTCCGGAGGATTTTATTCCGAAAGATTTGATGGCCAGCACCAGTTCCAGTGACGTAATTCCAGGAAGAACTTTGAGGGAAGTTGAAAAGGAGATGATTTTAAGGACGTTAGATGACGCCGGGTGGAACCGTACACATGCGGCGGAGATATTGGGTATCAGCCGCCGCACGCTTCAACTCAAGTTAAAGGAATATGGGATAACTCCTTCTTGAATCATCATCGAATATCTGTTGCAGGTCAAATCTTTTTCGGTGCGGTTCAAGAAACATACATTGTGGATCTTATCAACTGCAAACTTTTAAAACCACCAGCGTCAAATCGTCTTCCTGTATTGCACTGCCCCGGAACGTAATGACATCCTTTAAAACGAGACCTGCAATTTGTTCCGAAGGCAACGATGCATGTTTATGTAGGAGAGCGGCAAGCCTTTCTGACCCGAACATTTTGCCAGCGGGATTTCGAGTCTCCCGGATACCGTCCGTACCAATAAGGATGACTTGGCCTGCTGATAACTTGCTGATAATGTTTTCTCGAAAAGTGTAATGTTCGTCGACACCAAGAGCCATTCCCTCTCCAATGAGTTCTTCAACTTTTTGAGTTTCCGGACTGTAACAAAAGGCTGGATCAAGGCCAGCGCGAACCCATCGAAGCGTTCGATCAGATGGAGCAATCTCTGCGACGAAGAGAGTCATGAAGTGCCCAGTTTCCTGAGTGTCATGAAAAACGAGGCGGTTTACATCGGAGATGGTTTCCGAAAGGTTTCCGGGTTTCGTCACGCGACACCTTAAATAGGCTCTAACTGATGCCATGAGCAGCGCTGCGGATACGCCATGCCCCGACCCATCGCCGACAACGACACCGAGGTGGGTTCCTCCTGGCCGGTCGCCGATATCGAGAAAATCATAAAAGTCGCCTCCGGTTTCATCGGAATATATGCTTCGAGCGGCAATATCGAAACCGGGTGCTTTCGGTATGATTTGAGGTAATAGATTTTGTTGGATTTCCGCGGCAAGATTCATAGCCTGTTTCATCTGCATGCGCTCCTTGAGTTGAATTAGCATCGTGTTGAAACTGCGGGTCAATTCGCCGACTTCATCTTGGCTTGATACCTGAAGCATTTCGCCAAAATCACCTTGGGAGAGTTTGAGTGCCGCAGCGGATACCCGCTTAATCGCGGATGTCGTTTGTACTGTAACAATCCGAATCAACAGGGCGATCACGGCAATGAAAAAAGCGCCCAAGCTAAAATAAAGCAACTGGAAACGAACAATGGGAGAAAGGATTTCGTTTCCCGGGGCAATCATCACAAGACTCCAGGGCGCTTCTTGAAGCCGGTAAAAGCCGCTGACTTCCGCTGGCGGATATCCTTTACCGAGTAGAGTCCCGTAAGGCTCGGCATTCATCGCAGTGAAGGTTTCATATTCAAGTCTGTCTTGGCCATCGGAAAGTTTTCCAAACCTTCCCGGCACTGTGCCAATAAGGATTTGGCCGGTGGAGTCAACTAAAAATGCCTTGCTGTTTAGCCACCAGCCCGAACCCACAACATCTTGAATGATAAAATCAAAATTGACGACTGTTTCAAGTTGCCCGATGATTTGGCCGTTTTCATCATTGATGGCTGAAATGAGGGTAACAGTACCGCGCTCGCCGCTAGAATCGTAGCGAGGCAAAGTGATTTCTCGAATTCGCTCACTGTTAAAACGATGTTCCTGAAATTGTTGCTCGCTGGCGATTCGATCCGATTCCCCGTTAGGGCGATGTGTGTGTCGATTTGTGGAACTGGCTCCCGAGTCGCTATTTTCCTTGGTATTCCAATTCACAGTGACTCGGACTACTCCCTCCTGCTTGGAGAGATGGTCGATTGCCCAAGCATGAAATGACTCGGAGTATTGTGCACCGGAAGTTGCATGAAACAGCGAAATCAAATCCTTGATGCGACCTAAGCGCATATCCACATGGTGGGCCGCTCTCTGAAGCTTTAGAATCGAAGCCTCGCGCCATTCGGATAACAGTAGGTCTCGGGCATAAACAAAACCGGCAACGCCCATTATGGTTAACAGGAACACTACGGGCAAAATCA
>Ga0315290_10002340_pt1 | contig 13349 bp, 11 predicted proteins | sample YL17G12_0_MG_FD_203627 | JGI IMG/M metagenome (GOLD analysis project Ga0315290, IMG submission 203627) | Sediment microbial communities from Yellowstone Lake, YNP, Wyoming, USA - YL17G12_0 | ecosystem: Environmental > Aquatic > Freshwater > Lake > Sediment | place: USA: Wyoming | collected... | reverse complement strand
TCGCCTAAGCACCAACGGCCGCTCGACCCCCGCCAGTGAGGTCGTCCGCACCGGCATGGCGTTCCTGCGACGCTCCGGTCACGTGCCGCGCGGTCCGCGATACTGGTCCGGCCGTGGGAACCCCTGAAGACGCGCTCGAGCTAGCGACCTCCGAAGACGCCGCCCTCCCCCGACACGCCGACGAGGTCCGCGACCGCAAGACGATCCTCGCCGGCACCGGCCAGAACATCGTCGGACTGGGCGTCTTCGTGCTCGCCAGCTTCGGGATGAACATCCTGATCGCGCGCACCTTCGGGAAGGGCTCCGGCGCGTTCGGTCAGATCACGCTGATCACCCAGCTCGCCTTCGTGGTGGGCGCGGCCACCCGGTTCGGCATGGACATGGCCGCCGTGCGCCGCGTCGCGATCGACAGCGGCAAGGGCGAGCCGGGCCGGGCCCGCGCCGTGGTGCGCATCGCGATCGGGATCGCGGGCGCGGTCAGCATCGCCGTCGCGGCGATCGTGTTCCTGGCCGCGGGATCGATCGGCGACCTGCTGAACGTACCGAGCGCCTCGGTACGCGCGGCGGCCTTCGGCCTGATCTTCGTCGCGATCGCGCAGGTGTACCTGGGCGGGTCGCGAGGCCTGAAGATCATGCGCCACACCCTCTACGCTTACTGGATCGGTCAGTCGATCGGCTGGATCCTGATCACGCTCGCGATGTGGGCGCTGATCGGCGAGACGGTGGCGGTCACCGCGTGGGCGTACTCACTCTCGTGGGTGGTCGCGACGATCGTGGCGTTCGTCTCGTGGCGGCGGGTCACCGCGCCGTTCCCCCACATGCCGGCCGAGGCCGGCGAGGCGACCGCGCTCGCGAAGTACGGCGCCCCGCGAGCCCCGGCGGCGCTGCTCTCGCAGGCGCTCTTCTACACCGACCTGGCCGTGCTCTCGCATTACCTGGGCGACAGCCCGGAGGTGAGCGTGTACGCGGCCGCGATCCGGATCGCGCAGTCGCTCGTGCTGTTCCTCACCGCGGTGTCGTACATGTTCAGCCCGTTCGTCGCCGATCTGCACGAGCGCGGTGAGCGCGACCGGCTGAACGACCTGTTCAAGCAGATCACACGCTGGACGCTCGCGGGCACGATCCCCTTGCTGCTGCTGTTCATGATCGCGCCGGCCTCGGTGCTGGCGCTCTTCGGCGAGAGCTACGACGCGGGCACCTCGTGGCTGCGTGTGCTGCTGATCGGCCAGGCCGTGAACGTCAGCGTGGGGGCCGCGGGGTTCATCCTGATCATGGTCAAGCGCACCGGATGGGACCTGACCGTCTACGGACTGTCGTTCCTGTTGGATCTGGCGCTCGCGATCACACTGATCGGCACGCTCGACATGGGCGCGATGGGCGCCGCGATCGCCCAGGCGAGCGCGCTGATCGTCTCGAACGCGCTTCGACTGTACCTGGTGTGGCGGTTCGTCAGGATCCAGCCCTACGACAGGTACTACGCGCGGCTGCTGATCCCCACCGCGGTCGCCACGGTGGTGATGCTCGCGGTGCACGCGGTCACCGACGGCCCGCACTGGGCGTTCGACCTGGTGGCGACCGGCGCGATCGGCGGCGCCGCGTATTACGTGACGCTCGTGTTCTTCGGGCTCACGCCCGGCGAGAAGGCGAGCGTGTTCAAGCTCGTCGGCAAGGCCCGCGGACGTCGGGGCGCGCCGGTAGGGTGAGCGGATGGATGACGCGTCCGCTCTGCCCGCACGGAACGAGCTGGCCGATCCCCACGGTTATCAGCAGCACCTGTTGGGGCTCCTGGGCGACGACGACCCCGCGGAGGTGCAGGCGGCGACGCCGGCCACAATCCGCGCGATCGTGGCCGCGGCCGGGGAGCGGCTGACGGTCCGCCCCGAGCCCGGCGAGTGGGCGGTGTACGGATGCCTCGCGCACGTCGCCGACGCCGAGCTCGTGATGGGCACCCGGTACCGGTTCGTGCTGGCACACGACGAGCCGCCGCTGATCGGCTACGACCAGGACCGGTGGGTCGACCGCCTCCACGGCGACGAAGGCGACGTCGACGCGATGCTCGACCTCTTCGAGGCGCTGCGCACCGCGAACGTGGCGCTGTGGCGCACGACCACCGAGGCCGACCGTGCGCGGGCCGGGATGCACGCCGAACGGGGCCTGGAGAGCCTCGACCTGGCGTTCCGCATGATCGCGGGGCACGACCGGTTCCACATCGCGCAGGCGACGCGCGCGCTTGCCGCGGCGCCCGCCTGACCCGAGCCCGCTACGCGCTCTTGCGTCCGACGATGGTCTTCAGCCCGGCGGGAAGTTCCTCGTCGCCGAACGAGTCGCCCACCGTCACCTCCACGCCGTGCCGCGCGAGGAGCGCCGGTACCTTCGAAGTGTCGACCATCACGTTGTCGTGGCGCTCGTCGTCGCGTCGCCAGGTCACCCCGTCGGCGTTCCGGGTGAACGTCGCCATCTGACGCACGTAGCGATCGGGGCTGGGCACCGAGAACCGGGTCACGAGCGCCCAGTCCTCGCCGACCCAGCCAACCGGCCGCTGGTCCAAGCGGGCCGCAGCCCACTCCAGATCGCAGAGGTCGATCGCGAGCACACCGCCGGGTCTGAGCGCCTCGGCGATCGCGGCGAGCGAACGCTCGACGTCCTCGAGCGTGTCCAGGTAGTTGAGCGCGTGCCCGACGCCCACGATCGCGTCGGCGCCGGGGATCGGGTCGTCGGGGAGGGTGAGCCGCCGGATCTCCTCCGCCTCGCCCGCGACCTCCCGCGCGAGGTCCAGCATCGCCGGGGACGCATCCGTGGCCATCACGCGGTGCCCCGCGTCGACCAGATGCCGGGTCAGCAGGCCACTCCCACACCCGATCTCGACGACGAGCCCACCTCGCGCCGGCTCGAGGAGCGCCAGGATCCCGGGCGCGGTGTCGTCGGCATGGAACGCGAACCCGAGGTGGTGGATGCGGGCCAGGTCGGCGCGGTAGTAGGGCTGGTGCATGCGGGTATCCTCCCGCACGACCGCGGGCCCGTCAGCCTTCGAGCGGCTCCCGGTGCGAGGTGCGCCTCGATGCCAGCTCGTCTTCGCTCTCGAACTCAGGGAGGACGATCAGCGCGTCCTCGATCTTGCCGTACCAATTGGCCTCGGCCAGAGCCTTCCGGGCGACGTCGAGCTCGCGCTGCACCTGCCGCAGCTCCAGCGACAGCTCGTCGCGCCGGCGTTCGAGGATCGCCTTGGGATCTACGGGCGACAGAAGCACCGCCCCGCCCGGCATCGGCGGGATCCCGCGCCGCCCCACGGGCTCACGCCACCCGGTCTCGAGTTGCGTTCGGACGCGGCGTTGCAGCCGCTGGCCGCGCACGATCGCGATCGCGAACGCCCACAGGAAGAGGGCGAGGACCACGCCGGCGATCAGGATCCAGATCCCGCCGGGGCTCCCCGGGTTTCCGATGACGGTTCCGAAAACGACGAGCGAGCGCCCGTCGGAACCGGCGCTTCCGGCGATCGCAGCGGCCACGACGACCGTCCAGGCCGCCGCCAGGGCGACGAACGTGGCACCGATCATGACAACGATTCCTTCCTTGGGGGGAAGGGCCAGACCTTCCGAAAGTTCCGCCGCTCGCGGCGGCTCCGTAGGGTCGCCCAACAGCCACGAGGCGGCAATACGGCGAACGCGGCAGGCCGTTCGGCCGTCGCGTCTACCCGGGCACAGGAGCGGCTCCTCAGCCCTATGCGTCGCCGAGGATCGCGGCGAGGATCGAGGCCGCCCCCGCCTTGTCCAGGGGCTCGTTCCCGTTGCCGCATTTGGGCGACTGCACGCACGACGGACACCCGCGCGAGCACGGGCACTGGCGGATCGCCTCGAGCGTCGCGCGCAACCAGCGGTCGCTCGTCCGCGCTCCGCGTTCGGTGATGCCGGCTCCGCCCGGGTACCCGTCGTAGATGAAGATCGTCGCCATGCCGGTGTCGTCGTGCATCGGCGTCGACACGCCCCCGATGTCCCACCGGTCGCAGGTGGCGACCAGCGGCAGGAGTCCGATCGCCGCGTGCTCGGCGGCGTGGATCGCGCCCGGCAGATCCCGCGCTCCGACCGCGGCGCGCCCGAACACCCGAGCCGGGATCGTCCACCAGACCGACTTCGTCTCGAGATGGACGGGCGGCAGGGGCAGCGGGATCTCGTCCACGACCTCGTTCGTCGATACGAGCTTCTTCACGTAGCTCACCACCTGGTTCGTCACGCGCACCGTCCCGAAGTACTGGTGGACCTCGCCGATGATCGACTCGGCCCCGACCTCGCCCACCGCGATGTCGGTGACGTCGCGCGCCTGCGTGTAGAAGTCGGGGTCGGCCTCGCTGACGGCGGCAACGCGGTCCACCAGGTTGAGCTCGCGTACGAGGTACTGCTCACCTTGATGGAGGTAGACGGCGCCCGGATGCAGCGTGGCGTACGCGCGGCGCTCGTCGGAGGTGCCCAGCAGCTCGCCCGTCTCTGCTACCACGATCGTGTACACGTGCCCGCCCCCGGCCCGCACGTCGACCGCGCGGTGGGGCGACTCCTCGCCGCCGTCGTGCCAGGCGCCGCGCCGCTCGATGAGCTCGCGCCGTTCCGTCATGCGCGCGACCGCCCCGACGGCCGTCAGGCCGAAGAACGCGAGGTCCGCGTCGCGGAGCGGGAGCTCCCGCGCCGCGCACCGCAGGTGGGGCTCCATAACGTAGGGGTTCGTGGGGTCGATCACGGCCGCCTCGGCGGGCTTGTCGAAAAGGTCCTCGGGGTGGTGCACCAGGTACTGGTCGAGCGGGTCGTCCTGCGCCACGAGCACCGCCAGCGCGTCCGTGTCCCGGCGCCCGGCCCGCCCCGCCTGCTGCCACATAGAAGCCCGCGTGCCCGGGTAGCCGACGAGCACGGCCGCGTCGAGCGTCCCGATGTCGATGCCGAGCTCGAGCGCGTTCGTGGAGGCGACGCCCAGCAACTCCCCGTCGGCGAGCTGTTGCTCGAGCTTCCGGCGTTCTTCCGCGAGAAAGCCAGCGCGGTAGGCCTTGATGCGGGTCCTCAGCTGGGCGTCACCCACCGCACGGCGAGCGAACTCCGCGAGCAGCTCGGCCGCCCGGCGTGACCGCGTGAACCCGATCGTACGCACGCCGTCCTCGACGAGCGCGCCCATGATCCGCGAGGCCTCGGTCAAGGCGCTCCGGCGCTGACCGGAGTCCTCGTCCAGGATCGGCGGGTTCCACAGCGCGAAGAGCTTCACGCCGCGCGGGGAGGCGTCATCGACGACCTCGTCGACCTCGAGCCCCGTGAGGCGCGTCGCGAGCTCGCCGGGGTTGCCGACCGTGGCGCTCGCGAGGCACCAGCGAGGATCGCCACCGTAGTGCGCCACGAGCCGGCGGAGCCGCCGGAGCACCATCGCGACGTGTGATCCGAACACCCCGCGGCATACGTGTGCCTCGTCGACGACCACCAGCGACAGCCGGAAGAAGAAGTCGGCCCAGCGCGCGTGATCGGGCAAGAGCGAGAGATGCAGCATGTCGGGGTTCGTCATCACCAGGTTGGCGTTCTTGCGGATCAGGGGTCGCTCGGCCTTGGGCGTGTCGCCGTCGTAGACCGCCGCCTTCATCTCGTGGATCTTCAGCGATCGAACGGCGCGGAGCTGGTCGCGCGCGAGCGCCTTCGTGGGGTACAGGTAGAGCGCGGTGGCCTTGGGCGTCGTGAGGGCCGCCTCGGCGAACGCCGCGTTGTACACCAGCGTCTTCCCGCTGGCGGTCCCCGTGGCCATGATCAGGTCGCGGCCAGCCCGGAGCGTCTCGAGCCCGCGTGCCTGATGGGCGTAGAGCCCGTCGATGCCGAGCAGTCCGAGCCGCTGGATCAGCAGCTCGGGGAGGTCGTCGGGGAAGGGCTCGGTCACGGGTGCGCGGGCAGGGAGCTCCCGAACGCCCACGAGCGAGGGCGCGACGTCGGGATCGGCCGATAGGACCTCGAGGAACGCGCGGGGATCCACGGGCCCAGGCTACCCGCGCGCCCGGACGCGTCCGAGATCGGGGCGCGCCGTGCCGCGCTCAGCCCGAGGGCGTGACCCGCTCGTCCCTGGCCCGCTCGCCCGCAAGCTCGTCGTACGACGCGCGGAACCCGTCGTGGAACAGATGCCGCAGCCGTCCTCGGTCGCCCACGAAGATCCAGGTCCCGAGCACCAGGTACACGATGCCGACCCCGATCCGCTCGATCGCCTGCATCGTCTCGGGCACGATCGCACCCAGCAGGAACTGGATCCAGAACAGCCCGAACAGGAACCCGGCCTCACGCAGCGACATCGACAGGCTCGAGATCACCGCCACCGCGAAGAACGATTGCGCCGCGGTGAGGAACAGCTCCTCGCGCTGGAGGGCGCCGAGCGGCAGTCCGTGCAGCGTGCCCGACGAGATCGCGAACACGATCGGGAGCGTGCCCACGAGCAGCGTCCATTGGTTCACCTTCGAGGAGACGAGCGTGCCCAGGGCCGCGTTCGAGTTCAGGCGCCATGCGTAGAGGCCGGCCACGAGCAGCTCCGGCGCCTCGGACGCGAGGGGCGCTACCCACTGCACCAGGAGGAACTCGCTCACGCCGAAGGTCTCGCCGGTCGCGACGAGGGCCTCCGCGAACGCCTCGGCGCACAGCAGGATCACGCCGGCGGCCATCGCGAACATCACGACGATCGTGACCCGGCGCGCGCGCTGCGAGAACGTTCCCAGGTAGAGGGCGGGGCCCACGAGATGCGGTTCCGCGGCCGGCGCCCGGGACACCCGGATCGTGTACAGCACGAAGATCGTGACGAGCACGGCGGCGTCGAGCAGCGTGATCGAGTGCTTCAGCGGCAGGGAGAGTGAGTAGATCGTTGCGACGGCGAGGTAGGAGATCTCGATCGAGTGCTCGCGGTCGAGCACCACGCCCTTCCAGTGAGGGCCGCCGGGCTTGAGCGTGCCGGCCTTGCGGAGCTGGTAGAAGGTCACGAACACGACCATCGTCCAGCCGATGCCGATCAGCAGCCGGTTCGCGCCTGTCATGTTCGCGTGCGCCAGCGCGCACGGCGATTCGGAGCCGCCGTCCAGTGGGAGGCACGCGGTGCCGGTCGCCGCGAAAGACTGACCGCCCTTCCACGCGAACACGAAGTCGACCGCGTACTCGGGGAGCACGGCGATCAGCGCGAGGATCGCGATCGCGAGCCCGGCCGAGATGTCGAGCTGGGCGACCTCGGCGGCCCACGACAGCAGGAACGCGGCTCCCACGATCGCGAGCCCGAAGACCGCCGCCTCCAGCGGGTGGGAAAGACCCGGGTGCACCAGCTGGTACCCGACGGCGGGAAGGGTGACCCCGATCGCCATGAGGATCGAGGCGCGAGCGCGGGCGGGGCGGACCTCGATGTCGTCGCTGGGCCCGTACATCGCGGGCGAGCCTACCATCGGCCCCCGAGCCGACCGGTGGCAGCGCCATCGCGTCACCGTCCTCGGCCGCTGGGACAATCCGCGGCGATGGACGTGCTCATGCTCCTCACATCCCTCGTCGTGATCCTGGCCGGCGCCGAGCTCTTCACGAACGGCGTCGAGTGGATCGGCGAAGGATTCGGCTTGTCGGATGGGGCCGTCGGTTCGGTGCTCGCGGCCGTCGGCACCGCGCTGCCCGAGACGCTCCTGCCGCTCGTCGCGATCCTCTCGGGGCATGCCGCAGGCGAGGAGATCGGGACGGGTGCGATCCTGGGCGCGCCGTTCATGCTCACGACGCTCGCGATGGTAGTGGTGGCGGTGGCGGTGCTCTCGACCGCCCGGGGCGGGCGTCGTCCCACCGATCTCGAGATCGACCGCGGGGTGATCCGCCAGGATCTCGGCTACTTCCTGGTGATGTACTCGCTCGCGGTGGGCGCCGGGCTGATCCACGTGAAGACGTTGCACGTGGCACTCGCGATCGTGTTGGTGGTCGGGTACGGCTACTACGTGAAGCGCCACTTCACGAGCCCCGGCGAGGACGAGCTCGAGGCCGAGGCCGCGACCGAGATCAAGGCGCTGTATCTGTGGGCCTGGTGGGGGAGGCTCCGGACCGGGCTGGCGGCGTGGACCGTGGATCGAAGCGCGATCCTGCCCTTCGTCCAGGTCGCGATCGCGCTGGGGCTGATCGTCGGCGGCGCGAAGCTCTTCATCGGTGGGGTCGAATCGATCGGGGATGCGATCGGGGTGTCGCCGCTCGCGTTCTCGCTGCTCGTGGCGCCGATCGCGACCGAACTCCCCGAGAAGTTCAACAGCGTGATCTGGATCCGCCGCCGCAAGGACACGCTCGCGATGGGCAACATCACCGGCGCGATGGTGTTCCAGTCGTCGTTCCCCGTGACGATCGGCCTGCTCCTCACGCCGTGGGAGCTGCACGGGTTCGCGCTGGTCGCGGCTCTCGTGGCCCTGACGGCGGGCGGGGTGCTCTGGCTCACCCTTCGGGTCCGCGGGCGGCTCTCGGCGCCGTTGCTGCTCTTCCAGGGCGTGTTCTACGTCGGCTACGTCGCCTACGTGATCACGAAGGTCTGAGCCCTACTCGTCCGCGGTGGGGCTCGGCGGGATGTTCTTCTTGCCGACGACCGCGTCGGTCTTGGCGTCGGTGAAGATCACCTTCGCGCGTGCAGTATCGAGCACGACCACGGAGAGGCTCCCGACCATCTGCGCCGACCCGGGCAGGACGAGGTTCTGCACCTTCGCGACCGGGATCCGCGAGGCGGAATACGCGAGGTCGATCACCTCGTTCAGCGAGAGCGTGAGGTCGGTATTGCGCATGCCGGCCCCGATCCACCTGAACAGCTGCGCTTGGTCGGCCTTGTACTCCTTCTGGAACTGCGCGAGCGCCGCGAGGAAGAGCCGGCCGCCGTTCTCCTGACGCCCGAAGTCGCCCTGCTGCAGGTCGTGACGCGTGCGGGCGAACGCGAGCGCGTCGCGCCCCGAGAGCTCCTGCACCCCCGGCTGGAAGTCGGCCCGTGCATAGCTGTCGCTCATCGCGAACGGGACGTCCATCGTGAGGCCGCCGATGTCGTCGATCATGTCGGTGAAGCCCCAGAACGTGGTGATCGCCCAGTAGTCGATCCGGAACCCGCCAAGCTGCTCGATCGTCTTCACGAGTAACTCGGGCCCGCCGTAGAAGAGCGACGAGTTGATCTTGCCGATGCCGTGGCCCTCGATCGGCACGTAGGAGTCGCGTGGCACGCCGATCATCGAGGCCTTGTGGGTTGCCGGGTCGATGAAGATCACGTGCAACGAGTCGGCGAGCGAGTGCAGCACGTCCTCGCCGGGGCGCGCGCCGCTGCCCACCGCCAGGATCGTGATCGGGTCCTTCCCGTCGAGCGAGGGCGTGTACCCGGCGTGGGCCTTCCCGACGACGATCCCCGACTGGGCGCTCGCCGGGGCGCTGCCGCCGATCGCGCCGAGCGCCGTGCCGGCGACCCACACGGCGAGCGCGAGGGTCCCGATCCCGAGGCGCCTCATCAGGAGGCCTCCGCCGTGGGCGTCGCGGGCGAGCTCGCCGGAGCCTTCTCGGTGTCGGCCCGGCGCACCGAGAACGACACCACCTTCCACTCGCCATCGAGCTTGCGGAACAGGTACTGGCCCTTGCTCTTGAAGATGTACACAGAGCCGCCGCCCGTCCCCTTCGCCTGGAAGTTCACGATGCCGGCCACCGACGCCGGCTTGCCGGTCGGGTCGAGCAGCACCTCGAGCCTCAGTGTGCTCTCGAGCGGGACGATCGAGTCGAGGTCGGTGACCCCGTCACCGGCGGTGAGCACCTTCGCCTGCTTCGTGACCGAGGGCTGTGCCGGCTTGACGAAGAACCCGTTCACGCTCTCGTAGTTCGCCTCGGTCCAGTTCGCGGGCTCGAGGAAGGCGGCCACGTATAGATCGTGGAGCTGCGTGGCGACCTGGTCGGCCGCGGGCGCGGCGGCCGCCTTGGCCCGAGCCTCGTTCACGGTGGCCTCGGGGTCGATCTGCGCCGTGGTTTCGACCGTCGGCTTCGAGACCTTGAACGCGAAGGTGGGCGCCGGCGGGGCGTCGTCGCCGACCCCGGGGATGATGCCGTCGCCCCCACCGGCCAGGACCGCGGCGCCGATGCCGAGGACCACGACCAGCGCCACGACACCGGCGATCAGCAGCGGTGTGCGACGGGGAGAGGCGGGCGCGTGACGTCCTTGTTCCGGCAAAACGCGACCAGGCTACCAGCGGCCTCCACCCGAACCTCGCAAGCTCGTGTCAAGGTTCCGTGAAGGCCGTGCGGGCCCGCCCGGATACGATGACGGCTCGCCCAACGGTGTGCCGGGAAGCCTGGTCGGCAGGAAGGATCCAGCATGAGCGACGCCGGCCCACCGACGCCCGAGGCCCGACCTCCTGCGGTGGAACCCACCTGGTCGCGGTCCGAACGCGCCGTCCCTCGCGTGTTCCTGCGCCCGCTCCAAGAATTCCTGAAGACCTCGACCTCGGGCGCCATCTTGCTGTTCGCCGCGGTGGTCGTCGCGCTCCTGTGGGCGAATTCACCGTGGAAGGTGGCCTACCACGAGCTGTGGCTGACCCGGGTGACGATGGGCGTCGGCTCGTGGGCGATCGACCAGGACCTCCGTTTCTGGATCGACGACGGGCTGATGACGCTCTTCTTCCTGCTGGTGGGCCTCGAGATCAAGCGAGAGGTCGTCTCGGGCGAGCTCCGCGACCCCCGGGCCGCAACGATCCCCGTCCTCGCGGCGATCGGCGGGATGATCGTCCCGGCGCTCGTGTACGTGGCCGTGGCGGGCCGGACCGCGCCCGGAGGCTGGGGTGTACCGATGGCCACCGACATCGCGTTCGCGTTGGGGGTGCTGACGCTCGCCGCCGCGCATGCGCCGCCGTCGCTGAAGTCGCTGCTCTTGACGCTCGCGATCGTCGACGACATCGGGGCGATCATCGTGATCGCCGTCTTCTACTCGGACGGGGTCGCCTGGGTGTGGCTGGCCGGCGCCCTCGGCATCGCGGCGCTCGTCGTAGTGAGCACCAGGATCCGGATACGCGCCAACGCCGTCTACCTCCTCTTGGGAGCCGCCCTGTGGTACGCGACGTACCGGGCGGGGATCCACCCCACGATCGCAGGTGTGGCCCTGGGGTTGCTGACGCCCGCACATCCGTTCCAGCGTCCAGCGGCGGTCAGCGAGGAGGCCCGCCGCACCGCCGACGAGACCGTCGACGACCCCGATCCGCCCGACGCGGACGCAGCCTCCTGGCTCCAGCTCGCCTGGCTCGCTCGCGAGGCCGTCTCGCCGCTCGCCAGGGTCGAGCATGCCCTCCTGCCGTGGTCGAGCTTCGTGATCCTTCCGCTCTTCGCGCTCGCGAACGCGGGGGTGACCCTCACCGGCGGAGCCGTCGGGGACGCGCTCACGAGCGTGGTCGCCCTGGGCATCGTGCTCGGCCTGGTGGTGGGCAAGCCGGTCGGTGTGTTCGTGGCGACCGCGATCGGGGTCCGGTCGCGCCTGGGCCGCCTGAGCGCCGACGTCCGCCGGGGCCATATCGCCGGCCTGGGGATGACCGCGGGGGTCGGGTTCACGATGGGGCTGTTCATCGCGGGGCTGGCGTTCGAGGACGATCCCGCCCGCCTCGCCTACGCGAAGGTCGCGATCCTGGTGGCGTCGCTGATCGCCGGCGTGGCCGGTTACGCGGTCTTCCGCTTGCTACCCGGCCCGGCGCCCCGCACCGAGCCGGCGTCCGAGTCCTAGTCCTCCTCCGCGCCCAGCTCGCGTTCGACCTCGACCTCGATCTGCGCGATCCCCCTCGGGCGGCCCTGGCGGACCCAGAGCCACGCGAAGAGCCCGCCGATCGCCGCGCTCGCGAGCAGCGACACGATCGGATAGCCGCGCTCGAGGTTCACGCCGATCGTGAAGAGCACCACCAGCGCGCCGACCGAGTTCACGATCACGTGCCCGTGGCGGCGCTCCTGCCGCGAGAACCGTGCCATCGCGAGCAGGCCGCTGAGGAACGAGACGAACACCGCGACCGCGTAGAACAGGACGAGCGCCTGGTCGCGCCCGCCCGCCGCGACCACCACGGTGGCCGACACGCCCAGGAACACCGCGACCGACCAGTACGGCGTGTGGTGCTCGTTCACGCGGCCGAGTCCGGGATGGAGGATCCCGACCTGCTCGCCATCGGCCCGCGTTCGCCGCGCGAGGGCCTTCAGCAGGCCGGGTCCCGCCTGGAACGACGACGAGGCGGCGGCCAGCAGCAGGAGCGACGACGTCAGCTGGAAGAGCGCGAAGAGGGGCCCGCTGCCGGCGGCGTTCCGTGCCAGGTCGGCGATCAGGGTCGAGTCCGCGCCCGGGATCCCGGTGCGGAGCTTCAGGGCGAGCAGCGCGATCGCGATCGTGAGCGACCCCTCGATCGCGAACGTGAGCCAGAGGGTGGTGCGCCCGAAGTGCTCGCGGCCGCGGTCGTCGAGCTGACCGAGCTGGGCGATCGCGCTCGAGGGCGCCTCGACCCCGGTTGCGAGCGCCATCGCCACGGGGAACGCCAGGAAGACGGTCCACCCCGTCGCCGCGCCGGTCCCCTGGAGCGGCGCATGACCGACCGTGTGCGGGTGCAGGAACCCGAGCACGATCACGGGCACGGCGACCGCCACGAACGCGACCGTCATCGTGGCGAAGACGCTGCGGCCCAGATGGCCGAACCACGTGATCGCCGCCACGAGCACGCACAGCCCCAGGGCGATCACCACCCGGTACGGCGCGGCCGCGGGGACGTAGGCGATCACGGCGCTCGTGGCCGCCGCCACGCTGATCGCGATCGTGAGGACGAAGTCCACCACGAGCGCGCCGAGCGGCAGGAACGCCCATCCCTCGCCGAATGCGGCGCCCGTCGCGGCCACCGCTCCGCCGCCCTCGGGGAAGCGCCGGATCAGCTGGTCGTAGTTCAGGCGGACCAGGGAGATGATCCCGAGGACCAGGCCCATCGTGACGATCAAGAGGCGCAGGTCGCCCTGGAGCGCCCGGAGCCCGGCCTCGATCGCGTAGGTCACCGATGAGACCGGGTCCGCCATCACCGCGAAGGCGAACGCGAACAGGAGCACGCCGCGGCGGGTCACGCGCCGCCTCGGTCGCGCGGACATGCCGGAGTTCAGTCGTCCTTCGGCGTGGCGCGGTAGGTGACGATGTGGACGGTCTCGAGCGTCATCATCCCGTCGCCCACCATCTCGTCGAAGATCGGGAGGATCCGCTCGATCTTGTCCTCGGTGTCTACTAGCTCGACCACGATCGGGAGGTCCGACGAGAGCTCCAGGAGCCGCGACGTGTGCACGCGCGACGCGGCGCCGAACCCCTCGATGCCGCGGAGCACGGTTGCCCCGGCCATCCCCTCG
>Ga0315290_10002337_pt1 | contig 13352 bp, 11 predicted proteins | sample YL17G12_0_MG_FD_203627 | JGI IMG/M metagenome (GOLD analysis project Ga0315290, IMG submission 203627) | Sediment microbial communities from Yellowstone Lake, YNP, Wyoming, USA - YL17G12_0 | ecosystem: Environmental > Aquatic > Freshwater > Lake > Sediment | place: USA: Wyoming | collected... | reverse complement strand
GGCACCTTGTGCGGCACGATCTTTCGCGGCAGCGTTCACGCTGCGCACTCTAGTTTGTCGCGGCCACCGGGCAAGGACGTCATCCGGATCAGAACGGCTCGGGGATGTGGCGGAGCGGCAGCTCCGGCTCGACGTAGGCGCCGGCCCCCTGACGCTTGGGCAGCGTGATCTTCCTGTGCTCGAGTGGCTCGTACGGGACCTGGCTCAGCAAGTGGCTGATGATGTTCAACCGACCCCGCTTCTTGACGTCGGTGTGCGCGATGAACCACGGCGCCCACGCGGTGTCGGTCGCGGCGAACATGGCGTCGCGGGCCCGCGAGTAGTCGTACCAACGGCTGTACGACTTCAGGTCCATGTCCGAGAGCTTCCAGATCTTTCGCGGGTCGTTGATGCGACCCTCGAGGCGCCGGGTCTGCTCGTCGGGGCCGACCTCCAGCCAGTACTTCAGCAGCAGGATCCCCGAATCGACCATGGCCTTCTCCACCCCGGGCGCGAGCTCGAGGAACCGCTCGGTCTCCTCGGGCGCACAGAAACCCATCACCGGCTCGACGCCCGCGCGGTTGTACCAGCTGCGGTCGAAGATCACGACCTCGCCGGCGGCGGGGAAGTGCGGCAGGTAGCGCTGGATGTACATCTGCGACCGCTCGCGCTCGGTCGGGGCGGACAGGGCGATCACGCGGAACACCCGCGGGCTCACCCGTTCGGTGATCCGCTTGATCGTGCCCCCTTTGCCGGCCGTGTCACGGCCCTCGAACACGACGCAGATCTTGGCTCCCGCGGACCTGACCCACTCCTGCATCGCGACAAGCTCGGCCTGCAGCGTCGCCAGTTCCCGCTCGTACTCTTTGCGCCGCATCTTCGGCCGCGGGTTCGCCGACCCGGGCGTCGCCTTCACCGTGGTCTTCTTCGTCTTGCCTGATTTCTTCCCCACTGTCCCCAGCTCCTGTCCCGAGATCCTCCTGCGTGATCGGACTCTCATGTCCACGCTATGACAGAGACCCGTTCCGCGTCTCATGCGCTCGGCGTGAAGCACGCCGCTCCCGTCGCGCCGCGCGGCCGAGCTACCTCGCCGCGCGCGCGCGGCGACGGATCATGGCCCGGGCCGCGAGCGCCGTCGCCTCGCCGATCGTCGCCCCGACGAGCGACCCGACGACGACGTCGCCCTGGTAGTGCACGCCGGTGTGCACGCGCGAGTAGGCGACGACAGCGGCGAGTCCGCGGAGTGGGACCGCGAGCCCGGGCATCGATCCGGCCACGGCTCCGGCGAACGCGAACCCCGACGCCGAGTGGCCCGAGGGGAACGAGGTCGACTCGGGCATCGGCACCCAGCGTTGCGCCGGCACGCCCGCAGTCTCTCGGTCGGGGCGAGCCCGTCCGCTCGCGAACTTCATCGGGAGGTTCACGAGGGCGGAGTTGACGCCGACGGCGACCGCGCCGGTCACGGCCGCCCGGCGACCCGTCCGCCCACCGAACACGAACAGCGCCCCGGCGATGCCGAGCCACAGCTTCGAGTTGTTGGCGATGCCCGAGAGCCGTCGGAGCGGCTCGTCGAGCGTCGGGGTCGGCGTGCTCGCGATCGCCCGGTACACGGCCCGATCGACCTCGGCGAGCTCGCGGAGCGCGGCTGCGGCGGCGCGTCGCGGTGTGGGTCCCGCCACGAGGCGCTCGGCGAGGCGTTCCTCGGGGGGGCCCTGCGAGGTCGGGTCCGGCCAGTGGTTCATGTGTCGATGCTAGCGGGCCACCGGGCGGTAGGGTCCTACCGGAGGATGGAGCTGGGCGTATGAACACCGAGCAGGCAACCGAGCGCCGCCGAGGCGTGGCGCGCTGGGTCCCGGGCGTCGCGATGCTGCGGACCTATCGCCCCTCGTGGCTGCGGTCGGATCTGATCGCCGGCGTCGTCCTCGCCGCGATCCTCGTGCCGCAGGGGATGGCGTACGCCGAGCTCGCGGGGCTCCCTGCCGTGACCGGTCTCTACACCACGGTCGCCTGTCTCGTCGGGTACGCGCTCATGGGACCCTCCCGCATTCTCGTGCTCGGCCCGGATTCGGCGGTCTCGCCGCTGATCTTCGCCGCGATCGTGCCGCTGCTCGCCGCCGGGGGCGACCCTGTGACCGCGATCGCGCTCGCCGGGATGATGGCCCTGCTCGTAGGGGCTATCGAGGTCGGCCTCGGGTTGGCGAAACTGGGCTTCGTCGCCGACCTGCTCTCCAAGGAGGTCCAGGTCGGCTACATGAACGGCTTGGCGATCACGATCATCGTTGGCCAACTCCCCAAGCTCTTCGGATTCTCGACCGACGCCGACGGCTTCGTGCAGGAGGCGAAGGCGTTCGTCACCGGCCTCGACCAGACGAACACGACCGCCCTGATCCTCGGGCTCGCGACGCTCGCGGTCCTGCTGGTGCTGCCACGGGTGTCCACACGCGTCCCGGCGGTGCTCGTCGCGGTCGTCGGGGCGACCGTCGTCACGGGCATGCTCGATCTCGCTCAGGAGGGCGTCAAGACCGTCGGTGCCCTTCCGCAGGGGCTCCCGGTTCCGGCCTTCCCCTGGACCTCCGTGAGCGATCTGGTGCCTCTGCTCGTCGCCGCGGTCGGCATCGTGCTGGTCTCCCTCACCGACACGATCGCGACGTCGACGAGCTTCGCCGCGCGCCGCGGGGATGAGATCGACCCGGACCAGGAGATGATCGGGATCGGGTCGGCGAACATCGCGGCCGGGCTGTTCCAGGGGTTCGCGATCTCGGCGAGCGGCTCGCGGACCGCCGTGGCCGAGCAGTCCGGCTCGAAGTCCCAGGTGACCGGGCTGGTCGGCGCCGGCGTCGTGGTGGTGCTGCTGGTGCTCCTGCCGTCGTTGCTCAGTGACCTTCCGCAGACCGCGCTCGCCGCCGTGGTGATCGCGGCCGCGTTGTCGCTGATGAACCTTCCGATCCTGCGCACGTACCTGCACGTCCGTAAGTCCGCGCTGCTTCTCTCGCTCGTCGCGACGATCGGCGTGGTGCTGCTCGGTGTCCTGCAGGGGATCGTCGTCGCCGTGGTCCTGTCGATCCTGCTGTTCTTCCGTCGGAGCTGGTGGCCGCACGGTGAGGTGCTCGGGTACGTGCCCCGTCTCGACGGCTGGCACGACCTGGGGCGCTACCCAGAGGCGGAGCAAACACCGGGGGTCGTGGTGTACCGGTGGGAGGCGCCGCTGTTCTTCGCGAACTCCGGCATCTTCCGCCAGCAGATCCGTCGCCTGGCACGGCGCCGCAAGCCCCGGTGGATCCTGCTGCAGTGCGAGGCGATCACCGACATCGACGTCACCGCGGCCGACATGCTCGAGCGCCTCGACCGCGAGCTCAACGCGCAGGGCGTCAGCGTGGCGTTCGTCGAACTCCGTGGGCGGCTCCATGAGCTGATCCTTCGCTACGGTCTGTTCGAGACCCTGGACCGCGACCACTTCTATCCGTCGGTCTTGACGGCCCTCGAGGCGATCGCCACGGAGGATCGTGCCGCGGGCTCGGATGAGGGCGACAGAGCGGCGGGACCGACCGAGGGCGCCGACGACTGACGGCGCCGCTCAGGTCTCGAACCGGGCGGGACGCCCGAGGATGACGCCCCACAGTTGGCGCGATGCTTCCCTCCAGCCCAGCGAGCGCGCGGCCGGCGAGTAGCCGATCGCGTGCTTCGGCAGCCGCACGCGGACCGGGTCCGGGCGGATCGAGAAGCGCAAGGGCGAGTCCATGACCTGGGTCTCCCCGTCGAGCCCGACCTCGATCGGGGCGTCAGACGTGACCTCGAACGTGGGCGTTGCCCACGATGAGAGCCCGCCGAAGCGCTCCGGGTGACCGGTCGCGAGCGCGGCGAGGAAGGCGGCCGCGCCCCCTGCCTTGCCGAGCACCAGCGCGACGACGCCGAGCTGATGGGTGTCCAGTCGGGGGCGGCTCCCCATCCCACCCGCCGTCGCGCCGTAAGGGTTGTTCGAGATCTGGATCACGTGTGCGCCTCGCTGCTCCTGCCCATCGGGTCGCTCGAATCGCAGGTCGAAGGGCTCGGTGTCCGGTCCCAGCACCTGCGGCAGGGTGGCGAGGGTCGTGTCCGCCTTGGCATCGCGGTAGGCGGGAGAGCGCACGATCGCCGCGTACAACCCGAGCGACACGTTGTTCACGAACACGTGCCCGTTCACGTCGGCCAGGTCCATCGTGCGTTCCACGGCCTCCCCGTACCCGTCGAGTGCGCCGACGACGTCGTCGCGGTCCAGGCCGAGGTCCAGGGCCAGGTGGTTCCGTGTGCCCGCGGGCACGACGACCATCGGCAGCCCGAACTCCGCGGCGACGGTGCCGACCAACGCCTGTGAGCCGTCACCGCCGGCCATCCCGAGTACGTCCACGTCGCCGCTCGCGGCCTTGTCGCGCACGGTCTGGAGCCAATCCATCCCGGCCCCCAGCACGACCGGCTCGATGCCGCGCCGCGTGCATTCGTCCACGAGATGGAATCGCTCGGCCTTGCCCCCTCCGGACTTGAGGTTCATGAACAGGACGCCCCGCGTGGCGGCGGGCACGGGCGTGCCGGGTGTCTCGCTCTGCTTGAGCGCACGGTCCGTCGCGCCCAGCGCGTACTTCGCGAGCCCGAGCCCGAGCGCGACCCCGACGACCCGGACGAGCACCGAGATGGCGAGGTAATGCTCCGCGCTGGCCACGCTGGCGATCAGGGCAACGAGCGCAACTGCCGTCACCACGACGGCGGTCGCGCGCCGCGCCCCCGCCCTCGTGAGCGCGATCCAGCCGCCCGCGGATAGCACAGCCAGCAGGAACAGCTCGACGAGGACGCGCCCGGGATCGGTGGCGGCACGCGTCAGCGTTCCCACCGCGACGGCCACGATCACGAGGATCGCGGCGATCGCCGCCAATCGTCGTAGGCCTCCCGGTCTTCCGGCGGAACCGCTCATGACCGGGAGATTACCGTTTCGACGGGCCTCGGACGGGGCCGTTCGGGCCTGTCGATCGCTGCCCTCTGCCCCATCTCGGTAGACTCGGGTGTCCGACGGGTACCGGAGTGAGAGAGCCCTTCCCTGCCGGCTTCCGTGTACACCCGGGGACGTAGCTCAGTTGGTAGAGCGCCGGCTTTGCAAGCCGGAGGTCGCCGGTTCGATCCCGGTCGTCTCCACCGTGATACTCGGGGCCACCGTTACAATGGTCTATGCGTCGTCTCGCCCCGGTCGCGCTGGTCCTCGCGATCACGCTGCTCGCCCCCGAGGCCGCCGGCGCACGCCCCCCCTTCACCTCGAGCGTCTCCCGGATCGACGCGCAGACGCGGGAGCTGATGACCGGGAAGTCGTGGCGGCCCGGGTGCCCCGTCGGCTTCGCGAACCTTCGGCTCGTGGAGCTCACGTACTGGGGCTTCGACCACGCGGCGCACCGCGGCCGGCTCGTCGTCCACCGCTGGTACGCCGAGCCGATCGTGCGGGTGTTCAGGCGGCTGTACGACACCTCCTTCCCGATCCGGACGATGGTGCTGGTGGATCGGTTCGACGCCGACGACCATCGCTCGATGCGGGCCGACAACACGTCGGCGTTCAACTGTCGCTACCGCGCGGGGATCTGCTGCACCTGGTCGCTGCACGCCTACGGGAAGGCGGTCGACGTGAACCCAGTGGAGAACCCGTTCATCTGGAACGGAGGGTTCTCACCGCCGAACGGGGAGCCCTACCTCGACCGCTCGCTCCACCGGCGCGGGATGATCCACCGCCACGACTCGGTGTGGTGGGTGTTCCATGCGGTCGGGTGGACCTGGGGCGGCGACTGGAGCGGGGACAAGGACTACCAGCACTTCTCCGCGAACGGGCACTAGTCCGTGCCGGACTAGCAGACGACGTCGAGGTACGGGTTGGGATCGACCGCACCGCCGTCCCACGGGTGCCACTCGAAGTGGTCGTGTGGCGCCGTGGCGTCCCCTGTGCTCCCCACATAGCCGATCACGGTGCCGGCGCTCACGTAGCCGAGCCGCCCGTACGACATCAGGTGGGCGTTGTAGACGTACCCCCGCGCCCCGTTCACCCGCACCTCGAGTCCGCCGAGCGGGCTCGAGGACGCAGATGCGTACCCATCGAACGGTGCGACGATGGCGGTGCCCGTGTTCGCCGAGATGTCGTTCCCCATGTGACGGTGGATCGGTACCCCGTCGAGCCGCACCGTGATCCCGAAGTTATCCGCCACCGCGTGCGAGCCCGCCACCGGGCACGCCCGGAAGACCGCCCATGTGTCGAGCCAGGAATCGATCTGCCGCCGCCGCCGGAGCAACGCGTTCGCCCGTCGGGCGGTGAAGCGGTCGAGGCGGTACAGCCTGGTCTGAGCCTCCCACCGCTCGTACCGGATGTGGGAGCTGATATGGGCCCACCGCTGGGGGTCGAGCGCCCGACCGCGTGCGTCACGCTCGAGGGCGCGGTCGGCCTGGGCGATCGTCGCCAGGAGCCGGCCGGCGTTGTCGTGGTGCGTCGTCCGCACGTCGGTGAGCGCGGTGCCGAGGTGCCGGCGTTCCCGCAGGACGCCGTCGAGCACCGAGGCGCTCGCCGCGGGAGCGAGGATGCCGCTCAAGATCGCGCCGCACGCGAGGGCCGTCACGGCCCGTCGCGTCATGGGGGGAAGACGCACGGGAAGCCTCCAGACCTGTGTTTCCGGATACGTGCACCGATATCGGCAGGTCGGAGGGATCCCCTGAGCGGGTGTTGCTGGGCAGCCGATTCAAGGTCGACTCAGCGGTGACGACAACCCAGAGGCCGGATCGCTCCGCCGCGCCTGCGGCGGTGACCGTCCGCCGGGTGATGGGATGAGCGAGATCCTCCGGAAGTCTCGGGTCGGCCGCTTCGTGTGGATCGGCCTCGCCGTGCTTTCGCTCCTGTTGTTCATGGTGGCCCGCCAGCAGGAGCAGGCGTCACTCACCAAGCAGGTCGACGAGGCCCAGCGCCGCGCGCTCCTCTACGCGAACACCGTGCTCTACGACGCGCTCCGCGCGCCGACCTTCTCTAGGCCGCTGACCGGCGCGGCCTACCGGGACCTCTACACCGATATCCAGGATCAGATGTTCACCGACACCCGTGTCGCCCGCGTCCGGCTGTGGGCGACGGATGGGACCCTGCTGTTCTCCACGAATGAGCGCGACAAGATCGGAGAGCCCCGCGTGGAACGAGATCCGTCGATCGCGGCGGCCGCCGGCGGCGAGGTCTCGAGTCGGCTCACGACCGCGCCCTTGACGAAGGCGACGACTGGGGATCCTGGCACTCAGACCGAGCTCTTCCAGACCTTCGTGCCCCTGCGCGTCCCCGGCCGCATCGCGGTGCTCGGGGCGGTACAGATCGACCAGTTCTACGACTCGCTGCGCACCGCCGCCGCCGGGCCGTGGAAGACCGCCCAGGCGATCTTCTTGGCCCTGATGGCCCTGTTCGCCGCGCTCGCGATGCTGTCGTTCCGCCGTCGACCGGCGGTCGAGTCCACTCCGGCCGATGGCTCCGCCGCCGCCTCCTCTGTCGAGGCGGCTGCGGCCTACGCGGCACTCGAACAGCGCCACGAGGAGACGCTGGCCCGTCTTTCTTCGAGCGAAGCGAACGCGAACGCGACCACCGCCGAGCTCTCGGGCCGTGCCGATGACCTCGCACGCCGCAACCAGGAGCTCGAGTTCGCGGCCGCCCGGAGAGAGGCCGAGGAAGCCGCCGCGAATGCGCTCGAGTCGCGCACCATACCGACCCCGAGCGCCCAGGAGCTCGAGCTGCTGGAGGCGCGCCTGATCGCCGCCGAACAGCGAGCCACGCAGGCCGAACGTCAACTGGCCGAGCTCGGCCACGGCGAGACGGCCGCGCATGCGAACGGGCATCACCCCGAGACGTCCAACGGGCATCACCCCGAGACGTCCAACGGGCATCACCCCGAGACGTCCAACGGGCATCTGGTCGACGACCACGAGGACGTCACCGCGGGCGGGGAGTCGGACCACGAGCCGATCTCACCCATCACCGCCGAGGCGACCGACCTGCGAGCCCGCCTGGCGCGCTCGGCCGCACGTAAGAAGCGCCCGGCTTCGGGATAGCGTTCAGATCGCGAGCGGATCGACCGCGTAGGTCGCGCGCAGCCGCTGGTCCACCACCGCCGCGGGGAGCAGCCGCTTGGGTGCCATCCCGTTCGCGTGTGCGGACTCCAGGTGCGTGGCGCACAGGGGGACGAGCTCGTCGCGTGGGTAGAAGGCCACCACGGTCGGTCCCTGCCCCAGCGGCCCCTTCTGCCAGAAACAGAACTGACAGATGAGCCGCAGGCGCTGCGGATACGCGAAGCGCGCCCGGTACCCCAGCTCGTGCTCGACCACCCGGCCCCAGAGCGCCACGCGCCCGAGCACGGCCGGACACTTCGTCCTGCGGAGGATGTCGAGCGTCTGGGATGCGTGCAGGCCGCATGTACAGCCGATCGCCGGCGCCTCGTGGAACACCCCGCCCCGCTTGCACGTGGCGGTCACGACCTCGCGCGGCCGCCAAGGGTGCGCGCGCCCCGCCACCGGCCGAAGCAGGAGTCGGGTCCCATCGCTCCTGCCGGTGAGGGCCCACGATCGCCACGCGAGGATCGGCTCGGCGGTCCGTTCGACCTCCTGGGAGAGCTCCGCGTCGACGTAGGTCATGTGCCTACCCACCGGGCTCGGCGGGGACCGGTGCGGGCTCGATCGCCGGGAGCGGCTCCTCGCGGGCCGGCTCGGGCACGGGAAGCACGGCCGGCTCGATCTCGATGATGCGTTTCGGGGGACCGATGTCCATCCGTCACCTCCCGACGGGTTCCGTGCGGGCTCCGGAGCAGGGCAGTACGGCGAGGGTACCCCTATCGGTGAGATCGGGCGAGCTCGCCGCGATCACGTGATCCGGTAGATCGCCTCGTAGTCGCTGAAGTAGATCGAACCGTTCGGCCCGACCTCCATCGAGTAGATCGCGGAACCGGGGGCGATCCCGACGTCGGTGAGGCTCACCACGTCGTCCCGTGGCCCGTTCAGCTCGCCCTGCCGGATGATCCCTCCGTCGCAGCAGGCGCTGACGAACAGATCGCCCTCGGCGGCCGGTCCGAGCCCGCACCCGTCGCAGAACACCGCGCCGGTGATCCCGATCGTGGTGACCCACCACTTCACGGGGAGGTGCCGGCTCGCCCCGTCCTGATTCGTGTTCCCCGGCGCGGGACCGGTGCACGTTTCGTTCGGGCCCCACGCGTAGTTTCCCCCACGGACGATCAGGTTCAGTTCGTCGTTGCACTCCGGGCCGTTCTCCGTCTCCCACAGCGTGCCGGTCTGCGGGTCGAACGTGAACCCGAACGAGTTGCGGATCCCGTAGGCCCACCACTTGTGCCCGCCGGGATTGTCGGCCGGCACGGAGCCGTCGGGCCGCAGCCGCAGGATCTTGCCGCGAAGGTTGTTCGACCGATCCTGGGCGTTCGTCGCGTCGTGACCGTCGCCGACGATCACGTAAAGCATGCCGTCGGGGCCGAACAGGATCCTGCCGCCGTTGTGGTACGGGTCGCCGCTCGCCGGCACCGAGAGGAGGACCTTCATCACGACCGGCATCCCCGGCTCATCGCGGATCCGCACGATCTGGTTCCGGAGGCCGTCGGGGGTCGAGCGCGTCGCGTACACGTACACGAACCTCTTCGCGGGCCACCGCGGGTGCAGCGCCACGCCCAGCGCCCCGCGCTCGCCGCTCCCGTTCACGCCGGGGATCTTCTTCAGCAGCCGGTCATGGTCGGTGGCGGGGTTCAGGTAGCGGATCTCGCCCGTGCCCCGTTCCGCGTACACGATCACGCCCTTGGGGGTGAACGTGAACCCGGCCGGGCCGTTGAGCCCGCCCTTGACCTTCACGGTGGTCACGCCGGTGCCGGCGACGGCCGGCCCCGCGGTACCCGCCGCGAGCCCGGCGGCGGTGAGCGTCAGGGCCGCGAGTGCGGCCGCGATCCGGATGCGTCGCATGGGTGCTCCTCTCGGTCGAGACGCCTCATGCCGGCGCCAGTCGGTAGATGCCTCGGTAGTCGCTGAACCAGATCCGCCCGTTCGGCGCGACCTCCATCGAGTAGACGGGCCCCGCGAAGCCCGTCCGGATCTTCGCCGGCGCCGAGAGCGCATCGCGCGCGCCGTTCAGGTCGAAGCGCCCGAGCGGCCCGACGGTCGCCTTGCAGTTCCCGTTCGCGCAGCCGAACAGGAGGTCGCCCTCGTACGTGGGTCCCAGCCCGCACCCGTCGCAGAACGCCGTCCCGGTGATCGCGATCGTCTGCTCGAACCACCAGGCCGGAAGTTCCTTCGGATCGGGGCCGTCGCGGTTCGTATCGAGTGGCGGGGTGCCGATCCCGCACTGCTGGCTCGGTCCCCACGCGGCGTTGCCCCCCTCGGCGATCAGGTTCACCTCGTCGTTGCAGTCGGGGCCGTTCTCGGTCTCCCATAAGGAGCCCGTCTTGGGATCGAACGCGAACCCGATCGAGTTGCGATGCCCGTACGACCAGAGCGGATTGTCTGCGATGGGGTTCGTGGCAGGCACCGACCCGTTGGGGTTCAGGCGAAGGAGCTTGCCGCGCGGCTCGCCGCTCGAGAGATCTTGGGCGGTGCTGGGGTCCTCGCCGCCGTCGCCGATCACGACGTACAACTTCCCGTCGGGCCCGAATCGGATCCGCCCGCCGTTGTGGTTCGCGCGGGCTCCGATCGGGGATCGGAGCAGCACCCTCATCCCGGTGCCGTGACCGCCCGCGTCGCGGATCCGCACCAGCTGGTTCTGCAGTGGGTGATCGCCGAACGCCCTCGTGACGTAGACGTACACGAACGGCTGACGGGGCCATGCCGGGTGCAGCGCAACGCCGAGTGCGCCCCGCTCGCCGTCGCTGTTCACACCCCCGATCCGGAAGAACAACCGATCGGTACCAGTTCGGGGGTTCAGGAACCTGACCTCGCCCGAGTCGCGCTCCAGGTACACGACCCACCCGTTCGGGGTGAAGGTGAATCCCACGGGGTTCGCGAGTTCGGCCACCTCGATCACCCGGGCATCGGCGGCCGAGGCCGGGCCGACCGTCCCCAGGGCGAGCGCGACGACGGCGAGCACCGCTGCCGCGGCGCGGATGATCCTCATCTGGTCGTTCCCCCTCTGCGTGACGGCCCGTGTGCGAGCATGGGCGCCGTGACGATCGTGCCTCCCTCGATGTTCGGCGTTCCGGCCCTCCGTTCTGAAGACCCTCGGTTGATCCGGGGGCAGGGTCGGTACGTCGAGAACATCCCGATCGAGGGAGCCGTGCGGGCGATGTTCGTTCGTTCCATCATGCCGCACGCGCGGTTGTTGGAGGTGGACCTCGAGCCGGCGCGCGTCGCTCCCGGCGTGCTCGCGGTCTACTCGGCCGACGACCTGGACCTGCCCCCGATGCCCCCCAGCGGGAACGTCGAAGGGTCGAGCGGGACGATCGAGGCCGCGTTCGGTCGCGAGGTCCTCGCGCGCGACACGGTGCGGTTCGTTGGGGAGCCGTTCGCGCTGATCCTGGCGGACTCGCTCGCGGCCGCCGAGGACGCCGCGGAGCTCGTACTACCTGAATACGAACCGCTCGAGGCGGTGACCGACGTGGAGCGTGCCGTGGCCGACGACGCACCCCTGCTCTGGCCGTCCCGCGGCACGAACATCGCGAACGCCTTCGAGACGAACTGGGACGCAGATGTGCTCGAAGGAGCCGACGTGGTGGTGGAGGGCAGGTTCGTGAACCAGCGGCTCGCGCCCGTTCCCATGGAGACGAACGCGATCGCCGTGGTGCCCGGGCCCGAGGGCGGCGTCACGGTGTGGGTGTCCACCCAGATCCCCTTCGACGTGCGCGACGACATCGCCGACGCGCTCGGGCTCGAGAAGGCACAGGTGCGGACGATCGCCCCCGACGTCGGCGGCGGGTTCGGCGCGAAGCTGCAGGTCTATCCCGAGTACCTCGCGGTCGCGAAGGCGGCGATGCTGACGGGCCGCCCGGTGCGGTGGGCGGAGACCCGCAGCGAGAGCATGCTCGGCCTCACGCATGGGCGCGGGCAGGTGCAGTACGTGAAGATCGGGGCGCGCCGCGACGGCACGATCGTGGGGTTGCGGGTCGATCTCCTCGCCGACATGGGCGCCTACCCGATCGGGGCGTACCTGCCCGTCACGACCCAGGAGATGCTCTCGGGCGTCTATGCGATCCCCGCGATCGCATGCCGAGGCAGGAGCGTCGTCACGAACGCGACCCCGATCGCACCGTACCGCGGCGCCGGCCGGCCCGAGGCGACCGCGCTGATCGAGCGGGCGATCGATCTGGTGGCGAACGAACTCGCCCTGGACCCGGCCGATGTCCGGCGCATGAATCTGATCCCCGCGGATGCCTTCCCGTACACGACGGCCTCGGGCACGACGTACGACTCGGGCGAGTACGAGCGCGCGCTCGGCGAGGCGCTCCAGCTCGCGGGGTACGACGCGCTCCGGGCCGAGCAGGCCAACCGTCGCGCGCGCGGCGACCATCTGTTGCTGGGCGTCGGGTTATGCACTTACGTCGAGATCACGTCGTTCGCTTCGAAGGAGTTCGGCTCCGTCGAGGCGCATCCCGACGGAAGCGTGACCGTGCTCACAGGGGTGACCCCGAACGGTCAGGGCCACGAGACCGCGTTCGCACAGATGACCTCCGCGATGCTCGGCGTGCCGTTCGACGCAGTGCACGTGATGCATTCCGATACCGGTCTGGTCCCGCGGGGTCAGGGCACGTGGGGCTCGCGGTCGCTGCAGGCCGGTGGCTCGGCCGTGGTCGAGCAGGCGGCCAAGGTGGCCGAGAAGGCCCGGGTGCTCGCCGCGCATCTCCTGGAGGCCGACGTGGCGGACCTCGAGCCGCCCGCCGATGGGAAGTTCTCGGTGCGCGGTGCCCCCGACCGCTCGATCACGTGGGCCGAGCTCGCTGGCGCCGCCGCCGATCCCGACCGGCTCCCTCCCGGCTTGGAGCCCGGGCTCGTCTCGGCCGGGAGGTTCCGGCAGTCGTCGTCGTCGTTCCCGTTCGGTGCGCACGTGGCGGTGGTGGAGGTCGATACCGAGACCGGCGAGGTGCGGTCGCTGCGCCACATCGCCGTCGACGACTGCGGGCGGATCCTGAACCCGATGCTCGTCGAGGGCCAGGTGCACGGAGGCCTCGCGCAGGGCATCGCCCAGGCCCTCTTCGAGGAGGTGCGCTTCGACGAGCTCGGGAACCCGATGAGCGGCACGCTCACGACCTATGCGATGCCGTCGGCGGCCGAGTTCCCCTGGTTCGAGACGGCGCATACCGAGACGCCCACGCCCACGAACCCGCTGGGAGCCAAGGGGGTGGGCGAATCCGCCTGCATCGGGTCCACCCCGGCCG
>Ga0315290_10002336_pt1 | contig 13352 bp, 10 predicted proteins | sample YL17G12_0_MG_FD_203627 | JGI IMG/M metagenome (GOLD analysis project Ga0315290, IMG submission 203627) | Sediment microbial communities from Yellowstone Lake, YNP, Wyoming, USA - YL17G12_0 | ecosystem: Environmental > Aquatic > Freshwater > Lake > Sediment | place: USA: Wyoming | collected... | reverse complement strand
CTATCTGTCCTGGAGAAACAGCCCAGATTGGTTTCTTAGGAATAACTTGTGCATCTTTTCCTTTAGGAATAACCGTTACTTTCTGCGGAATCATTTTATTTCGTATTATAACCTCAACATTCATTTTCTTAGGCTTGTCTATTAACCAATTTACATCAGTTACATAGAATTTTTTCCGGTAAAGATCTTTTTCCTCGCCAACAATTATTTCATTCTTTTTTTGGTTTATATCTAGGACATAAAGTTTTTTGGAAGTATTAAGCCCAAGATTTCGGCGCTGGCCAATTGAAAAGTTTACTATGCCCTTATGCTTCCCTAAAATATCTCCTTTGACATTAACAATATTGCCTGGTTTTGATTTCTTGTTAGTCCACCACTCTATGAACTTTCCTTTTTCATAATTTAGAAAACAAAGATCCTGGTTTGATTTTCTTGCGTGAACCTTCAAACCATTATTCTTAGCAATTTCACGCACTTCTTCTTTTGTATAATCCCCTATTGGGAAAATTAATTTCTTGAATACTTTCCTTGGAAGCATTGACAAAACATAGGATTGGTCTTTGGAAACATCGACGGGTCGCTTAAGCAGAATCTTATTATGTTTTCTTTTCAAGCGCGCATAATGTCCTGTTGCAAAATATTTTGCTCCGTGCTTTTCTGCAAATTTTAGAAGGGCTCCGAATTTTATCTTCTGATTACAAGGAACACATGGATTTGGATTTCTTCCTTTTTTACTTTCTCTGATAAAATAATCTATTGCTTGTTTTTTGAAAGGTTCGATTAGATTCACTACATAGTGTTTGATTCCAAGTTGTTTAGCAACTAATCTTGCTTCTTGAATATCTTTAGGCAAACAACATCTTGACCAAGGAACTATTTGCATTGTTACTCCAAAGACGTCTGCGTCTGCTTTTTTTAACAATAAAGCGCAAACTGAAGAATCAACACCACCACTCATGGCTACTGCTACTTTAACTCCTTTTAAATTTGCATTTAGCGCCTTCATAAAACTAATAATTATTTGCTCCTTTTTTAAAGATATTCAAATAAAGTTTTTAAGACTCTTATTTTTGGGTTTTTCTTCTTTTGGCTCAAGCTGATTGTTTATTCGTTCAAGAGAGAAATCATGTTTATTGGACATTATGTCAATAATTTTGTCTTTATTTATTTCACCCCAAGATAATTTGTAATGTTCTGTAACATTTGGTTTAAGAAACAGCTGTAATATTGATTCTGCTGGAATTTCATAATCCCACTTTACTTGTTCAAGTGTTTTTTTAAGCGTCTTTGTTTCCTTAACAAGAGCAATAGCTTTCTTTGGGCCTATTCCTTTGATACCAGGATTATAATCTGTGCCAACAAGAAGCCCGATTGTAATCAATTGTTCTTGCGTTAAATCTAATGAGTTAAGATTTTCTTTTAGATCAACCATCTCTGGTTTGATTGTAACGTAAACTTGTTGTCTTGGCAATTTTCTTTTTCCTGTAACATTTAAGTTTCGTATTAACAATGGTGAACCAAATAGTATTGTGTCAAAATCTTGCGAAACTGCTGCGTAAACATCTTTATTTTTACAAAGGAACGCACATTGTGCTTCGCCCTCACTTGGCGCTTGAATCCATGGTATACCCATTGATTCAAGTAATTGTTTTGATTCTTCGATTATTTCTGATGTTAATCTTGCAGTCTGGGATGCAAACGAAGATGCTCTTTCGACTTCTCCTGCGTCAACAGCTTCTTTATATTTTACTTCTGCTATCCTACGTCGTTCAATTCTTTGTGCGATTACACGTTCTTTAAATGGTTTTTCTAAACCATCAAACACATAGACTGGTTTTATGCCCGCGCGTAAAAGATTGAGGTTTCTATAGAATAAACCGCTCAAATGTGAAGTAATGTTTCCTCTAGAATCCTTTAGTGGTTGACCATCTGGCAGTCTTATTGTGCTCAGAAATTGCATTATTGCATTATGCGCATCAACTGCTACTTTTTTGCCAGCTAAATCAGACATTTCTATTTCAGAGATTACAAGTATATCCCTTAAATTAGTGCCCATACAGCTTGTAAAAGCGCTCAGTAATATATATATTTACATCGCTTTTGTGGTTAATTATGGTCTTAGAGAATATAATAAGCGCCGAAAGCGTAAGAAAAAATCCGAAAAACATGCTGGTGCTTGGCATACTTTATGCTATAATCGCCATAGTTTTGGCTTATTTTATATTCCCATCTGATCCAAGCTTATCAATAATATTTTTGACAACAATAGCAGCACTACCTTTGCTCATTCATGTATTAGAGGATGAAGCTGCTGAAGAAATGACCTACATCGAAAAAATAAAGGATTTACCTCTCATCGGAAAGCATTTGGACGTATTTCTTGATTTTGCTTATCTTTTCTTCGGATTTTTAATTTGTTTCCTTATAGTGTATATATTGGCTCCTTCGAGTATTAACAATCTTTTCTTCTCAAAACAAATTGAAACAATACAGTCTATACTGGGCCCAACAGGATTCTTTGGCGCAGATATCAATACTGCAGCAACATTCAGTGCGGAGGAAGGCTTAAAGATAATAATGTTAAACAATTTCAAAGTGCTCCTTTTCTCACTTTTATTCTCATTCCTCTATGGAGCAGGCGCAATATTCATACTTTCATGGAACGCAAGCGTATTAGCAGTAGCCATGGGCAATTTCATTAAGACGAAGATAGCTGATCTCGGAGCTTTGACTGGGCTAGATTTGTTTAGTGCATATTTCCAAGCAGGATCACTGAGTCTATTGAAATATATGATTCATGGTATCCCAGAATTAAGTGCATATTTCCTTGGGGCTGTCGCAGGCGGAATAATATCAGCAGCTGTTGTGCGTAGCGACTATAGGGATTCTAAGTTCTATGACATCTTACTTGATTCTGTAGACCTGATTGCACTCGCATCGCTACTTTTAATAATAGGTGCTTTGATAGAAGTAAGCATAACTCCAATGCTAATGATAAGGTAAAATTATGACTGATGAAACTAAAAAAGAAGACACTGAGCTTGAATTGGATATAAAATTTGACGGTGTAATCAATTTTGTAAAGAAAAATAGAACTGCTGTAATCTACTGTTTGCTATTGATATTGCTCTTGATGACGTTTTATTCGAGAACACAGAATATCCCAGCTTTGGAAGGTAAGTATCTAATAAGTCCTGATGACCCTTATATATTTTTAAGATATGCAGATGACATTGCGAATAATAAACTTCCTTCAAATGATACATTAAGATATTATCCTGGCGGTGTAGATATAACAAATGAGAATCTTGGTTCTGCTTATGTTGCTGGTTATGCGCTAAAATTTGTGAGAATATTTAATCCAAGTGCAACAATGTATGATGTTGCTGGTTATTTTGCACCAGTACTTCTGGTAATTGGAATTGCCGCATTCTTCTTTTTGACAAGAGAGATACTTGAAGATGATCTTGCTGCATTGCTCGCAAGCGGATTTCTTGCATTTTCATTAGCAATATTATTCAGAACAGCCGCGGGTTTCTTAGAAAAGGAACCATTATTTTTACCATTAATGATACTTGGGTTTTTGTTTTTCCTTAGAGCTTATAAAAATAAGAACAAAGATAAATGGTTATACATAAACGGTATTCTCGGCGGATTATTCACAGGTTTTGCAGCATATTCTTCAGGTCTTTTCTTTTTTATTGAAATATATCTTTCAGTCTTCATAATAATTGAAGTTCTATTACAAAAGATTAACAAACAGAAACTCATTACATTTGCTCTTTGGTTTATAACTACGTCTGCTGTCATCTTATTGACTTTTACAAAATATGGGACACCAATAACATATTTTACGGAAATGTACGCATTAATACCAATAGTCGCATTATTATTCGGAATAATATCGGTTTACATTAAGAAACCAAAACAGTTTGATTGGTTACCATATGGATTATTCCATATACTTGTTGGAGTTGGTTTAGTTCTTTTAATTGGCGGAATAATTTCTGTAGTCAAACCAGGATTCTTGATTGATAATCTTGGATTTGTTGTTGAAAGAATAAGTGTGCCAATTGGTACAAACAGATTTGCTCAAAGTGTAAGCGAGAATCAGCCACCTGTTTTTATTGAAAGCGGGAACAGTTGGTGGTCAACATTTGGGGTTGCGTTCATGAGTCCCGGGGGGGGCTTTGTCTCAGTAGGATTAATCTTTATACTTTTCTTCCTAGGGGGAATAGTAATGTTCTATAAAGAATTCAAGAATTTCGATTATGTAAAATATCTTACAGTCATATTTACAATATTCATGTGCGCACTGATTTTTGAGAACTTTTCAAGCGACCAAAGGTATCAGTGGGTTAATTCACTATTCTCGAATCAATTCATCTACTTCACTCTATTCGGCATAGCTATAGTCGCATTTATGTTCTTAGTACATAGAAAACATGAGCATCTTGAAAAAATAAATTCTTCATACCTTTTGATCTTAACATGGTTCATGATTGCAACCATTGCAGCAAATGGTGCAGTTAGACTATTCTTTATGCTTGCGTTCCCAGCAATGATAATGGCATCTTATTTCCTTAAGTGGGGCACAGAAAAAATTTCGAAAATAAATGTTAATTACAAGTTTGTTCCATATTTGGTGGGTGCTGTGCTGATAGTACTTATGTTTGCAGTAGCATCAATCTCGAATGCTAACATGTACCCAGGACTTGAGACATATTATGATGCATTAAATTGGGTGAAGGATAACACGCCAGCAAATTCAGTGCTTACACATTGGTGGGATTATGGTTATATTGTACAAACAGTTGCTCAAAGAGCTACGGTTGTTGATCCAGGAAACTTTTTTGTAGAACGCGATTATGATACTGGTGGGTATCTATTTAATGCACATAACAATAGCGAAGCTTTGGCTTATCTGAATAAATATGGAAAACCAAATTATTGGTTTGTAATATCAGAAGATGTTCCTAAATTTTATCAGATATCAAGACTCGGAAGTTTAAGTAATTTAACTGGCGCACTTTCTGATGGCCAGACACTTGGAAGAGAATCTTACTTTTCAACATATGCATTAGCAAGCCAGACTAATATCAAACCAAACAATCTTGGTATTTATCCAGAATACCCAATGATCATAGTGATGGATCCATTAAGTGGTACAAGCCAAGTAATGCAAGATTTCAGATCTAACAATGTGCTTTATTCTGGTGATAAAACATTCATATTAAGATACATAATCCCTGTTACACAAAATACAACTGGGCCAATACTTGTCCAATTATTTAATTCAGTAACACAAAAATCAGAAGTCTTCAAAGCACAATGTATCTGTGTAAAAAAGGTTGGATGCTATGATATAAATAACACTGATAATGTTCCAATAGCGCCGGTTTGCGTGCTTCCATTTGATGGCGGTGTTTTGAACATACCATACAAGACTCAAGATGTTTTGTTTACTCAGTTATATGTTTTAGGAAAAACGATACCTGGTTATGTACCTGTGTATACAACAGGTCAACAGCTTGATTTGTATACTATGAATGGCAGGGGAACAAATATCCAAATATACAAGTTTAATTATTCAGAAATAGAAAATAATGCGGGTTGGTAAAATGTTTGTCAATTTGATGTTGATGTGTGCACTATTCTCATTTACAATTACATATTTATTGGTACCAAAACTGAAAACATTTCTTGAAGATGCCGGTCTTGTTGGAATTGATATCCATAAAAAAGCAAAACCTAAAATTGCTGAGATGGGTGGGCCGGTAGTTTTGATTGGTATAATGGCTGGCATATTTCTTTTCATATGGATAAACACCTTTTTTTATGGTAACAATGCAAACATTGTCACTCTATTTGCAGCTGTTACGACTTTCTTAATAGCGGGATTAATAGGAATCTTTGATGATCTTGGAAGTTTAATCAAGAAACAGGGAAAGAGAGATGGTCTTGAAACATTCAAACGAATGGGGCTTAAGCAATGGGAAAAACCTTTACTTACGGTTGGAGCAGCAATACCGCTGATGGCAGTTATGGCTGGAGTTTCAACAATAGCTATACCTATACTTGGAGACGTTAATCTTGGTATGCTCTATCCATTATTATTAGTGCCAATCGCAGTTGTTGGCGCGTCAAATGCATTGAATATGCTTGCTGGCCATAACGGACTTGAAGCAGGCACTGCATCTGTACTCATGTTTTTCCTTGGATTATTTAGTTACATGAACGGTAGAACTGAAGCCGCTTTGCTTGCATTCGTAACATTGGCTGCGTTGCTTGCATTTTTAAGATTCAATTGGTGTCCCGCAAAAATATTTCCTGGAGATAGTATGACATATGCAATAGGTGCAATGGTGGCAACAATCGCAGTAATTGGTAATATAGAGAAATTTGCTTTACTGATGTTCGCTCCTTGGTTCTTAGAGTTTTTACTTAAGTTAAGAAGCAGGCTGAAAGCGCAAAACTTTGGGATATTACAACCAGATGGAACTTTAAAAGCGCCTTATGAAAAAGTATATTCAATAACACACATTGTCATGAAACTTGGAAGATTCAAGGAATGGCAAGTTAGTACAATAATAATTGGGTTAATTGGGTTATGGAGTACTATTGTATTTGTAATCTACGTGATCTAAATGAGAAAATTCAGATTAATCGCACAATTAGCAATAGGTCTTATTGTAATCGCCGTAGTATTATATTTTCTAAATATTGAAAATGTTGTTAAAACATTAACTTCGATTGACATTAGATTTTTCGTCTTGGCAATGTGTGCATATGTTGTGATGAATGTGATTATGGCGTTCAGATTAAAAATAGTATTTAAGAATATTGGAAGAAAAATTTCTCTTAAGGAGCTGTTACTTGCAGAATTTGGTGGCATGCTCGCTTCTGATGTCACACCAGGACGAAGCGGTTATCTTATACTACCATTTCTGATAAAAGATAAGGTCCCGCTAGAAAGCGGGTTCTCAGCTGTATTTGGTGTCCAAATAATAGATTTTGCTGTTAAAATAATTGGTTCTGTTCTTGCTGTAATATTCCTTTCGAGTATAATTAAAATTGACGCCGCACTATTATGGCTTGTTGCATTGGGTATAGCAATTGCTGTCATATTTGCATCTTTAATGGCGTTCATGCTATGGTCCAAAAGGGCAGAAGGAATTATTTGTCATCTTATTAAGATACCAATTATTGGTAAATTATTTTCTACATTAGTAACCAAGATGTGTGGCTTTCAACATGATGCAGATAAGATAAAATCAATTTATCCTCAACTTATAAGTTTAACAGCACTTACTTGGATTGCTAAAGGATTTGAATGGACATTTTTAGGCATGGCGCTTGGGTTCAGTTTCCCATTCTATATATACATGTTATTACAACCGTTGATAACAATACTACAATTTGTACCAATATCGCCCGCGGGTTTAGGTTTTCAAGAAAGTGGTGGCATGATTATATTCTTGTTGCTTGGAGTCCCAATCGCAAGTGCATTTGTATTTAATATCTTAGCAAGAATTGTTTTGATAATACCAAATATTATTGGACTTTATCCAATCGTTAAAAAAGGTATAAATGTGTTTGACATAAAAGAATGATTTGCATGAAAGTTACTATTTTACTGCCTGTGTATAATGAAGAACAAAATGTTAGGAATGCCTATGCTCAAGTAAAGGCAGAATTAGAACGATTGAATTTAGGTTATGAAATAATAATTGCAGAAGATGGCTCAAGTGACAGAAGCTATGAAATTGCAAAGGAGATTGCGTCTAAAGACAAAAATGTGACTTTATCTCATGCTAATGAAAGACTTGGCAGAGGTTGTTCTTTAACAAGAGCAATAAAGCTTGCAAAAGGTAACAAAGTAATTTATATGGATGTTGACCTTGCAACTGATTTAAAACATCTTAAAACGCTCATAAATGCACTTGATAATAACGATATAGCAACTGGATCTAGATTAATGCATAACTCAAAAATAAAACGTGGTATAAAACGTGAAATATCAAGCAGGGTATTTAACTTTCTAGTCAGATTATTCCTAAAATCTAAAATTAGAGATCATCAATGTGGATTTAAAGGATTCAATAAAGAACGGGTAATACCTATATTAGACAAAGTGAGAGATAATCATTGGTTTTGGGACACTGAACTGTTAGTAAGAGCACAAAGAGCTGGGCTAACAATAGCAGAGATACCTGTAGAATGGATTGAGCCTAGTGAAGAAACCAAGGTCAATGTAATAAAAGATTCAATAAATATGTTCAGAAGTATAATAAGACTTTGGATAGAATTCACATTTTAGAACATATTTCTTCTTGAGTTATACAGATATAATTGCAGTTTTTTCCTAAGGGGGCATGGTTGTTGTTTTCATAAACATCAACTGAAATAGTGCCGTTCTCCGAGTAAATCTTTGTGAAGTTAGTGTCTGCTTTTATGTAGTCTATCAAATTTGTATAATCTTCTTTAAAGTTTTCATCAACAGGTTGAATGACTATTGCATAACGCATATTCTGTAAAAGCGTTTTATTATCAAAAAATGCGCATGGCCTATAGAATGATTTATCCATTGGGCTTGTTGAAGCATAAGCAGCCATAATATTTGATGAATACAGATTGCTATTTTCAGAAAGAATCGCAACATCCCCTAGCTTTTCAATCTGGTCCATGAATGAATATGAACTCCCTTTTTCGAGATAAACTGGTGCCACAAAAACTGTTAGTACTGCGATTAAATATATGGCAAATGCTAGAATGTACTGCTTCTTTTTTATAACTGACTTAAGAACATCTGCTGAAGCTATTGAAAGAGTTATAATAATAGGTAATACAAATCGAATGTCCTTATTCGGTATAAATATGAAAAATAATAAGTTAGTAAAAAATAATATCAAAAGTAAAATCTGCCATTTCTCTCTCGATTTAAACCATTTATACATGCCGAAGAATCCGATTATTGATATTGGGAATATCAAATAATTAAATATCATTGCGCTAGGATAATAAATCCATGCACCAATCTGGGTGAACAACGGATCATTTTCATAAGAAGCTACAACTTCCGCTGAAAGGCTTGCCTGGAGCACACCAAGTTTGTATAACCCAAGGTAATAGGCCCCGAAAAATGCACTGATTATAATGAACGGTATGATTATTTTTTTCCATTTTTTATACATTAATGCGTAAACAAAGAGTGGCACGAATATCAAAACCATCTGTTGTCTTGCAAATACAAGTACTATTGAAGCTAAAGTTAGAAGTATAATATTTGGGCTATCTTTCTCAATATAGTTATACCACAAATACAATATAAGTATACCTGCAAAAAGCAGCATATTGTCAGTTAAGGCATTTACTGAAAGAATATTTATTAGTGGTGAAGTTGCAAGCAAAGCGGATGCAATCAACGAAGTCTTCTTATTTTTTGTGAAGTTCATAGTCAAAAAGTAAGTAGCTATTACAGAAAGCGTCCCTAATGTCAAAGAAAGAATTCTTAGCGTAACATAATCAGATTTTATGAAAAAAAGTATTGATCCAGTTATGTGAAAAAGTGGTGGATAATATATGCTAAGTTTTGGGTAGTGTACTAAATAATTAATCGCGTAATCATAAATTTGGGAAACAGACAAATGTGTTGGAATAAATGTTATCAAATCTTTATAGAATATAGAAATCAATGTATGCGTTCCTTCGTCTGATGTGAAAACTTTATCAAGAAAGAAGAAATGACTCAAAAAAAATACTGTTGCTATTAGCAAAATAAATTTGTGCTCTTTTACAAATTCAATTATTTGCTGCTTTCTATTGGTTTCCATAACTCCACAAGACTTTTTCTTTTTATTTTTATATCATAAAATGCAAGCAGCCAAGCAATTACTCGATAAAATGCAAGTTGAAGGAACCATACCCTTTCTATTGAATTTCGAGCATATTTTAATCCAGAAACAAAACCATACTTCGCTTCACTGCCTAATGATCTTGATGGAGCAGTTGGGAACCATTTCTTTAATTGATAAAATCCGGCCATGGTTCTGCGTTTCTGTTTGAAAAAATCAGAAAGATTTGTCGGTGCCTTTTGGTAAACTATAGCATCAGGAACATAGACAACTTTCCATCCTTTTAATTTTATTGATAATCCAAGAACTGCATCTGTTGCAAGTGCATTTATTGGTATCTCGTTGATAATTCCTTTTCGTATAGAACACAATGGTCCTGAAATATAATAAAACTCATTAGAAACTGATTGCATAAGTCTCATTATGTGTCCGCTATAGAACAAGAAGTGTGCCCAGAAGCCAAATTTGGTTGTTCGGTCATTTATTGGATAAGGTCTTCCACCAGTTGCTCCGACTTTTTTATCTTTGTAAGCATCAATTATCTTGTTAATTGCGCCTTTCTCTAAAGTTGCGTCTGCATCTGTGAAAATTATTATTTTCCCTTTAGACGCTTTTATTATTCTATTATATGCTGCTGGCTGGCCTTCACGCTTTTCTTCGTTGATTAATTTTATTTTTTTATTCGTCTTTATCAAAACCTTTACAACAGAAGAGGTTTCTTCATCTGGACAAACAACAATTATCTCAAATGGCGCTTTTATCTTCTGTTTCATTATTGCATCTATTGTAGCAGAAATTGTCTTTTCTTCCCGATAAGCGCCGATGCCGATTGTTATCATTTTAGTTTATCCTAAATTTTAGACCTATCTTTGATAATACCAAATTAAGTATCTCTCTCTCTTCTTTATTAATTATTTTAAACACAAGAACGATTATGTAAGTGCATATGTAAAATATGAACAATGCGATTGAAATATGTAATGGCACAGTTCCGAAAATAAGTTTGGATATACTGTATGTAATAATCATAAGTACAATTGCTAATGTAGCGGATTTACAGATTGTAAATGAAATAGTTTTAAACCCACCCATTCTCAATACATAACCAAGAGCTATCACGTATGTTATTGCTAAAGCAATCATGGTGCCTGTAGCTGCACCAACCATCCCATATATCGGTATCAAAAGTACATTTAAGATTATGTTTATTATAACTGCGATAAAGTTTACCATAAAATAAAATTTGGTCTTCTTGAGTAGTTCCAATATTTTGAATGAGGGATATGCCATTGAGTACATAATATAGCCTATCGAAAGCAACTGTAATGGTAAGCTTGCATCTACATACACTTCTCCAAATAACAATAACAGTATTTGTTTCGGAAATACTAAAAACATCAAAAATAGTGGGAAATTAACAAAGAATATCCATTCAGTTATAGTCAAAAATGTTCTCTTAATATCCTTAACTCTATTTTCAGATAATAGTCTTGACATAGTTGGTATTAATAATGATATCACAGCCAATGGAACTGCTGTAAGAAGTAATGCTGTTGGGACTGCTGCATTATAAAGACCAACAATTTTTTCATCAGCAAAGTAACCTAATAATATAGTATCGGCCCATCCTAAAATATATCCCAAAAGAGCTGTTAAAACCAATGGCAATGAAAATGAGAGTAGTTCCCTTCGCATGAAGATAGGTTTGATTTTTGAAAAAAATGAAAATACATTCTTTTCAACTAAAACAAATATTAAAAGGGCTGAAAAAATTGAAGCCAACAAGAAACCATACGCTAACCCAATGACACCAAAACCAAATAAAACAGCTATTGCCGCTGCGATAAGATTTATTGTTGGATGCAATATACTATGTGAATAAACCTGATACTCAACTTTGTTGAATGCTTTACTCACACTTTCATAAAGTTGCAAAAATGCAAATGCCGGTATACTCAAAAGAAATATTTTAAATGGTATACTTAATAACTCATTCCCAAATATAGCCGCTACATTATTTGAAAAAAATAATAATATTATTGATACAGCTAGACTGATAGCTAATGTTAATTGAACTGAGAATACTATTATTCCTTTTACTTTTCCTTTTTCTTTGAGATGATATGGAACATAACGTTCTATAGCTACTGGCAAACCGAAAATTGCCAGTGCTGCTAATATAGATATAACGGCAAAACATAATGAAAAAATACCATAACTATCCGGACCAAGACCACGAGCAACTACTAACCTGTAAAGGTAATTAATTACCTTAGAGATTATCATACCAATGAGGAATATTCCTGCGCCTTTCGCTATTGTCTTTATATGTTCGACCATAGTACCTCTTAATGCTTAATTATAGAATCATATAAGTAAATATGTTTTTTTGCTATATTGTTTAAACTATTATCAATTGCAAATCTCTTTGCTTCTGCTTCCATTTTCTTAAGTTGTTTCATTGAAGCTTTTATTACCTTAGGGTAATCTTCATCTTTTTTAACTATTTTAACGCAGCCATAATCTTCTGCTATTTCATGGAAATATTTTGAATCAGAGCTAACAACAGGCTTTCTTGATTCCATAGCATTTATGAAAATCCCACTTGTTGTCATTTTTTGGTATGGCATTAATATAAGATCTGCTGCTGAACAGTATACCCACCATAATCTTCCTCTGGAATCAAAATTTTCATCAATATATATATGTAAATATTTTTCGATTTTATTTTCTTTTATATATTCATATAACCCTTTTATGTAATTCTGGCGTATCATGCCTGGCGCACTTCCAACAATTGCAATTGTTTTACCTATATGTTTTGCATATTTTAGAAGTATATCCACACCTTTTACTGGTGCAATATATCCTATGAAAAGATATAATGGCCCTTTTATTCCTAATTCCTTTTTTGCGGCATTTTTATTGAATTTGAGAACATTCTCTCTTACGCCGTGGGGTATCACATTTATCTTGTTCCAGTCTATTTTTGTTCTTTCGTATAAGTCTTCTTTTAGAAATTCTGTGTGCACAATTACTGCTGAAGAAAATTTATCAATCAATTTATAGTGGAGCGGGTGAACGATGAGTCTTTTAAGCCAGCTTAATACTTTTAGATTAGATAATATTTTTTCGTCTTTTCTATACACAGTGTGAAATGTTGTTACAATTTTACCTTTCTTAAACAAACCTAAGATTATCATTAACGGAACAAAAATTATACCTGTGTAACCAAACATACCGAACTCATGTTGAAAATGAATAACATCATATTTTCGTAATTTGGGGATAGCTTTCAGAAAAGAAAGAAATGACCAAATTTTCCAAGTTATCAAATCTACATCAACATTATTTTTTCTAATAGCATCAGCGAGGTCTGTTGTATAAATAGACACGCCTTTCTCGCTTTTTTCACTAGGGCCAAACATTGCTACTCTCATATTAATTTTATGTATTCACTAATTATTTAAATATACACTTTTATCAGAAACTTATGTT
>Ga0315290_10002334_pt1 | contig 13357 bp, 16 predicted proteins | sample YL17G12_0_MG_FD_203627 | JGI IMG/M metagenome (GOLD analysis project Ga0315290, IMG submission 203627) | Sediment microbial communities from Yellowstone Lake, YNP, Wyoming, USA - YL17G12_0 | ecosystem: Environmental > Aquatic > Freshwater > Lake > Sediment | place: USA: Wyoming | collected... | reverse complement strand
TCTGAATGGCAACACACATGGGAAGTGAGCAGGCAGTCGACTGGTCAATTACGATCACCTCTATAGGGTTTGTCGTCTCAATCACCAGGCAGGCCGCTGCGATAGCTGACATGCGTTCTGCGATGGTTGCGGCGGTTACGCTTGCGGAGGTAGACAAGTCAACCACTATGCGAACTAGCGCAGCCTCGCCATGTCCTGTCGCTTGCTGTGTCAACCAGCATTCCGGTCGACCCTCGATCACAGCCTCTATGTCAAAGCCTATGCCTTCGACATCGTATCCGTATTCATATAGCGGACGCTTGAGCAGAACCTTCTGTGCTTGTTCGCGTGCGGTTTGCTCTATTGACCGTTGCCCCGCTTTCCACTTCACCTTGCCACACGCCATGTCAAGTGCGCCTGCGAAGCCACATGACAAGTCCCATGTTTTCGTCGGTGCCGCCATGTGCGACTGGAAAGACGAGCGGAACTCTTGCGGTTTGCCATGCTCAACCGCATCGAGCATAGCAGACCAAGTGTAGTGCCGATGGTCAGCCCAATTCACTTGTCACCTACCTTGATAACTGGCAGGGGGCATGCTGCGACAATCTTTGCGGCAACTGACTTGTCGATCCCTTGGAACAGTGTCATGTCGGCCACCATGGCAGGTGCGATGCCACGTGCGAGCAACCCGACCCCGGCATATATGCTGCGAGGTGAGCAGGTGAGTGCTGGGTAGTCTGTCATGCAGTATGCTCTGACAGAGTGTATCCACTTTGCCCACGCATCTGATGCAGCGGGTGCTTCCTGCCACATGCTACGCGCAATCGTAGTCTCATGGCGTTTGCTGTAGCCCCATTCTAGGAATGAGAACCTATCGCGGAAGGCACGGCAAAGCGCACGGCGTTCTGGGAACGCAAGTGTTGGGCCAAACCCTGGCGTGTTCCCTGTAGCAATGCAATAGAAACTTGCGTGCATAGGTATCATGCCATCTGGGAAGGCGCCCAACTTGTTAGCCAATGCAGAGTTGAGCGTAGCAAGTAGCACACTAGATGCGTTGTCAACTTCGTCGATAGCGAACACGCCACCGTTCTCATATGCTTCGCGAAATGCTGTGCGAACGTACTTCCCGTCAGGTGCGACATGCCCCATCAGACACGATGGCATGCTCATGGGCGAGAGCGATATGTAGTAGTATGGCAAACCCAATGCGGTTGCCACCTCGCGAGTAGCATGCGATTTGCCAGCCCCCGGCGCTCCGTACGCATACACGTTGCGGTTTGCCTCTGTCACAGTGAGTAGCATGGCAAACTGAGGGTGCGCATCTGGTATGCGCGTTGACGTGCCATCCGGCCTCACGCAGATGATATGCTCTCTGCTTGTTTCCGGCGTTGCGGTGGCGCCACGCTCAATGCCATGGCGTTTGAGGTAGGGTAGGAGGCTACGTGCCATGAGGTCTAGCATGTTGTCGTCGCCCACGGGCGCCATGCTAGTTGCGGTGTCGGGCGTCGTTGGCGTAGGCGCATCTGCTGTGACATCTGACCAGTCGGTTGGTGTCGGTTCCTCTATGACATCTGGCAGGCCATTGTCTACTTCAGGCACCTCGGCATCTGACGTGTCATCTGCGAACCCCGGAGCGCATGTCTTGTGCCATGCCTTGCCACGGTGGCGCTGACCGGTCACTTGCGGTGCGGCTTGCCATACGATCTCCGCGCCTTGCGGAAACGCACGGCCACACCCAACGCATGTGCCGGGGTACTTGCTATGCATTACGCGCATGGGAGCACCATGCGATCTGCCTCGTCAATCTCGATCATACCGCCGCGCTCAAACGCTTCGCGGAATGATGTGCGCCTTGCGTTGCGTTTCGCGAGCGTCGCCTTGCGCTTGTCCGCGTCTAGCGCGGCATGTGCTGCGTCAAGTAATGTGGCGACGTCCGCCTCGTCTTGGCATGACAGAACGTATGTCCCGGCCACCGTGAAACCGTGGCACGTTGCCAAGTCTCGTAACGTTTGCTGCTGCGTTTTCATGCTATGCGACCTCCCATGCGGCCACCGTATCCCGGCGCCGTGCTAGTAGGGTAGCAACCGGCGTGCCATAGTTAAGTATGCGGAATCATTAGGGGATCGACCATGCACGGTGGCACGATTGTGACGGTTTGGGGCTAAGTGTGCGGAATCGTTGGTGTTACGGTTGCGACATGCGGCACGGTTGCAACGGTGTCGGCGCTGGCTATGCCATGTGGCATGCGCTGATGCACGCATGCGAGGTGACACGTCAGGGTGATATGTCAACAGGCACGGCATGTGTCCTGGCGTCACGACCAAGCACACACTATGCGAGGGTAGCATAGGGTATGCCATGCCACCGTGTTAATGCGCGTTCGCTATAACATGTGTCATGCTCGTGTAAACGTATGCGACTTGGCATGCGACTTGCGTGCTGTGTAAACGTATGACACTTAGCATAGCATTCGTCCGTCTTTGCCACGCTGTGCGATGTGGCATGCGAGGGTAGCATGCGCGATGGCGTGTCAGCCCCTATGGCCCCCTACCTCCTGGTCGCCCATGGTGTGGAATGTACCCCCAAAAGAATGCGCGTAGGAAAATCGGGATTCGTCACAATGCCGATGTGGGTTGCCGATCTTGGAGCCGCATCTGAGCGAGGGAGATTCGGGGGTTAGAGTCGAAACACGCCGAAAGTGACGATAAACGGCCCTTTACGCGTCTAATGCGTCGAAAATGGCTGCTTAACGCGTACCTTCTTGACACGCGGGGCGGGATTCCGCACACTTATGCAAACGCCATGCGCAATGATGAGGACTGTAAAGCCAAACGGACGCGGTAGCGCGCTTAACGCCTTGCCGGTCTGCGCTCAACTCTAAAGCCAAAGAGACGTATGTACGCCATAGAGATATAAGCTATTGGAATCGCTACGCTTGTCGCAAACTACGTCCCATGAACGCTATGCGGTCTGGGGGGTGGATAGGGGGGTTGGTGCGCGGTTTGGCTTTACAGTACATAGGGTTTGCTTGGTGGGATGAAGGGAACGACCCCCCGCCATGACCGCGCTGGGGTGGAAGGGGGTCGAACCGTTTAGACGGACTTGATGGCGAGACGGGCTGCGTCAGCCGCGACCTGATTGGCCGCTGCCTGAACCCGCGCCTCGTCGGGCGATGCAACCTGCCCGGCGATGAGGACGTCGATTTTCACGACGGCTGCGTTTACAGCCGCAGTGTTGTCGGCCACTGCTACTTCGAGAGAGTCGATAGCTGCCATAATACTCCTCCATTTCCGTTTCGTGGAGCCGTAGCACCACCTGTGGTACCAGCGTGACCTGAAGATACGCATAGCGCATACGCTACACCTTTGTTTCAACGAGCGCAAGCGGAGGGAAGCTCGAACTAGGAAGTGTTTGCACAAAAGACACTTCTGAGTTACTATCCGTGCGTGGCAGATGATCCGGGCACGGAAATTGCTCACACAAGTGAGATCGAGCGCAGGAACGCCTGCGGTTCGCTCAGCGAGATAGATCGCTCGCTCCTCCGGCGCAGCCGCTTGATTCGTGAGCGGGTGCCGCTAGGGGCAACGGTGGCAGACCTGTCGCGAGAACTCGGCGACATCACGCGCACGGCGCTCTCCCGGTACATCAACAGCCCGCTCCACGAAGCCTGCTGCCGGATTCTCGATCAGCCGAACGACGCGCTCAGCATGAGTGATGCCGAGACGGCGATCCGCAACGCGAAGCAACTTGTGGCGATGACGCTCCCGGAAGCGGTGGCGTACCTTCGCCAGTGCTTGGAGAAGGACGTGGCAACCGGGTACGTGCGCGACCACGCGCAGGCGATGTGGGCGACGCAGGAACTCCTCAAACTCGGCGCGCTGAAGACGGGCGACTCCTCGACGGGCGGCGGCGTGACTATCACCGGAGAAGCGATGCGTGCGCTTCTCGGGGCAATCCGAGGTGACGACAAAGCGCGTGGGATGACCGCGACTGTCACCGTGGTGCCGACCGATGGTTAGGCCCGGAAATCCCTTGACACGGCTCCGTGTCCGCAAAGCTGGCAGCTCGTACCGCGTCACTTTAAGACGCGAGATGATAGCCGCGTATGGTGGCGTGTGTACGTGTTGCCAGGAATCTCACCATCAGTTCCTCTCGCTGGAGCACATGAACGGCGACGGCGCTGCGCATCGTGAGAAGGTCGGGCGCAACGCGCAGGCGCAACTTGTTGACTTGAAGAATCGCGGGTGGCCCAAGGACGGGTACACGGTGCTGTGCTTCAACTGCAACATCGCCAAGGGCGCGCACGGGACGTGTCCGCACGTTCTCGACCGGCTCAACCACGCACGAAACGGCGCGGGGGATGAATGATCGGCGTACTCACATTCACGCTTCCTGAAGATGAAGTCGAGTGGAAGGAAGCCAACCAGGCGGGTGCCGCGCACGCGGCGCTTGCGAAGATCGCTGACTTGTTCAGGAGCCATCGGAAGTACGACGCGCCTGCGGTGGACGAGCCTGCGTTCCTCGACGTCCTTAGCGAATATGGAATCGACCTCTGGTGATTCACTTCACGTTAGACCAAGTGCAAGAGGCAACCGGGGGCGTTGATTCGTGGTTCGCGAATCGCAAACACCCGCAATACTTGATGCCGCGTCAGCCCCCGCCGCGCTTCTGGATGGACAGCGCGCTCTCGGGGCGCCCTGAGTTCGAGGCGCAACGGCTCCGCGACATCGTCGCACAGATCGACGCGGGGAAGGACATCACGCAAACCGACTTCGTGGATTACATGAAGTACCGGGGATTGGCGGACCTGTTCTTCTTCGGGAAGTATCTGTGTGGACACAACTGGCTTCAGGCTGACTTGCACGGCCCGCTCGCGTGGGCGTGGCAAGCCCCGAACGGTTGGGTAACGCCAGACGGGCAGACGTACGAACGCTATCGGATGGCGGTGCTCGCACGTTCCCACTTGAAAACGACGCTGCTCACGCAAGACTCTGCGCTGTTTGATGCGATGCGGGACACGGAAGAACGCATCTTGATCTACACGCACAGCTTGGGCTTCACGGCAGAGGTGATGTCACCGATTAAGTCTCTGCTAGAAGGCGAGGGTAAAGGTGCTGAGCTTTTTCATCTTTGCTACGGTGATCGTATTCCTACGGAGTCAGAGCAGGGGAAGAAGTACAAGTGGGACCAGCTTAACCTCACGCTCAAGCGACAAGGACGCTACACCGACGCCACCATCAAAGGCAGTGCGGTCGGCGCGAAAGTCACCGGCACTCACTCGACGAAACAATACGTGGACGATCTTGTAGGTGAGGAGTTGTCGCGTCCGTTGATGGACAAGACCATCAAGGGGCTGCTCAACCTCACGTACTGCTACCACAGTCTCTCCCTTGGGGAGCGGCGGCTTGTCGGAACGCCGTGGGGCTTCCACGATCCCATCTCGTTCGCCCGGAAGCACTGGCCGGGTACCCTCGTGGCCCGAGTGCCGTGGCGCCGTCCCAACGGCGAGTTGATGTTCGACAAGTGTGACGTGCCCGAGGCGCTGCGCATCAAGAAGTCGAACCCGTGGTTTTTCTCGTGTCAGTTCGATGTGTGGCCGAAGGATGAAGGGAAGAATGGTTTCCGTACCGAGTGGTTCAGGCAGTTCCGTCGTGTCGATCAAGACCTCTATCGTTTGGATGCGGACGGCAAGCCCATCAAGAAGGTTGCGCTGGCTGATTGCAACATCTTCATCATCATCGACCCGAACACCGGACGTGTGCCGGGACGCGGGCCGCTGGCTGACTCGAACGCGCCTGTTCAAACGGCGCTGGACTACGCGGGGTTTCAGACCGTGGCAGTTGACCGGGAGCGGAATTACTACTTCCTGAGTTCGATCCGTCGTCGATGCAACGCGTCGGAACTTGTCGACCTGACGTTTCAACTCGTGGGAATCTGGAGTCCCATCAAGGTTGTCATCGAGCAACGAGCGGCACAGATTCTATTCTTGGATCTATTCAGAATCGCGTGGAGAAACGGCAAACCTCCCTTTATCATTGACGATTTCCCCGGTGGGAATGCATCCAAAGAAGAACGCATTAAGGGCCTCATTCCGCTCTACGCGAACGGGCTGGTGTGGCACCGCTGTGAAGGTGGACCCGAAGTTGACGCTGGCATCGCGGCCTACGAAGGTGAACTGGAGGACTTTCCAAACTCTGAGTTCGATGACCTCTCGGATGCGGCCAGCGTCATCATCAAGAAGTGCTACGCGCCTGGCGCGCAGGCGCCCACGCTGGCGGGCGTCACGCGTGATGATCGTTTCGAGGAGAGCATCGCGCACCTGGATTCTGCGAGCCGGCGCAGTGCGCGGGCGTGGCAGAAGAAGCGTGACCCGGTGGACGAATACTGGAGTGAGGGGTGAATTATGTGGTTCCAGGCTAAACCGGCTAATGTCGATATAATTGCCATTCTGCGAGAGACGTACGAACGACAGATTGCATTGTTGCAAGAACAGTTGTCAGATGCTAGGGCGGACGCTCAGCGACATTGCGACCGTGCCGACGCGGCGGCGGACCAACTCATCAAGTTGATCGGCCTCCCCGCGATCAGCAATCAAGGGAAGATCGAAGCAACGATGAACGCGGCGAACGTGCGGACGCTCCAGGAGAAGGTGGCGCGGGAGAACTGCTTTGATGACATGCCTTTTGACGGGCAAGGCGTCTTCACCAGTAGGGAAGAAGCGGAGATCAGCTAATGGCGAACATCATCCCCGAGACAAAGCCTACATCAGACGCGCACAAGAAAGTCACCGACTACCACAAGAAGCTCGTGGAGAAGTTGCAGCAGGGGCGCCTGGAGATCATGCGCAACGCCCTAGAGAACGTGATGTACTTCCTCGGGCATCAGTGGATCACCTTCGACAACCTGTTGCACAACTTCCGCAACACGAACGTGCGGCCCGGTGTACCCCGCCCGGTCGTGAACATGTTCAAGCCAAAAGTGAAAAAACTCATTGCGCTGCTTGCGAGCATTGAGCCTTCGCTGGTGGCGTCGCCAACGAACGACACGGAGGTGGATCGCCTCACGGCAGACTCCTGCCTCGACATCATCGGTTACATCGAGAAGACCGTGGGCTTGGAGGAGTTGCGACTCCAACTTGCGACATGCGTGGGGCTGTGTTCAAACGCGTTCCTCGTCACGGGCTTCGACTCAGACGGCGGACCCACAGAGCGCATTCAGAAGTGGGGCTGTGAAAACGGCCACATGTGCTCAGCCGACAAGGCGATGGAATCGGAACTCACGTGCCCGGAATGTGAAGAACCCATGTCGCCCAGCGACGACGAGAGCGACGAGGTTCCGCAAGGGGCGGTGACGACTGACGTTGCCACCGTGTTCGAGATCCTGATTGACTGGACTATCCCGCGCCCACGTGACCAGCCTGCCTTCATCTGGAGGCGCACCCGTCCGTTGGAGTGGTTGTATGCGCGCCACCCCGAGATGCGGGGCAAGATGCCCGAGGATACCAGCCCCACAGACATCGGGCTCACGTACCTCCAGAACATCATCCGGTTGGCGCCCTCGTTGGGCGGTCGGTTCGGCGGTTCGTCCAGGTTTACACAGTCGTGCGTGATCGACGACATGTACGTTCTCCCGTGCAAAGAGTTCCCCAAGGGGCAATGGTCACGCCTTCTGATGGACGGTCGGGTGCTCGACACCAAACCTTACCCCTTCCAGAACGGTACCGAGGAGGAGCCGGGGAAAGCGTTCCTTGCGTTGACGCACTTTGGGTTCGACAACGTGCCAGGGACGATGATGTGCGTCGGCCCGGCAGACGACCTCAAGAGCCCCCAACGTGAGCGTAACCGGCTCTTGAGCGCCGTTCAGATGTACTTCGCTCGGACAGCGAACAGCCTCCTGTGGATGCCGGAAGGCGTTGACGTTCAGTCGGTTCACGGTATCGAAGGCCAGGTGCTTCGTGGGAACACCACGGCTGCCGGTGGCGGTGCGCCGCAGCGCATCGAAGCCGCGCAACTCTCACCGGCTTTCGTCAAGCGGTTCGAGCAAATCGACAACGAGATGAATGAGATCATCGCGCTCTACGACCTTCAGGACGAGGCGCCGCGTATCGACAGCGGTTACGCCATGCAAGTCCTTGAGGAGAAGAAGCATCAGGCGCACATCCCGTTGTTCAAGAAGTTCGAGAACTCGTACGTTGAATGGGCGCGGGGCGCGTTCCACATCTTCCGCAACTTCGCCCCCGACTCTCTCTACACGAAGATCGCCGGAGCGAATGCCCGGTGGTCGTTCAAACAGATCAAGTCGGCAGACCTCCGGGGCGGCGTCGACATCGACGTGGAAGCCAACAGCGGCCAGCCGAAGACGGCGCTTCAGAAGCGCGCCATGTACGAGCAGGCGGTGAAGATGGGGGTCGCGGACCCGGTCAACGATCCCAAGACGAAGCTATTCTACGCTCGCATGTTGGGCGTGAAGGAACTGATGCACGGGTTCGACGTTGACATGCGCCAGATCGCCAGGGAGCACGACGCTGTCATCGCATGGGCGAAGGAACACTTCGACATGGAGACGGGCGAGCCCAAGCCGGGTGACATCAACCCCGAGGAGTCGTGGCCCGTGTTCGTGGACCCGGACATCGACAACCTCCAACTCCACTGGATGGAGCACCGTTCGTGGCAGATGACGGAGGAGTTCGAGAACCTGCCGCCAGCGGTGAAGGAAATCTTTCGGATTGTTCACTTCCAGCCGCACGCGATGCTGTTGGGGGTGCAGATGCAGATGCCAGCGGGTCCGCAGGCGATGCAGTCTGAGAATCCTGGCGCGCAAGCCCCTCCGGGCGCCGGGCAAGGTGCCCCTGGTTCCCCCGCTGAAGCAGAGAGCGCAGGGAATGCCGGGGCACAGGCTACAGCAGGCGGGGGCGGTAACGCGGAGCGGTCAGGCGGGGGCAATCCGTTCGGATAGCAAAAGGCATGCCAGGCGCTTGACACTCGGCGGCGCTTGTTCTAGCATGCAAAATTGATGCCGGGTGCAACTACGCAGTTGAAAAGGGGTAACGCATGCCAACACTCACACGAGTTCTGAACGATCCCCGCGCCACGGCAGTCTGTTCCGGTGGTCGGGACAGCGGCCACGAGATGACCAAGAAAGTCCTGGATTCCCGCGTGGATGCCAAGGGCCAGGTCATCGAGATTGGACGCGGGGTCACGGACACCGACATCACGTACATCGCGCTCTACAACTCGACAGGGGTGAAGACCTACATCTACCCTGATGCGGCTGGGACCGCGATCACAGTCACACCCACCAAGCCGTAACCATGCCGACTGTCCGGGCACGCTGGTCGTATGTTCTGACCGTTGGCGCAACGTCGCAAGACTTTGCGTCACCGTTCATTGCGCCGCAGCTTGACCTCGTGACCATCCCGAACCGGTACACTGTGAAGGTGCCGTTCGGTACTACCGTCGTATTGTGGGATGCCACCCTCGGTGGTGCAAACCCCACGGCCTTCTCGTTCCTTCTCCTCCACTCTGACATCGAAGTGGAAGTTGAGCAGAAGGTACTGGCCGCTGGCCCACTATCTTCGTACTCGACGTTTACACTGGCAGCCGACCACATTCCGTACACCCTTGGGTCGAACGTCGGGAGAGCGGCGGCGGCTTTTTCAGGTGACGCTTTCGTCAATGGCACGCTCGGAGTCATCACGAAGTTGCGTGCCAAGAACAACAGCACCGACACTGACGCCTATGTAGAAGTGGTGGTGGGAGGTGCATAACTTCAACGAAATCCCTGTGAAACGTATCTCACGGGGCTACAAGTCCGAGGTCAGACCCTCGTTAAAAACTGACAAGGAGCCATCATGAGGAACTACGATTACACAGAGGAAACCGTCAACGGAATCACCACGCTTATCCTTGCTGATGGGCGGCGCTTGCAAGTGCCGTCCGGTGGGGTGGGTGAGGACGGCGACGCGGGTGGGGCTGGGGCAGAGGATGCTGGCGAGGCCGGCGATGCGGGCGGCACAGGTGAAGACGATGTTGATGCGGGTGACAGCGCACACGCTGGCGCCGAAGATGGTGAAGGCAAGCCACGGGCCGCCGCCGATAAGGGCGAAAAAGGCACAGCCGGATACCAGAAGCGACTCCAGGCAGTCATCAAGGAACGCAACGCGTACCGCGATTTGGGCACACCGGAAGCCCTCCGGTTGATGCAAGAGCGAATCGCCAAGTACGACAAGCATGAAGCCGACCTCGACCGCGAGGCGAAGGCGGCTGCGGACGAAGCAACCCGGAAGGCCGGGCAGCCTACCGTCAGCGACCAGAACGCTCTGATAGACCGTCTGCTCACGCAGCGGTTTGGCGAGGGTGCGGTCGATGATTTCTCCTCGTTCCGTGAGACTCGGAAGATGGAGGTTCAGCGGCACACACGAGAAGGTTTGGATCATCTCGCGTCCATGCTGGAGAAGGTGGGCATCAAAGCGGAGCCGGCTACCCTCGGGAAGTGGGAGCGGCACATCGGTACAGAATTGCTGGCCGATAACGAACTCCGTGCTGCGTTCAAAGACCCTGTCACGCAAAAGGATGCGCTCACTGAAGCGTTCAAACGTGTGCGCACCGATCTCGTCGACCCTGCGCTTGCTGCGGTTGGGGCATCCAAGCTGGATGCAGCCTTCCGCCGTCGCGCACTCGCTCCCGGCTCCGCTGGTGCAACGTCTGCGCCGATCCAAGTGGAGAAGGACTTGAAACCACCCAAAACCATGACAGATCCGATTGAACGTCAGCGATGGTGGGACACGAAAGTGAAAGAAGCCATCGCTGAGCAAGACGCGTTCGACGGTGTCTAACTAGGAGAAAGCAATGCAGACCCTCACCAACGCGGCGGGCCTCCTGAAGACCGTGTATCGTCAGATGTTGACGGACATGTGTAACAGCGACACCGCCATTCACGACCGCTTCCGAAAGATGCCTTCTGAGTTGTGGGAAGGCAAAGAGGAAGGCATCACGTGGGCGTTCCGTAGCGGGCGCACACAGGCGTTCGGTTCGTACCGTCCAGGCGGGCCGCTTCCTGAGAGCCAACACCAGCCGACGCAGAACATGAAGGTGCCGCTCAAGTACCTCGGCGGACGCATCGGCATCGACACCCCGACCATGAAGGTTGCTCGTAGCAATCGTGGCTCGTTCAAGCGCGCTTGGGACTACGAGATGGACATGTTCAAGGTCGATTTCATCGACTACATCAACGAGATGTCATGGGGCGACGGACGCGGCGTGCTGTGTCTGGCGAACGTGGCGTCTTCGACCACAACCATCACGGTTGACGCTCCTGGCGGCATCGCCGGTAGCACCAACGGTGGCCGCTTCTTGCAGCCCAATATGCGCATCGCCATCCTCGATACGACCGGCGTTACCGTGCTGGCCGTTCGGAGGGTTGTGAGCGTAGCTGATGACGGCAACTCGTGCGTCGTCAACGCGGCTGTGACCGCAGCACAGTGCCCGGACAACGCCATCATCGTGCGCGCTCCCAACATGAGCGTGACCGACGTTGCGGACGTCTCGTACAATCGCGATCCGATGGGCCTTATCGGCATGATCGACGACGGTACCTACGTCAACAACTACATGGACGTGAACCGGACCACGACTCCGCTGGCTCGCTCCACCGTCATCGGCGGTGTGGGTCCGCTGAACCTCGACATCATCCAGCAGTTGCTCGACACCGTGGCGCAGGTTGGCCGTGGCCGTCCGAAAGAGCACTGGATGTGCTATGACACCCGGCGCTCGTACCTGGCCCTGACCGTTGCAAACCGCTCGTTCGTTTCCACGGGCGGGGCGACCAACAACGACATCGGGTTCAAGGGCAACGCCATCGACGAAGATCCCCGCTTCGGTGGGGCGCCCATCAAGTGCGACAAGGATGCGCCGTACGGCATCTGGTTCGCATGGGATACCGCGTACGCCATGAACTTCGAGAACACTCCGTTCGAGTGGGCTGACGAAGACGGCGCGGTCATGTCCCGGCTGGACGGCGTTGACGCATTCGAGGCGGTTGCTCGGATGTACTTCAACCGGTGTGACGAGAAGCCCAACGCCTCGGGGCGCTTGGACGCAATCGACACCAACATCGTCGTCGCGCACATCCGATAACCAATGAGCGGCCCGCTCCCTTGACGGGGGCGGGTCCGCATGAAAGGACGAGCTATGTCACTCTCTACCGGTCAAGACCAACTGCTTCGAGCCAATCGGAATCAGCATCCCGGCGCTGTCGGGTCCGAAGGGCTTCTTAGCCTGTTGGCTGCATTGAAGCGCGCTGCGGGGAACGAAGTTGCACTCCCCGACGTGCAAACCAAGACGTTCGTGGCTGCGGGGTCCACCTCGCAGGTGGTTATCGGTTCCGCCTGTACGCTGTATGGCGTGCGGATTGAGTCGGGTACCGCACTCACGTCAACGCTCGGCGTTGTTGCTCGGTTGACCGACAACACGATCATCCGGGCGGCTCTCCACTGCTCCTCAGAGAATGCTGCGGAGTGCTACTTCTTCGGCGGCGCGCAGGGAATCGGCATTCCCATCGTGACGTCATTGGAACTCACCGTGACTGCGGCTGCCAACGGCACCGCTGATCCAGCAGCCGGCGACAAACCCATCGTCACCGTCTTCTACGGCGTGTAAAGGAAAGGAACGATCATGCTCAACGATGTAGCCCGACGTCTATACGCCGAGAAGTTCATCACGTTTCATCTCGGCACGCTCACCAACGTGCTCGCTTCGGCGGACACTGTTTTCAGCACCTTCGTGGTGCCTCGTAACTTCAAGTTGCGGGGCGTCGGTGTTAGCTGGTCCACTTCCGATGCGGCTGGCGCTGGCCTGACGGCCAAAGTCACCACCACAGCGGGGGTCGTTCTGGCTTCCAGTGGTGCTGCAACCCCCTCGGCAACCGCAAGCGGTATCGTCAGCAACGATGCCAACGTGGACATCACCAAGGGGCAGATTCTCGCAATCACGCTTCGCGGCGTCGCGGACACCAACGATTTCGTCGGTGCGAGCGTCGTGGTGATCGTGGAGCCTCCTCCGACCGAGGAGTAAAAGGTGGCGCGGGACATCTCGCGCTAACGGGCTCCCGGCAGGTTCCCTCCCTCGCCTGCCGGGGGTCGCTATCAACTCGGGGGAGATAGCCAGAGGGAGACAACGAACATGAGTTCATACATGGGCATCAGCCAAATCGTCGACACCGTAGGGGTGAAGAACCGTTTCGCACACGTCCGCGTGGACATCACGCACGACGGGCTTCCGGTTGTGTGGGAGCCGAACGAGATCAAGTACCTTCCACGCTCCTACGCCGATTGGTTCGTACGGAAGTCGCAGTTGAAACGCTCGCAGAAGGGGCAGACCCT
>Ga0315290_10002330_pt1 | contig 13369 bp, 10 predicted proteins | sample YL17G12_0_MG_FD_203627 | JGI IMG/M metagenome (GOLD analysis project Ga0315290, IMG submission 203627) | Sediment microbial communities from Yellowstone Lake, YNP, Wyoming, USA - YL17G12_0 | ecosystem: Environmental > Aquatic > Freshwater > Lake > Sediment | place: USA: Wyoming | collected... | reverse complement strand
GTTTTCCGGTTTGACAGGGTGGGTGGCGGTTGTCATGTATCCTGGAACGGAAACCCCTCTGTTTCTGGCCCGGGACGCTGCCGGCCAGCCGCACTTTTCCGCCATCAACAGCGGGAGCCGGCTGGAGGTGTTTACGCACCGGCAGAACGCGCTGGACGCCGTCTACTGTATCTTCGACAGCCCGAAGCGGGGAAACCCCATCTGCGGCAAGCCGAAGGCTCTGAAAAGACTGCAGAAGGTGGCCGCGCTGAAGATCAAGTAAATCTTGCAAGCCGGGGGTGAAATAACCCCCGGCGCTCGATTATGAATGAATCTCTTGAATTCTCCATGCTGTTGAAACCCGGTGAGCGGTGGAGTCCTCCTCCAGTTGCTCAGCCGGTAGCCGCCGCTCCCAGCCAGCGGTTCAGCGTGCAGCCCGGTGAGCGGTGGAGTCCTCCTCCAGTTGCTCAGCCGGAGCTGGTAGCCGCCACTCCCAGCTCGTTCGACAACTTTTTCGACCGGGCGGCAAAGGGGTTCTGCGTTCTGGTCGCGTTCGCCGTGGCCGCCGCCCTTCTGATCGCGTTTCCGGTTCAGGTCAGCCCGCTCTCGCTGGCGGTTGTCTACCTGCTATTGAACGACAAAAAGTAGCCGCCCGCAACTCTGTGCACGCCATCATTTCCAAGATCGAAATCTTGCCTGACGGCATCGCCGCCACCTTGCAGGACGCCCACGGAAAAACAAGTTGTGTGCGTGTTGCCCGAACGAACTACCGGCTGCAAGCTGGCATGTTCGTTTCCCTGGAGTCCCCCTCCGAGCTCGTTATCCGGTATGTCAACAAGGACGTCCTCCTCCCCCTGTGCCCCCCTCTCAACAAATAAAAACTGTGGCCGGTTATGGCCGGTTATGGCCGGTTATGGCCGGCTACCGAACTTCGGAAGATGCTCTGGAAGAGCTTAACCGCCGCAACGCCGCAACGCCGAATCGCATACACCGGGCGGTCGAGATAGCGCCAGGCGAATGGGAATTTACGGACTCAACTGAAAAGTTTGCCCTGGCGGTCCGCCGCGCGCGCGGGTTCTCCTACCTTACCGTGCTTTCTCACCCGTCACACTGCCCGGTTGATGATCTTATTGACAATTTGCCCCGCCCCGGGGCGGCTGCCGCTTGTGGGGCTTCTTTGCGTTAGGTTATTTTTCCGAGCGGTGGACAGCGTATCGTTGGTCGCCGACGGTGACGGCATTGGGGTTTGCGCCGGGGTGGCGTTGACAGGAGATGCCGAGGCACCCATGTTCGCTTGTTTTGCGGGGGCGTCTTCTAGCAGATCTTTTTTTCCCAGTGCCGTGAGAACCGCCTGATAGTCCGGAGCAACAGTTGCCAGTTGTCCGGCGGCGTCTGCTTCCCGGACCTGGTCCCCCGAAATCTGCTCCGGGTTGAAGAGCACAACCCGGCTCTTGTCCAAAGTCAGGTAGAAGTCAAGCCCGGCGTCCGCGATCTGCTGGTGCTGTTTGCTGATCTCGTCCAGCACGGTCACGCCCTCGACATCGGGGGCGGAAACGGCCGGCAGAATTCCAAGGTAGACCGCCTGCACGAGCGGGTTCTTGTCGACAATTGGCGGAACCGGGGGCGGCTGATCCGCCGGGACGGCGGGAGGTTGCGCCCCTGGAGCAGGGACAATCTCGGTGTTTTCCATCGGCGAAGGGCCGGCGGCGGCTTCAATAGGAGCATCAAGGGGCATTGGTTTTGTCTTTCTCACCAGCCGGCTTTGGCTGGGTTAAATCGGTTTCGTGCACTGTATCCAGGTAGGCCCGGGCTCCGGCCTCGATCAGCTCCATCTGCTCGTCGGTCATTGCGAAATCTTCCAGCTTCAAGACTTTCATTCGTCCCTCTCGAATTCTTTCGCTTTCGCGAACTTGGTGTAATCGATCTTGGCCAGGGAGACATTTTTCAGCTCCCTCGCCAGCGCTTTCCGGCTCTTCGGATCCAGCGGGGCCGCCTCTACGTTCAGCTTCTGGACGGCGGTCCTTGCGGCGCTGCGCTCTTCCAGGGTCAGCCCTTCCCACCACGCGGAGGCGTTCCCTGGAATGGTCATCTGTCCCTCGGCGGGCCCGGCTTCTTTCCGGTAAAGATAGCCTTCCGGAGCCTGCGTGTATTCTCGCAAGTGCGCCGAAAAGTCAGAAAGTTCCGATCCGACGCCTTTGGTCCAGCCCTTGCGGTCGTAATACTGCTTTTCCGCGAACCACAGGACTGCCTGCACCGCGTCGGCCTGCCACTGCTTCCCCGTTTCCTTGGAAACAATCTCGGCGGCGCGATCGAAGACGTCCTGGCTGAACCCGAAGTCGCCCGGAGTCGGAGCCATCTCAGACTCGCGGTGAATTCGCCACCGGGTGTCGCCGGTGTCGTAGCCCAGCCGGCGCAGCGTCCGGGACGCCCACAAGTCGATGGTCGCGCGAAAACCCTGTCCCGTGAGATTTTTTGCGAAGTTGTTCGTTTTTTGCGAGCCAACCCAGTATCCCGCTAGCGCCTTGAGAACCGGAATCCCGTGCATGCTGAACCGGGCCGAAATCCAATCTTTTCCCTCCCGCTTCGCCGTCCGTTTAACCGGCACAAGGCCGAACCGCTCAATCCACCAGTTCAGCAGTTTGTGGGGTGCCACGTCGCTCTGACGATACTCGCCGGTGGCCTCGCTTTTTTCCAATCCCTTTTCCGCCGCGTAGGCGTTCGCCAGCTCCCCGGTCACCAGCATGTTCTCGCCGGCAATGTAGTGCTTCACCAGGTCGTCAAACTGCCCCTGCTTGAAACGATTATACGCCTCAATCGCCATCAAGAAATTCTCTTTTACAGACGTCCCGGCGCTGGTGGAGGCCAGCAGCTGCCCGAAGAGCAGCGCGTCAGACTCCGTCTTGAAGTTTTTGAACAGCAACTCGCGAAAGTTTTTATACCACTCGCGCCCGGCGGCTACCGCCTCGTCTTTCAACGCCGTCTTGACTTCCGCCGCAACGGCCTCGGCCAGGCTGTCTGTCCGCGCTTCCCGCGTATCGCCCTTGATCTTGGGCCCCGCTTCCAGATCATACGGGATGCGTTCAAACGTGGGCCGACCGGAAGGGTCGTATAGTTGCCGGCCACGCGAAGTCCGAGCCGGCTCCGGGCGGATAATTTCCGGGAAGGACGCCTCGACGCCGGTTGCCCAAGAATCCGCCTCGTGCTTCGTCGTTTCGCGGCTCAGCTTCGTTGGCGCGGTGGCAATTTCTTCCATTCCGGGAAACACCCCCTGAGCTGGCGCTAGCTTTTCAACGTTGACCGGGCGACCGGCGACAAGTTCGTCGGCAGCGTCGATCATGGCGTCGACCTTATTGATCCGAGTCTTGCCGGAGCCGCCGGTGGGTATGTTCTCGCCGGCGACGTTGTCCCAGATTGACTGCTGTTCGTTAGCCCTCGCAAATTTCAGCGTATTGGCCCGGTGCTCCTGGTCGACCAGGACGTTGACGTCCACCGACACGTCCTTGCCGTTGTCCATTTTGAACAGCCCGGGTTTGACGTCGGGCAGCTCCAAAACTGACACATACGGTTGCAACGCGTCGATCACCTTCTGCATCGTCAACCCCCTGATCGGAAGGTTAACCGAGGCGAGAGAGACGGTGTCCAGGGCGCTCCCCCCGGAAGGCGTGAACACCGTCATGTCCGCGTTGAACGTGGCTCCAAACTCTTTGCCGGTTTTAATACCCCGGACGATGCGCGTCAGGTCCGGTGTGATGGTAGGGCGTTGCGGCGTTTCGGTCGGCGTCTCGCCGCGAATGGCGGACGTCAGCGCTTTAGCAAACTCGGCGGCAACATCCTTGACGGTCGGTTCCGCCGGCGGCGCGGCACGCTCGCCAGCCTGGAAAGGCAGGGATTCAAGTTTCTCGGCGCGGTCCATCCCTACCATGTTTACGGCCTGGTCATTCCACCGCATAGTCCGGCTATTCAGTTTATTCAACGTCAAACTGTCAATTTTGTCCGCGTTAGCCGCGACGAGTTCCCTGAGCGCGTCCTTCATTGGACCCCGAAAGTTTTTGTCGACAACCTCGACGGTGAGCTCTCCGCCCCGGGGATTGTAGTTCACCCGGGCGAGCCCCTTTGATAGCGCCGACAGCCGCGTAGCGTTGAGATCCTCGGGGAAAATTTCGATCCCCATGGACTTGGATCGCTCGCTCTTGGACTCCGCCAAATCAGACTCGTGCGAGCTGCGCCCGATCTTTTCCAGCTTCTGCGTGTCCGGCCAAAACCACATTTTGTAAGCGCCGCCCAGGTGGGGGCCCTCGCCTTCGGGCAGTTTAAGGACCCCGGCCTTGACGGGAGGCGGAACTCCTTCTTCTCCAGCCCCAGCCTCAGCGGCCGCCTTGCGGTCAATAGCGTCGCCCGTGTTGGACCACTTTCGGTAAAGCGCCTGGATAGTGTCAGCGTCGAACCCAAATGACTGGCCGGTCTCGTCGTTCAACTCGAATCGTTTACCAACCTTAACAATTGTGTAGTCTTTCGGAAACAGCTTTCGCTCGCCGGCCGCAAAACTGCCTACCGGCGGCGTCGGCTTGAAATACTCGCCTTCCCCGACGGCGGTCACTGTTTCGACCGTCAGTTTTCCGCGCGGATCGCGTTTCATGGACAGCACCAGCACCGGCTTCTCCTCGGTGCGGAGCTCGGCGTTGGCCGCCGTCGCTGTGTCGATGGTGTCCTGGTCGGCTTGCGCCCGGGCCGCCCGGTCCGCAAGAATCACGTCGCGCTGTCGCCCAAAACCGCCCATGGCAGGCACCCGCTCTCCGGTAACATCCGGCTCGACCGGTCCACTCTCCCCCAGCAACTTGACCGCCCGCTCGTTCGGGCCGAATGCCGGCTCCCTCAAAATCTCTTCGACTTTCTGAGTGATCCGGCCGGCCGTGCTCATGGCATTGGCCAACCCAACTCTCGCCGACGCCAGACCCCGGCGGGCTTCTTTAGAACTCTGAATTGCAATTTCTCCAATCGCCTGGTCTGCCGGAGACATCCCGGTTACTTGCGTCTCGTTCAAAATCGCCCTGGCTGCGCGTTCAAGCAAGTTTACTTCCGCGTCCGCGTTCCACTGCCTCTTGATCTGGTAGATGTCCCGCTCTTCGAGCGCCTTGGCCGCATCATCCAGGAGCATACGTGTCGCCGTGTCCCCCGCCTCGCCTTTGTAGGCGGCCTGACGGGTGGTGGAGCCCTCTGAGTATTCCAACAATCTCTGCGCCGCCTCCATGGAGATCGGGTCCTGTTTGATCCGATCGGCAGCCTCTATAAACCCGCCTGGCCGCATGTTGGAAAATCTGTCGAGCTGCTCTTCGTTCTCCGCGAGATATTCCCACCGCTTCGCTTCTTCGGTGCGCGATCCGGCGGAGGCGGCCGACCGCTGCTCGGACAGCGGCGGGACATAATCGGGATTGTCCTTCAACACCTTCGGGTCCCCTACCGCAGCTTCAATAGCTTCGTCGACGAACTGCTTCTTGTTCGCTTTCAGCATCACCCCGTCAAAGTCCATTGTTTCCGCCAGCGTGGACCGGGCCTGGTCGAAGTCGGCAATGCGCCGCTCTCGTTCCGCCCGCAACTCGCCCAGCTGCTCGGGAGTTCGGAGTGTTGCGCCAAAGTCCCGCGCCATCCCGGTATACCCGCTGCCCAGCGTCCCTTTGTAAGCTGTAGTTTTCGACCACTGTTCAGGAGACGCGTCAAGAATTGACCGCAACTCTTCGGAAACAGGGCCGACACGTTCGCCCGCCGCGAAGCCGGCGCGTGTAAAGTCGGTAACCCCCGGAGCAAGGCCCCGCCCGGGTTGAGCCGTTATTTTGCCGATGCCCTCCAGGTTCAAATTCTCGGTGACCGCGTGAAACTGATCAAGAAGACCCTTGACCTTGGCCACTCCAACTTGCTGGACGAGACCATACCGGATCGGGTTGAACTCCAGGATCCACAGATCCCCGCTCGACAACTCAAACGCCTTCGCCCCGGTTTTCGGAGAAAACGGAGACCACACTCCAACGTTGCCGCCTGCGCCGGCGATTGGACGAACCCGGATGTTGGCCGGCTCTTCAACGATAGCCCGCTTCCCGGTCTCCGGATCTTTGCGCCGAGCCTCAATGAGCCACTTCTTTTCGCCTGCGATCGTCTCACGGGGTTTGCTCAGCCGGCCTCCGGCGGGTTGCATGGTCGTTCCCAGGCCTCCCTGAACCATGTTGATTACCTGCATCTGCAACGGGGTCAAAACTGTTCCCTGCCTGACCGGATCCCAGGTAGGATCGACTGGGGGGACGACGACATGCGCGGACTCGGGGACCGGCAACGGAGCTGTTCCGTCGCCCCGCCATCCGCGCTGCTGGTTTTCGTTGTTCCGACCCAGGTCTCGATAAAAATCACGCCAGCCGCGCTCGGTCAGCGCGCCGCCCTCAAGCTCGTAGGGCATAAACTGCTGCTGGAGTTCGGGGGCGATGTTTTTTGAGACAAACTCCGCCAACCGCCCCATGTTAGACACCGCTTTGTCCAGAGAATACGCCCGCAGGTTCACCCCAACGGGAGCGCCCTCGCGCATCTGCAGCGCCCACCGAACCGGCACAAACTTTTTGAGGAACAGCGCCCGCGTTTCAGACGACATGCCCTGCATGAGTCGATCCGCTTCTTGCATCCAGGGAGCCGCGTCCTCGATCGCGTAAGCAATATCCTGCGCGCTCTTTCTTTGGGCCCGGCCAGCTGTCGCAGCTTCCTTGACGCTGGCGTAGATAGCCTCAAAGACCCCGTTTTCGCCCAGGGCTTGCTCGATCTGCTCGGCAGTTTTTACCAGGTCAGGGCGGTTCGTGTCCAGCCAGTTTTTAACGTCTGACCAGACCTGGGCATCCTCAGCCGTTCGGGGCCGCCGAATATCTGAGCGGTCCGGAGTTGTGCGGCCAGGAAACACCACGGGCGGGGCCGGGGGAGCCGTAGGCGTCGCCGGGGGAGCCGTAGGCGTCGCCGGGGGAGCCGTAGGCGTCGCCGGGGGAGCCGTAGGCGTCGCCGGGGGAGCCGGGGGCGGTGTCGGGAGCGGCCCGGCCACAGGCGGCGGCACAGGGGCAGCTGGAGGGGTAGTCGGCGGAAACGGCAGCGGAAGCTGAACTGGGGGAGCCGGGGGGCGCTGCGGGCCCTGCATCGGCTGGACAGGAACGGCCTGCAGCGGGACCGGCGTGCCAGCCTGACGCCGCTGGACGCCCAGCGCGTCAACAGCCGCCTGGCTAATGCCACCTTGAACAACTTCACGAGCGGCGCGGCCAACCCTGAAGCTAGGCTGAATCCCGAACGGCGTGGCCGAAAATCGGTTCTCCGCGCCGGTGGGGACACTCGGAGACGGCGTCCACAGTCCAGACGTTTCCAGAGCCAGCCCCGTCCATTCTCGCATCTTGTCAGCCCACCCGCGAGAATCTCCTGTAAACGGTTCGTTATACAGCTCTTTACCGATCAATTCAGCGGCCATCTCGTGCAGACCCTCCGCTTCGGTGACCGTTTTGCCTGTGGACGTCTCGTAAGCCCGGCGGTATGCCTCAACACCGTCGGCCCCAAACGATCGGACAATCTCGGTAATCAACCCGGCGAAAGCTTTCGGGTTGGTCTTCTCCGCCGCATACATCAGCATGTGGCCGGGCTCGTGCGCGATCGCGTCCAGTTTAGCGTCGGCGTTCACCAGCAAAATATCCGCCGCTCCGCCGTTGTCAAGTTTAGTGTTCTCCAGGATTACACCCGCGTGATCTGCTCCGGTGATGGAACGGAACTCCGGGCCGCGCACAACGTAGATTCGAGCATTCGGACGAAATAGTTCCCGGAAGGTATTGACCCAGTTCAACCGCAGCTTCGACAGCACTCCGGATCTCACATTCTGATCGTGCTTGTAGTTTAGATCCGCCAGATCGAGTTTAAGGTTTCCCCAGTCAGCGGTAGCCCCCTCGGTCGGCTCGTAGTTGGGGGACCGAACATCCTGCGCCTCCAAGGATTTGAAAAAGTCGCGGGCCAATCTAGTTCCAGCGGTCTGACCGGCTTTCAGCGCCGCTTTCTTGGCGTCGCTTAGGCCGCCAAACATAGTCCCGAAGGCCACAGCTCCGCCGAACGCTTCGCCCATGGCTTCCGACGTATCCTGTGGGACCGCAAACGCGGCGGCGATCGGAATCGAATGCAGGGTGCCCTGGACAACCCCGGACTTGGCAATAGCCGGAGCCGCGCCTTCAATCGCCTCGCCAACTGCGCGAACGCCTTTACCGGCATACTTGGCAGCCCACGGGCCAACCACCGTCGCAGCCATGGTTGCCGGAGAAAAGTAACTCCCGCCCATAACAGCGCCCGCTAACCCGCGAGTCACTCCCGGGATCTGCTGGGCCCGGGTAGCCAGGCTCTCGACAGCCTCTCCGACCTTGGCGGTTCCCGCGCCTGCTTTTTCAATTAGCCATGTCGGAGCACTCACCGACAACGGAACTTTGGCTGCCAGGGGCACCGCTTTCGGAAGCGCAAGCGCGGCTCTGCCGCCGGCTGTTACCCCCTGCTTCACCACACCGAGCCCCTTGAACAAGCCCCAGTATGTGACGAGATCAGTTGCGCCCTGCAGATCCTGAATTTCTTCCGGTCGGATCTCGACGCCCTGCTTTTTGAGATCATCCAGCGCCTCGGTCAACCCGATGGCTTTGGCTCCGACGCCCCGCCCCGCCTGGGTGTCCTGGAGCTGCTTGCGGGATTCTACATCCGTGTTGAACCGCTGCCGCCACTCGTCGTCCGTGTATTCTCGGACGCTTTTGGTCCCCGGGGCCTTCTCAGACAGAAATCGAATGAACTTCCGGGCTTCGTCGCCCATGCTGGCAAAAGAACTCTCGGTCGCCGCAGTCGCCTCGGCCATGGACCGCTGACCGGCTTTTTCATCCGGCGTCAGCTCTCTCGGGCCCGTCCCTTCTTGGTGTCCGAGTTCCGCCGCGATGCTGGCAATCGGCGTCTGTGCGATTGTTGGGGCTGCCTTCGCGACCGCCCACAAGCCCTTGGCCGCACCCACAACAGCGCCCACCGCACCCTTGAAAGCTCCAACCCCGAAGTCAACAGGGTCGAACGCCTGCAACTTTTTGGCTTTGGTTACCTGGGCCAGAATGTTCATAGACGCGTTGTCCTGGACCAACTCGTCGTAGTGCGCGGCAGCAAACCCGGTAGGATCAAACTCCTTGTCTAAAGCAAGGTCCTCCACGGACCGCTGCGCCAGAATTGTCTTGGCGGTTGTAGCGTCAAGAATACCCTCCGCCCCGAGGGTTAGAGGCGGAAGAGAAATAGCCGGCGCGACCTGGTCAGCAACACCGTCCGAACCGAGCGTGAGCGGGGGGAGAGGCATATTTATTCCACGACTTCGTAGTCGGTGGCGGTTTTGCCATCCGAGGAAACAGCCTTGATTCTCACTCGCTGCCCGGCGCGGGTGGAAACAATCCCGCCCACAACCAGACGATTGCCCGCGTTAGGAGCCTCCGACGCGACTGCCGCATCTTCTTGCGTTGTGCGCTGCCGGATCCGAGTCGTCGCCCCCGGGAAGGTAGCCGCCGCCTGCGCCACTGCAGACTCAAAGTTAGGCTTCGGGATGTCGATAACCCCGGGATTCTCCTGCCACGTTTTCAGCATGTTGTAAGTGGATGGCCCCATGATCTGCATGGCCGCGTTCTCGACCGTTCCGGTAGTAGACGGCAACGATCCAAAGTTGTCGATGACAGAGCTAGCCGCCAGCCCCAGGCCGTCCATTCTTCCGCCCATCAGGTTCAGCGCTTGTTTCCGCATATCCGCGCGCTGTTCAGCCGTCAGCGTTTTACCTGTCTCTAACTTTTGCAGCCAGCCGGTCACTTTGGTAACGAGGCTCCGGGGAGCGGTCGATGCGATGGTAATTTCACCTTCCCGGACCGCCGACGCGGGATCCAAGGCTCGAATGAACGCGTAAATAGCGCCGACGTCCGACATGGGACTGTGATTGCCGGGATCCGTAAGCGTCATTACGTTGAGATAGTTGGGCAGCATCATTCGGAAATCGGTTACGGTCTTGTCGGCGTTCCAATCGTTATTCGCGTCTTTGATGGCGGCGATGATATGCGCCGGAGGAGCGCCGTATGTCGATTTGCTCATGGCTTCGATACGGGCCTCGGCCATCTTCCCTAACAAAGCCCGCTCTTGAAGTTTGCCTGCCAGCGCTGCGCCATACCCGGGCATCTCGGGGGAAACCGTCTGAGCGGGGATCGGGGTCGCCAGGTTTGCCTGCCGAGTCGCGATGGGAACAGTCGAAAATTCAGCGCGTTTCTCCGCCATAAACGCGTCTTTTTCCGCCTGCAATTTTTCGATCCGCGCCGCCCGGCTTTGCGCCCGCAAACTGTTGATCTCGTTATCGAGTTCTCCGACCGCGCCCTGCAAAACCTTGGCTGTATCCTCGCCAGCCGACGTGACGATCGGTTGGATCAGCATGTCTTGCTTACGGGTCTCCAGCTCCTTGATCCGCTCCTCCGCGACAGACTCCTCGGGGGTGATAGCCGCCGCTTTGAGGGCGTTGATTTGTCTCTCCAGCGGCAGGGTCCCCGCGCCAATCGTCCGGGCTTCCATCTGCTCGACATCCGCCACGGTTGCCGGCATTCTGCGGGCCGGAGCAGTCTCAATCGAGTTGATGTCGAAACCCTGCAGCAAGCCCGCTTTCTTTAACGGGTGAAGCGGGTCGGTCGACGCCTTCAGCGCCTCGTTCAGCTGGGCTTCCGCCACCTGGTTCATAAGAGGCTGCAGCGCCTGCTGGGCGGATGCCTTTTCAAGCTGGAGCTGGTTGATCGCCAGGGATTGTTCGGAACCCTTCGCGTTAGCCTCGGCTGCCCGGGCCTGCGCGTCGATCAGTTTTTGCCGGGCCCCGCGTTGGCCCATTTCCTCCGCCGTCTTGTAGGCGCGGTCAAAAGCGGTTTGCGACAGCGCCCCCTGGAGCTCCACCGCTCGCTGGGACGGCGAGATGTCGGTTACACCAGCGGCGAACGGATTGAATGAACCACCTTGGGCAGGCATAATTAGCTAGAAAAAATCTTGTTGAAATAGTTCTCCTTCGCCTGCTGGTAACCAGAGACGAGCGGGTTCGAGGCCACGGGCGCTCGGGAGGATCCCAGCAGCCGCTGTAAAAACGTAGACACCCCCGACGCCGGGGCTGCGTAGTTCTGCGTTGTCCCCAGCTTTCCGGAGTAGTAGTTGGTTGGCGCGGACAGCGGGTTAGTCCCGACGTTTGTAACTGCCGGCGGGGGAGCGGCGGTGCTGGTGATCGTCCCGTCTTTCGCCTTCGTAGTCGTGGACCCGTCCGGGTTCTTCGTAACGACCGACCCGTCCGCGTTATTTGTGATGACCGTGGTCGGGTTGGCGATCGACGGAGTCGAGGTCTTCAAATAAGAGATCGGAGAAATATCAAGCGCCTTCGGAGCTCCGGGCGTCCCGGGAGGCATCCGGATGGGGGCCGCCTTCTGCCGCATGCCCATGATGAGGCCGATCAGCGCGAGCGGCTCGCCGCCCGGCAAAACGTGACTGAGAATCCACTGTGCGCCCCCAACTGAGAGCAGCAACGCCGCGATTTTTAGAATTGTGTTCATCTGGCTCCAACTTTGTTCAATGCGGCGTTCGACCGCTGCTGCATCACGTCAATCAAATCAACGGACGATAACGGCTGACCGGAGGCCAGCTTTTTAACCGCCGTCGGTCCTTTACCAGCTCCAGGTTTGGCCTGAAATAATTTCAGCCAGCCAGGCAGCGGAGAAACCGGCTGCCCGCCGGGGATCTTACCGGGCAACGGAGAAGCCGGCTGTCCCCCTGGAAGCTTGGGAGAAACGACTCCTAGCAGCGTCAGCAAGGCGCTCTTCACGGGAGCATCCCGCCCCAGGGGATCTATTGTCGGGATCGGCATAACAAGCTTATCCCCAACCGAGATCTACCATGTCCTCGACGTATTGCGCCTCTTCCTTGCGCTTAGTGGCCGTCCCCTGGGCGATTCTTTGGCCCAGCTGCTGCCCCAGGTTCGTCCACGGATCTGACGACGGGGTCATTGCGATCTGGCCTCCCCCGGTTGCTGGAGCAGCCTGCGCGGGCCTCCCCGGCGTATCCGCTCCCGGTCCCAGTAACGGAGTAGTTCCAGCCACTGACGGAAGGTTCGGGTTCTGCAGCGTGTTAAACACGGTCTGCAGCCCCAGCGCCGTAAGCATCCGCATGACCGCCTGATTCGGATCTTCTTTCTTGCCGCCGCCGCCGCCGCCGCCGCCGCCGCCGCCGCCGCCGCCTTTGCCGCCGCCGCCCATCAATCCGCTCAACATGCCGCCGCCGCCGCCTTTGCCGCCGCCGCCCATCAATCCGCTCAACATGCCGCCGCCACCGCCGCCGCCGCCCATCAGTCCGCCTAGCATTCCCATCATACTTTTGCCTTTGTTCCGCCCGGTAGTTCAACCAGGCTGAACTCTCCGCGCTGTTTATCCACCCATGCCTCCCATGCCTCCGGTCGCACCACTCATCATGTTTGATATGGCCGAGCTTTCCGCACCCTGGATGGATCCCCACATATTCGCTTTCGCGAGACTGCGGGCCGCCGAAATGTTGCCCTGGGCCAGCATGCGCGAGTTGTAGTCGCGGATGTTTTGGACCATGATGTTGGCCAGATCTTCCCCGCCCATCCCAATCGTCGGTTTCAACGACTCGGCCGACTGAAGTCCAGCGAGCTGTTGCTGCTGCTGAGAATTCATCAGGTTGTTCAAAAACCCGGAGACGTTCGTCCCCTGCCCGGTCTGAGCCGCCCGCAAACCAGCCGCGCCGGATCCAGCCGCGAGCGCTCCCTGCAGTCTGGACTGCCGAAGCTGTTCTCCGCCCTGGCCCAACATCTGCCGAACGTTGCGACCCATAATCTCGGCTCCCGGCATGAACCCGCTCTGAGATCCCCTCTCCAGGCCGGACCGAACCAACTCGGCCTGAAACTCGGGAGACAACTGCGAGCCCAGCGCCATATCCTCGTTTGCGCGGGCAACGAGGGAAGCGGAGAGTTTTTGCATCTCCGGGTCGTTCACCTGCTGCTCCGCCAGGTTGGCGGCGTCCATGGCGAGCTTCACGCTCTTGCCAGCCGCGCCGGTCCCGGCTTCGATGTCCGCCAGCCCTTTTTGCATCCCGCCAACCGCAGCGTCCCGGATGGCGGCCATGACGGGGTCGTATTGCCGCTGCACGTTGTATTGACTGGCATACTGCTCGATGTCCTGTTGCCGGCTGGCGTCGCGCAGCTCGGTCGGGTCGAGATACTTCTGAAAGTTGATTGCTCGCGACTGCGCCTTGAGCGCTTGCGACTGGCCCCGCTCAGCGATTACCGCCGATGCGACCTGCCCGCCGGACTGCATCA
>Ga0315290_10002329_pt1 | contig 13378 bp, 6 predicted proteins | sample YL17G12_0_MG_FD_203627 | JGI IMG/M metagenome (GOLD analysis project Ga0315290, IMG submission 203627) | Sediment microbial communities from Yellowstone Lake, YNP, Wyoming, USA - YL17G12_0 | ecosystem: Environmental > Aquatic > Freshwater > Lake > Sediment | place: USA: Wyoming | collected... | reverse complement strand
TCGTAGAACTGGCCATGGAACAGGATCCCAACGGTATTCTTTTCGTTAATGTTGAAATCGGCTCCGGCGTAAAACCTTAAAGGAAGGGAGGTTTTGTAAGATTGGTCATAAAGGGAATCGATTTGAAACTGATCTTTCAAGGAGTCGGATAGCTTTTCAAAAGAATTTCTTAGCGTGTCCTTATTAATGAATTCGTTGAAGTCAACTCCTTCGAAGGTTACCTCTTCGCCTTTTCTGCTGCTTTCAAGGGTAAGCAGATGCTTCTTCCATTTGATGGAGCCAAGGTCGAGCAAGCTGGCCGAAAATGAAAATTTACTGTTAAGTTTGTATGTGGCTCCTATATCAATGCCGAATCCTGGGTTACCGCCTTTGATCAGATCACTGGTCTTCATCTGGCTCAGGCTGTCGATGCCTGCAGTCCGGATTAAGATGTCCGAAGTCACCAGGTAACTATAATCGATAGGGTCGGTATACAGGCTGACTGTCGCCTGTTCGGTAAAAACATTGGCGCGTCCGTTCAGGAATTTAATACGCATACCCACGGTAAGCTTATCGTCCGGCTCCCAGGCCAATCCGAGCGCATATTCGTCGAATTCCATTGCGTCAAGACGGGGGCTGAATTGAAGTTCCTCGCCCAGTCCGATGGCTGCATTTCCTTTCCAGACAAAGTTTATTAGATCCTTGGGATACATAAACCTGAAAATGCTTCGCTCCCGGGCCGAAAAGGTTATATAGTAACTTTCCGCTGCTCTAAAACCAAAAGAAAGAATGTCTACATCCGTGTTCATAAACAAGTTGTTTCTATCGTCCAGTTTTGCCAGGAGCTTGTCGATGTCGATCTTTAAGGAGTCGTCCGTGTCTTTGGTAATTACATCGTTATAGGAGAATGCGTTTGATGTGTGGGAGTATAAGGATGAAATAAGAGGAGTGCCCACAAATGCACGTGTATTTGGCACAAGAGCCGGGTTTTGATAGATGCGGTAAGGCACCATTTGCATGTGGTAAAGTGTAAAATCTGTTTGTGCGACGGCCTGGGCAGCAAGCAGCAGCGTTGCAAAACCTGCAAGCCATGAACGTAAATGCATTTTCATATTATTAAGTGGTTTGCGGGTTAGATTTTCGTTTTAATTTCTACTTGTGCGGCAAGCTTTACCTTCATTTTATAGGTATTGTAGATCTTGATGTTTTGTGTTGCAGGGCCGGAGGTGCTGAGCACCGCTTTTACCAGGATTTTTTGAACTTTCAAAATGTTGTCGATCCTTTCCCTGGAATAGCTGAAATCGCTGATTTTCCTGGCTGCGCTGATAAGTTCACCGGTAGTGAGGTTCACTTGCGCTGAAGGGATAATTATCTGGTCGGCAGGTAAAACGGAGGTTACAAGCGAGTCAAGCCGAACGTTGTTTTCATCAGTAAAGTACACCTGCATACTTGCTTCAATCGGAAACTCATTATCAATGATCGTTCTTAGAAGCATGCTTTCGACCTCGTCAATATTGTCGAATTTGAAGTTGAAGGTATCCTGAATGGCAAAGCCTTTAATGTATCCGTAAAGTGGAAGTACAACCTCCACATCCACGTTCAGCTCGCTCGTATCCCGAAGGAAATTCTCCGATACTTCTCCTCCGGGATTGGTTAAGCCGTAAAAGTTATATATTATACTATCGGGCTTTATGTTGAAAAAATTAGTCAGTGCACCTCCGGTGCCTGCATTGGTGATTGTATAAGTGTTAACTTCCGGTAAACTGCTTGTATAGGCAAGGCTGTTTGGGATTATGGGATTTGGAAGACCCGGGTTGCCAATCAGGTTGACCGATTGCCCATTGGTGGTGTTCATGGCGCGAAGTTCGCTGAACATAAGCTCAACCGGAAGTCCAATAGAGTTGGTGAAAGTAAACTTGAGGTGTGGGTCCACCAGGCTAAATTGGCCTTGTGCCAGGGCGTGATTGAAGATATTCAGATTTGCGGTTTTTGCCTCAAATAGCAGGTTGAACCGGCCAAGATACCCCGAAAGAACCTTAATGCTTTCGGTGTGCTGCGCAAAACTGAAGCTGATTACCTGACCTGCGGTTATTGATCCTGCAGGTGAATCAGTGATAGTTATTGCAGCGCTAAGATTAAAAGTGCTAGGCTTCCCGGCAACCTTAGTGAGATCGAATTTATACCCGCTTAAATCGATGATTTTACTCCCGTTGGCCAATGGAGATAATGTGTAATTTAAAGGGATACCATTTTTCTTTGCTTCGGGTATGCTAAAGGAAATGGAGCCATTGTTGCTTACGATGCCTGTAATTGTAAGCATTAGATCTCCTTTGCCGTAAATCAGCGAGTCGATGCGAATGGAGTCGGCCGGGGTAAGCTTTATGTCCTGTTGCAAGGGGATTGTAAGCGTGTGGAAAGTGTTGATGGCAGTTACCTCCAATTGAGTAAAAGTATGAGAGTTGCTGAATAAGATTGGTTGTATAGGAATCATGCTACCGGGATTGATAGAAAACAGATTATTCTTGTAAACAAGTGTAACAAATCCCTGGTTATCGATCACAAGGTTTGATGAATCACGTGTCTGTTTTATCATGTCCATGATGGTAAGATTGGAGGAAACGAGCGGAATGGCCAGCTTAGGATTCCATTCAATCTGTTTGAAGTCGAAATCTCCGCTTTTTATGCAACCAGCCAATGGGATTAGCAGCATGAGGACAAAAAAGCGGCTTACCTGTTTTGTGTAGTTCATCGTACGTAAGTTTTTTTATGATTCAAATATACTTCTTTTTTTTCAGGAATCTTTTTATTACTGTATTTTTGTTTCTATTGTAGTTTTTCAGTAAAACAAATCTTCAATATGGGGGTAAAACCTGACATGAATGACCCCTGCATTATTTTATTAATCCAATAAATTGAAAATAGTAATGATAACTTATATAAATAATATTTTTTCATAAGAAGAATGAGCTACAATTCAGGTAGGTGATCTTGCTATTCAACGGGGATATGCAGCTTTTGATTTCTTACGCATGGAAGATGAACTTATTACAGTCCGGTAGCTATCCGGAAATGCGATGCATGTAAGTGAATAAATTCTGATCTTTTCGGGTTTTAGTAGCATGCACGGATTGTCTGATCACTTTTCCCTTAATCAAAACAGGATCGTCTGTTTCTAAAAAGATTCATTTTAGAATCCGTTTAATTTGATCGTTACCGTGGGTATGAGCAACAGGAATCCGAGAATGAAGAGGATTATCATCAGGGGGAATACCCATTTTACCCATTTATCGAAAGGGATTCGTGAAATACCTAATACACCCATCAATACACCAGAAGTAGGTGTGATCATGTTAGTAAATCCATCTCCAAACTGATAGGCCATCACTGTTGCCTGTCTCGATACGCCGATCAAATCGGAGAATTGCGACATAATAGGCATGGTGAGTGCTGCCTTAGCCGACCCTGAAGGCATAATGAGGTTGATACCTGTCTGTATAACGTACATCATACTGACTGAAGCATAGGTGCCCCAGGAACTCATGGAACTCGAAACACTATAGAGCATAGTGTCAATCACCTGCCCGTTTTTCAGGATAATGATTATTCCACCAGCCAGCCCAATAATCATCCCGGCAGAAAGAATATCGCGAGCGCCATCCAGGAAGTGTTTGGTAATATCATTCAATGTGAAATCGAAGGCAAGTCCTGATGCCAGTCCCAATACAAAGAAAAGTGTTGCGATTTCCATAATGTACCAGCCATATCCCATTACGCCCACAATAAGGAAGGCAATCGTAAAGAACAGCAGATTAAGAATAAAGAAATGAACTGATTTTTTTAGCGCCAGAAAGCCAGAAACCAGGTAAATCCCGGTAAGGATCGGGATAATCGGAATTGTTGCAGATGAAAGCCCGATCTTAAGAATGGTTTGGTGATAGTAATACGAGAAGATGACCAGAACAATCAGTATAGCACTAAAAACAATCCATGCTGCACGGGGAGTGTGATAATTCACATCTTCCCCGCTGTTATCTGCCAATTTCCTCCAGTATGCATCGTTTTCATACACAATGGAGGATTTTGGATTTTTCCTGATCTTTTTGGCGTACCATAATACATAAGCAATTCCGGCAATGTTAATGGCTACCCAGCAAAACAACCTGTATTCGATACCCGAAAACAATGGTAGTTTGGATAAACCCTGTGCAATACCTATTGTAAAAGGATTCAGGAGTGCCCCGGCAAAACCAAGCCCCGCACCGATATAGCACATGCATAGCCCGATAATAGAATCATAACCCATCTTAATGGCGAGCGGCACAAAAATGATGGTAAAAGCTATGGTCTCCTCGCTCATTCCGAATACCGCTCCAAAAGTGCTGAACAATAACATCAGAAGAACAATGATAAGGTTGTCAATACCAAGGTAATTGAGAAAACGGTACTTTTCAAGTTTCTGCGTATGTCGGAGGAAAGCATATATGCCGATATCGATCGACCTGGTTTGGTTCATGATCCAAAATGCACCTCCAATCAACAAACAGAAAACGATGATATCGGATTTATCAACAAATCCGTCAAAAATGGCAGAAAATATCTGCCAGGTTTGTGGTGAATTCCCAATATAGTGAAAGCTTTGGGCCTGGACCACTTCGCGCTGAATGCCATTTACTATGATTTTTTCACGGACAAAAGTCCCTCCTGGAATTATCCAGGTAAGTATCCCTGCAATAACAATTATCGAGAAAACAATTACATAGGTGTGAGGAATCTTTATTTTTTTTGCCATTGCTGAAAGTTATCACAGATGAATAATTTTCAAATTTACTTTTGCTCCGGGATTTATAGCTTTACCCAAACCACTTGCATAGCATGAGGGCTTACACCGGTTAGCCAATCTTCCTGGCCAGAACCGTCGAGGTTGGCGCGGATGATTTTTCCATCAGGTGCTGAATTAGACATTTTATGTCCCCAGAACAGTTTACCTCTTTTATTGTCAATGGCAATGCCCCAGGTTGCTTTTGAACCGTATTCGCCGATTTTCGATAAGGAAGTCCCATCAAGATTGGACATATAAATAGCATTGTCGGGCATAAGTGTACCAGCGGATGCGTAACCTGCTATATATACTTTACCGGTTTCTGTATTCACTTCAATGGCAGTCCCGTCTATATCCGGAATAGGCTCAGTTAAAGCTGTTCCATCAAAATTAAGTGAGAAGTAGCCACCGGTATAAGTTTCTTTATCATTTACAAGATAAATCATGTCTTTTTTTGGGTCGTACTGCATATCAAGCGGAAATTCAAGTGCCGGATTATAAAGTTCTGGATTTTTCCCATCCAGGTCGCAACGGTAAATACCCCCTGGACGGCCCCAATATAGTTTATCACCTACAACCATTAAAGCCTCGGGTGAATCAACAATTTCCTGCCCGGGAACGCTTAAATCCAGTATTTTTTCAGGATTCGTTCCATCAGCATCGAAGCGGTAGATTATGCCAAGCAAATAGTCGGAAACATACACTTTGCTGTGCGCAGTATCCACTGTAATGCCATAAGGCCTCTGCATATCAGTAGCTTCGAAATCCTGCACCAGCGGCGCATCTTCATTCAAAATTACCATATGAACCCCACCAACAACAGGACCTCTGGTGGTGTAATACAACACCTGGGTCTGCCCTGCATTGGGATCTTTTATATTAACAACCTGAGTTTTAACAAGCTGGTTATAATACACATCGTTAACAGCTGTGCAGGTGAGCGTTACGGTATACAGGCCGGGTGTATCATAATTCACTACCGGGTTAGCTTCGGTTGAAGTTTGCCCGTTGCCTAAATCCCATAAATACCCGTTAGCACTGATTGATTTATCCGTAAAAGTAACCTTGCAGGGAGCATTGCTGCCATTGGTTGCACTATACGTGAAATCAGCAAGTGTACTTGGTAAAGGGTTACCGACTTCGTATTTCTGGCATCCTGACGCTATAAATAGTACCGGGAGCAACATGAGAAAATATATCAGGTGTTTTTTCATTTTCTTAATTTTAAAACAGTGTGTTAATAACCAGGATTTTGTACCATGAGATTGTTTGTCTGCTTTTCACTTAGCGGGATTGGGAAGAGGGTATATTTTTCATCAATTCCCAATATTGGAACAGCTCTTTTGGTCCTTACCAGGTCGGACCAGCGGTGGCCTTCGAAAGCAAACTCATGGCGGCATTCGTTCTCAATGGCAAGTTTCAGATCGGGGATGGTAGATGCCGTGGTATTCGCCAGACCCGCACGGTTGCGAACAGTGTTAATATCAGTCTGAATGCTTGCAATATCGCCATTGGAATATGCAAGCGCTTCGGCCCTTATCAGGTACATTTCGGCCAGCCGGAACACATAAACATGGTCAGTGCCGCCGGCAACATCTGAATATTTAAAACCATACGGTTGTTTATTAACATCATAAGCAACCGTAGCTGCAAGCCTTAATGTGTCAGCGGGCTCATAACTCTGTATTAATTCGTTTTCGGGTGCAACCTCATACCTTCCCAGCAATTCGCGCGAAAAGAAATATTGTGCCAGAAAACGATTGTTGTTCTGAACATCGTAAACAATTTCCAGAATTGATTCTGAAGAATTGGTGATCTTAGGATCGAACAAACTACTATAATTGGCAAGTGAATAGCCTCCTTTGCTGATTACTGTATCTGACCAGGCTATTGCTAATGCAGATGATGGCTGGTCGTTAGTAAGTTGAAATTTTGAGAGATAAACTTTTGCCAATAAGGCTGAAGCGCAATACGTATTAGCACGGCCCACTACTTTAGTTTTGGAAAGTTTTGTTTTAGCAATGGTAAGATCAGTAACAACCTGATCATAAACCTCTGCTAAAGTGTTGCGTGCAATATCAATATGGCTAAGGTCGAGTGTAGGCTGGGTTTGTATGGGTACTCCGCCGAAATAGGTGGCCAGGTAATAATGAAGTAAAGCTCTGATAAACAGCGCTTCTCCTTCATACTGATCGGATTCAGCCGGTGTAATGTCACCAATTCCAGGAAGCTGGACCAGAATATTGTTTACACAGTTTATGCCATTGTAAGCACCTGACCACATACCTTCCACAATTGAGTTTTCGGCAGGTATCGGCTTGCTTTCTATCTGGCCATATTCCATCATGGTGCCGGTGTGTGTAAGATTATCGGCAGCCACATCGCCAACAATAATAGCATTCAGGTAATAAAGGCCGGTAGCCTGGAGCGCGTTATACGACCCGATAAGTGCATGCTCCACACCAACCTTGTCTTTTATGGCATCTTCCGCCGCAACGCTATCCGTAGGTTTTACATCTAATACTTTGTTGCACGACATTATTGTAAATGACAGGGCAAACAGGAGAAATATAATCTTTTTCATACGTTTTCAGATTTATGTGTTAAAAACCAATGTTTAAACCAACCAATAATGTACGCGACTGTGGATAGGTAAAAAAGTCAGTACCCATGATAACATTATCGGTGGCGTAATAATTTACTTCAGGATCCATACCGGAGTATGTTGTAAACGTGTATAGGTTTTGACCTGAAACGTAAATCCTTGCTGATTTCAACCAAAGTTTTTTAAGCAGGTCTTTTGGAAGAGTATACCCCAAAGTAGCGTTTTTGATGCGCAGAAATGAGCCATGTTCGATAAACCTTGAAGATTTTAAACCATCACCAATATTGGGAATATCAGTCACATCGCCTGGTTTAAGCCAGCGGCGCAGGCTATTTGTTGTTTGATTGTCAAGATCTGTTGGTCCTTCGATATAGATACGTGTGCCATTAAAAACATCGTTGCCATAAATAGAATGCAGGAAAAAAGAGAAATCAAATCCTTTGTACCCGAACGTATTGGTCAAACCTAAAGTAAAGTCAGGATTTGGATCTCCTGTAATTTCCCTGTCATCGGTTGTGATTACCCCATCATCGTTTAAATCTTCGTAAACCTCTTTCCCTGTTGTTGGGTCAACTCCAAGAAATTTATACCCGACAAAAACTCCGATAGGCTCGCCTTCCATAACCCAGTTATTTCCACGCCCCAGGTCGGTTATAGGCTGTCCGTTGTACATTTTCAATACCTTGTTACGGTTAGCTGAGAAATTGAAAGATGTAGTCCATGTGAATGCGCCCTGGAGGTTTTCAGTATTAAGTACAAATTCGATACCCTTATTTTCCATCTCTCCGATGTTGGAGGTAATTGAAGAAAATCCTGATGATAGTGGTAATGGCCTGGCAAGTAGCAGATCGCTGGTTTTGTTGTAGTAAGCATCAGCTATCAGGCTTATCCTGTCTCTAAACAAACCAAGATCAAATCCAAGTCCTATCTGGCGTGTAGTTTCCCATTTCAGGTCGGGGTTCGGCAATTGTGTCGGGGCAATACCCGATTGCTGGTTGTAATTATATCCGCCATCGTACAATCCGAGTGATGCAAAATCACTGATGCCGTCATTACCGGTCAAACCTATGCTGGTCCTGATTTTAAGTTCACTGATAGCCGGTACGCTTTTCATGAAAGGTTCCTCGGTAAGACGCCATGCAAACGAAGCGGCCGGGAAATAACCAAAGCTGTTGTTTTCACCAAATTTTGATGACCCGTCAGCCCGTGCTGTAAGCGTGAAGATATACTTGTACATATAATTGTATTTGAACTGGCCGAAATAGGATGTCATTCCCCTGTCGAGTGCAGTTGCGCTGGCAGCCCTGATGGTTGCGGCTGAAGTTATGTACTGAAAATCTTCGTTAGGGAATGTTGTCCCTTCGATGTAGGTGGTGCGCCTGGCATATTTTTCGAAACTTAAACCTGCCATTGCTTCAAAATTATGTACTTTATTCAAAGTTTTAACATACTGAAGCACATTACTGCCAACAAGATTGCTTACGTAGGTGGTGCCTTCTATACCAAGCCCGTTGTATTTTGCACCCTGGCGCGTTGTAATCGGATCATACTCATGCTCACGGAGGTTGTATATATCGGCACTCCATTTGGTGGTAAAAGTGAACCCATCCAGGAATTTGTATTCGAGATAAATATTTCCGTTGTTACGGTTGGTGTAAGCCACATTTTTTGTTTCATTAATTATAGCGATTGGATTGGCATAAGGCCCATCTTCGTTATAGGATCCATCCTCGTTGTAAACCGGGAAGATGGCAGGTATGGATAAGGCGTTTGGCAGTGGACCATACAGGGTTTGATCGCCCTCAACACGGTAGTTAACTGAGTATGTCATTGAAACGCCAGCGCCAATTGTCAGATCACGCATTAATTTATGATCCACATTCACACGCCCGCTATAACGGTTAAATGATGTGGATTTTACTGTGCCGTCCTGGGTGTATATGTTACCCGAAATATATAAACGTGTCTTATCATTCCCGCTGCTCACCGATAGTTCAGTATTTGATGTTGGAGCTACCTGCAGGATTTCTTTCATCCAGTCGGTATCCGTACCCTGAACATCTGTTCCTTTAAATTCGTTCCATTGGGCTGCATTCATCAGGTCAGGAATCCTTTCTGCCGGCATGGTCTGCAATCCGTAGGATGTATTCAGGTTAACACTGGTTTTCTGCACATTTCCTTTTTTGGTAGTGATAAGAATAACCCCATTTGATGCCCGGGCACCGTAAATTGCCGTTGCTGAAGCATCTTTAAGAATTGTAAATGATTCAATATCATTGGGGTTGATGTCCGACATAGCATCAATCTCCTGGCCGAGGTAACCAATCTGTGCAAAGCTACCGGTAATAGTAGGAACACCATCAACAACAATCAATGGTTGGTTGCTGGCATTGATGGAGCTGCCGCCTCTCATTTTAATGGCATTCTGGCCGCCGGGTGTACCCGAATTCTGGTTTACAGAAACACCGGCGACTTTACCCTGTAATACACCATCAATAGTCCTGAGGGGAATATTTTTGAGTTCATTTTCGTTAACCGTTCCTACTGATCCGGAGATCAGTTTTTTACTTGAAGTGTTATACCCTACTACTACAACTTCGCCAAGATCGACCCTGTCTTCTTCCATTTCAGCGTTTATCTGTTTGCGGCCATTGACAGGAATTTCCTGGAGTCTCATTCCTATAAAGGAAAATACCAGGGTAGCGTTGGTGGCTGCATCCACCTGATAGGTACCGTTAATATCGGTGATGGTGCCATTTGTGGTGCCCTTCACCTGCACTGTTACGCCGGGAATAGGCATTTTATCAGTTGCAGAGGTAACCGTTCCACGTATCGGAATAGTCTGTGCCCATAGCGAACTGATGAAAAATGTAAACATCAGTAATAAAAAGTTTGTTTTTCGCATATGAATAATTGTTTGGTTAGGAGGTTTGTTTGTTATTTGATTGGTGTTAATGTTATTTTAACCGGTGAAAAATCCATCCTGATTCCGATTACCGTGTACCTGTCTTTTCCGCCGGGTTTGTCGGTGTAAAATCCCTTGCTTTCAGGCGTTTTACTGAGCGTTACCAGGAACCCTGTTTCTTTATCCGTTAAGTTGATGTTCTGAACTTTGCCAACTGCTTTGTTATCAATAAGGCTCACTGTTATCAGGCTTAGAAAATTGGTTGCATTGCCCGAAAACATCCCTGTTTGAAGTGTATTTGAATTGTTATAATATTCATTACCAAGAGTGCTTTTTTTGCCTTCAGCGGGAATTATGGTATTGGTGCCTATATCATAAACATCGCCATCACCGAGGTAACTTATCATCACATTCTCAACTTGCGGAAGGTTCTGAATGTGCGAAATTGATGCATCTGCTGTGTTGACAATGGTAACTCCTGCCGTGCCTGTTACTTTCATTATTTTTTGCTTGCCTATATATATGAGTGCAGTATTTTCGTCCACACCAAAACCAAGGTTCAGGGTTTTCTTTTCATGCATCATAGCAAGGATGAGTCGTGCCAGCCTGGCCCTGGTGTTAAAATGCTGATCAACCATTCCGAGCGGGAAAAATCCTAGTCCATGGGTAAGAAATACGCCATCGCTTTCAGGAAAATCATCACCCTTGTAATCGGTTACAACCCCATGTTTAAGTGCACCCATGCTACTTCCTGCGCCAATCATCGGCTCACTCATAATGGCGGCTCCGGCACTAGTCCCGCCTACCATACCACCTGAGCGGAAAACTTCCCAAACAGCTTCGAGCACAGGCGTATTACTGCCATCAGGTTTAACAAGGGTCTTTATAGTGCGCGACTGATCGCCACCGGTAAACCAAACCGCCGAACATCCGCGGACTATTCCAGCCAATTGTAAATCGTTACCATTGTTGCTCCAGGTAGATTCATTCACGTCTGTTGTGCTGTCATCATCAACCATGGCAATGTTTATGAGATGAATGTTGCCTGGTTTAATTCCATAAGAAATCAGAGCCTTCCGGAATAATACCCATGATTGGATTGCTACTCCACTGGCCGAAGGGATTACAGCAAAAGAAGCTTTCTCAGTTCCTCCGGCAAGTTCGATCATCTGGTTAAATATACTTTTGTTGTTATGTTCAAGTCCGCCTCCAACTATAACGAGGCTTCCCTGTGGCAGAGATTGGCCGTTTGCACTGAGAAACAGCAGCAATGCCACTAAGGAAAACAGTATTTTAAATTTATTCATGTGCTGGTGCCCGATTGGTGAAGCTGAAGTTTTAAACTTTTACGAATTTAGCATGAGTAAGCCTGCTATTTTTTCTGTCGATCACTTTAATCAAATAGATACCAGACCCTATCCCTGATACGTCTATTTGCTCCGATGCTTTGGCGGCTTTTCCCTGAAAAAGCCGTTTGCCGCTCAGGTTGATAACTTCCCATTCATAATCACTTTCATTCCACCTGATATTAAGTATGTCATTCACCGGGTTTGTTATTATTAACGCGAATTCCACATTTGATGCATTGTGAATGCCTGCAGTTTGAACATTCCCTAAAATATAAGGGGTTGTGTAATCAATAAGTGATAATTGCAAATGCTCAAACCCGGCAACCATGCGCGGTTTCGAGCCTGTGCTTCCGGTGCCTGTCTGGCTCGAAAACCCGGCAAGTGTCCCTGCGTTGCTGATCACCATTACCGGGGCGGTTCCAAATCCCGTAAGCGTCGCTTTTCCTTCGACAGGCATATACTTCATGTAATTATGGTTGGTAAGCCATATTCCGTATTTCAGTGTATCCAGTGCCATGGCATAAGGTACAGCTGTTATGGTATTTTCATAAATATCACTATTAAGATAGGTATTGGGCATAATTACACCATGCCTGAGCAGTGATAATCCTTTACTGAAAGTGAGTTCTGCATAGTACGACGCATATTCAGTAAGGTAATTATCCACTACTGTTTTACCTGCGTATCGGGAGTCGTCGCCAACAAAAGCGGTTATCATGCCACTTTGGTGAACTTTTTGCCGGAGCAATTCTCCGTTGGGTGTGTTCAAAAACTGGTTGAATGTTGCAGTGCTGTTTAATAGAAACAGAATTTTTACAGTACTGTTAATTTTTTGTTCGAGATCAGCATCTGTTCCTGTTCCCGTATTGATTATAAAGATGTTTACTTCAGAAGCTCCAAGTTGAAGAAGTTTGTCCTTGAAAGCATTTGCCTGGGCCTCATTTCCTGATAACAACAAAACAGGGTCATTGCTTAATCCATTGGCTGTAATTAATTCGCCAAGCATTGACTGGTTATCAGTAAGACTGTTGCTGCCGCTGGCGAGTATCGTGAAATTGCCGGTTTCTTCTGTTGATGTAACATTTATCTGCCTGCTTAGCGTATTAAAGGTTGCCTGCCGTGAATTGAAATCATACGTACATCCTTGTAACAATTGAACAACATGGACGGTGTCGGCCAATAATTTGGTTCCGTTAAGTGAATAAGTACTTCCGGCTATATATATGTTGGCACAGCCGGTTCCGTGAACAGTTCCGAGGCCGTTCTCATCGACCGTCATGCAGGTCATATCGTCCATTCCAATTCCTGTAATGTCGATTCCTTTGTCCATGCTGTAATTTGCCAGGAACCCTACCATGCGGCCAAAACGGGCACGTTCGGCAAAGTGGGTATCGAACACAAAACCCGGGGCAAGATTCATGAAATCGTCGGCCAGCGTAACATACGGGTTATTAGGATTTTCTATACACTCATATGGGTAAACAGTGCCGTTTTCGGCAGTAAAAACGATTGAGGAAAGAATATGCATCCCTGCCGAGGTTCCGCAAATTGTACCTCCAATGTTATAAAGGTAGTTCACTGCATCCTGAAGTTTTGTATTTCGGTAGAGATCATAATATTCAAATTGGTCGCCACCCCTGAAAAAAACTACCTGGTACGTCAGGAGCGTATCGCAGGTAACCTGGCTGTTGGCGCTGTCGCGATTGTCTATGGCGAACTCT
>Ga0315290_10002328_pt1 | contig 13385 bp, 6 predicted proteins | sample YL17G12_0_MG_FD_203627 | JGI IMG/M metagenome (GOLD analysis project Ga0315290, IMG submission 203627) | Sediment microbial communities from Yellowstone Lake, YNP, Wyoming, USA - YL17G12_0 | ecosystem: Environmental > Aquatic > Freshwater > Lake > Sediment | place: USA: Wyoming | collected... | reverse complement strand
TGAGATAGTCGCGACAGGGATCTCGGCGGATAGGTTCCCCTATCTGCACACGGTTCCGGCTCTCGCCATCAACAACGCTCTCGCGAAAGCGGGCCTGCAGGTTTCCGATCTGGGCCTGTTCGAGATAAACGAGGCTTTCGCGGCGGTGGCGGTGAACGCGACGAAGCTTCTCGGGGTCAGCGAAGACATCGTCAACGTGAACGGCGGAGCGGTGGCCCTAGGCCATCCCATTGGTGCCAGTGGAGCACGCATCGTGTTGACGCTCGCTCACGAGATCAGGCGAAGGGGAGTGGATCTGGGCGCGGCGGCGATCTGTGGCGGTGGCGGTCAGGGCGACGCTGTGGTGATCCGCCGGGTTCCCTAGCCGGCCGAAGCCTCCGGGGGTCAGTCGCCCCGTATGATGCGCAGCTCTTCCTCGGCACGCATCGCGCGGAGCTCCACCTGAAGCATGCCTTCCTGCGCGCGCCTCAATCTCTCCTCGGCCTCTCTCGCCGCGTCTTCGGCAACGGCCATGGATTCCTCGGCCTGCTTGGCTCGCTCTTCCGCCTGCCGCAGACGCTCCTCCTCGGACTGCTCCATCGTCGCGCGAGCCCGCTCGGCCTCTGCTTCGGCCTGGCGGGCGCGTTCCTCGGCTGCGATACGCTCCGCCTCGGCGCGCTGAAGCTCGCTCTGGGCGCTCCTGGCGAGATCTTCCGCCTGGCGGGCGCGGTCTTCGGTGGCGGTGCGCTGTTCGTCGGCCAGACGGATCTGCTGTCGGGCGGACATGATCAGTTGCTCGGCCTCTTTGATCTCCGCTTGGGCCCGTAGTTTCTGCTCGTCCGAGGCCTCGCTACTGCCGGACGCCTCGAGTTGCCTGATCCTCTCTTCGGCCTGTCGGGCCTCTTCTTCGAGCTGTCCCGCTCGGTCCGCGGCGGCCTTTCGCTCTTCCTCGGCCTTGTTGATGAGCGTCTGCGCCATATGGGCCTCGGCGCTCGCTTCCTCGACCTGCTTGCGGGCCTGGAGCATCTGCTCTTCGGCTTGGGCGGCGCGCTCTTCCTCGGCCTGCTTGAGCGCTTCCTGCGCCTGCCTTGCCTGTTCCTCGGCTGCCGCAGCGCGAGCCTCGGTCGCTCTCTGGGCTTCCTGGGCCAGACGCAGCTGCTCCTCAGCCAAGCGCTTCTGTTCCTCGGCCTGACGGATGGCCTCCTGAGCCTGCCGCGCCTGCTCCTCCTTGGCCTCCTCCATCTGCTCTCTCGCCTGGGCCGCATCTTCTTCGGCCTGTTTGGCCCGTTCTTCCGTCGCGCGGCGTTGGGCCTCGGTGGCCTTGATCTGTTCCTGCGCTTTGACCATCTGCTCCTGCGCCTGCTTCAGGCGTTCGTCTGCTTGGGCGGCCTGCTGCGCCGTGTTTCCGGCGCGCTCGGTTTCGGCCCGGCGCATCTCTTCTTGAGCCTTGGCTGCCATCTCCTCGGCCTGTTTGGCGCGAGCCTCGATCGCCGCACGCTCCTCTGCGGCCTTCGCGGCCTGCTCTATCGCGGACTTCGCTTCTTCCTGCGCCCTGCGAACCTGCTCCTCCGCGGCCTTCGCGGCCTCCTCCGCTTCACTCTGCTGCTGCTCCTGAGCAACGCGCATCTGCTCACGAGCTTCGCGAGCCTCGTCTTCCGCCTGCTTCGCCCGCACCTCGATGGCCTGGCGTTCTGTCTGAGCGGTCTTGGCTTGCTCGAGCGCCTGATCGACCTGCGATTCGGCCTGCTTGATGCGTTCCTCGGCCGCGCGCTTCGCTTCCTCCGCGAGGCGTTTGGCTTCGAGCGACGACTGCTCCTTCTCCTCCTCGGCCTTGGCCAATTGTTGCTGCGCGAGTTTCCGCTCTTGCTCCGCCTGCTTGGCCCGGTCTTCGATGGTCTTGCGGTCTTCCTCGACCTGCTTGGCGAGAGCTTGGGCTCGCCGCATCTCCTCTTCCGCGGCCTTCCGCTCTTCGTGTGCTGCGTTGAGTTGGTCCTCGGCGCGACGGGATAGCTGCTGATCCTGCGTTGTGCGTTGGCTCTCGATCTCCTTCACCCTCTGACCTGCGAGTCTCGATTCCTCGAGAGCCTTCCGGGCCTGCTCCTCCGCGTGTTTCGCCTTCTCTTCGAGGAGGCGGGCGCGCTCTTCCGTCTTGTGCTTCTCTTTCTGCGCCTGCTGCGCGAGTTGCTGGGCCTGGAGCATGAGTTCTTCGGCCTTCAGGCGCGACGTTTCGGTTTCGCCGGCGAGTCTTTCCTCGGCCTTCTTGGCCTCTTCTTGCGCCCTCTTCGCCTCCGACTCGGCCTGCTGGGCTCGGGTCTCGATCTCTGCGCGCTCTTCCTGCGCCTTCCTCGCGGACTCGGCGGCTCGAGCCGTCTCCTCCCGAGCCTTCTGCCGCTCCGCCTCCGCGTGCTTGGCCAGCTTCTCGGCCTTGCGGAGTTGTTCCTCGGCCTTCTTGCGCTCTTCCGCCGTTTGGCCGGACATCTGCTGCTGCGCTTGCTTGGCTGCCTCCTGCGCCTTCTTGGCCTCTTGTTCTGCCTTCTCGGCGCGCTGTTCGATCGCCTTCCTCTGCACCTCGGCGGTCTTCGCGTCTTCCTCGGCCTGCTTGGCGCGGGCCTCGATGGCGGTCTTCTCCGCTTCGGCCTGCTTGGCTATCGCGTCCGCTCTGGCCATCGCTTCTTCGGCCCGGCGGTGGGCTTCGGCCGTTTCGGCGGTGAGCTTGTCCTGCGCTTCGCTGATCCGCAGTTGGCCGACCCTGGCTTCTTCCTGTGCCGCCCTCGCATCCTCCTCCGCCTGTTTCGCGCGGGCCTCGGTGGCCAAACGCTCCTCCTCGGCCTTCTTGGAGATCTGCTCGGCGGTTCGCATCTGCTCCTCGGCCTTCTTCATCTGCTCCTGGGCCAAGGCGATCTGATCCTCTGCGCGGCGCATCTGGACTTCGGTGCCGTCGAGGTTCGATCGCTCCCGCTCGAGCATCCGCAGCTCTGCAGCTTGCGCCGTCTCTTCTGCCTGCTTGATCCGCTCCTGGGCCTTCCGCGCTTCTTCTTCGGCCTGCTTCGCGCGTTCTTCGGAGGACATCCGCTCCATCTCGACCCGAAGCGCCTCTTGCTGCACGCGCTTGACCATCGCGGCGGCCTTCTGGGCCTCCTCTTCGGCCCGCACGGCGCGCTCTTCCTGTTCCTTCGTGATGCGGGCCTCGGCGGTCTTCGCGTCCTCCGTGGCCTTCCGGATCTCTTCCTCGGCCTTCCTCCGAGCGTCTTCGGCCTGCCGCGCTCGCTCTTCGATCTCCCCCCGCTCGGCCTCCGCCTTCTTGATCTGCTCCGCCGCCTTCCGGACCTCCTGGGTCGCTCTGGCTGCCGCCTCTTCGGCTGCGGCGGCCTTGTCCTCCGCCTTCTTGCGCTCGACACGGTCTATGCGCTTGGTCTCCAGCGCCTCGTCCGTGAAGAAATCCCCCTCTTCAGCGGTGCGGACCCGCGGCTCGCGAAGGGCCAGGGGAAGGAGGATCAGGCAAAGGAGCAGTCCGCCGCCGAAGCCCATCGCGACGGTTCGCCATCGCTTCTGGGCCTCCTGGATCGGCTCCATGCTCTCGTCGAGTTCAACCGCGGCGGACGCAGCTCCCCCTGCCTTCAGATAGAGCGGCACGAGAACCTGGAGCTGTTCGGCATCCGTCTGTTTCCCGAGAGGCAGACCGGTCTGAGTCACGGCCTTGCCCGCCATCGCCTGAGTGATGCTCGACACGTGGTCGTCGAATGGGTCGCCGGTCTGTTTCGGATCGTAGGAGGAGAACAGGACCGTTCCGTCCTTCCTCCAAACCACGACACCGAGGCTGTGGCCGTCGGTCAGAACCTTGGTCTGCACGGCATCCATGATCTTCTGATAGCCGGATTCCCCAGGCAGCTTGGCGATATCCGCTGGTGTCATGACCTTCGCGATCACGTTCGCGGCCACATATGTGGCCCGGTCCGAGGCTGTCTTCTCCTTCGAAGAGGCGGCGTTCATCCCCAGGAAGAGGGACGCGGCGATGCCGACCAGAAGGAGGCCTGCGATCCACGCCCACGCCAGCCTTCGACCCCTGCCGGGGCTTGGAGCGAAGAAACCCTTCAGACCGGCGATGGGAACTCCTCCTCGACTTACGTTCGATGTGTGCTGGGCGAGTCTAATGGGCAGGGAGCGCTCAGCGCCACTGGTAGGTGACATCCCGCCCGCGTTCACAATCTCTGTCGCAAGGCTTCGGCACGTTTGGGAACCGCCTTTACGTCCGAGAAGATTGTGCTCTGGCTCGGCGTCAGGGGGCTCGGCGTTAGGATGGAGTCGCTGGCCAGCTTCGCGTCTCGTGCGGAAGGAGAACGGATGGGAACTCAACTTGGTGGTGCTCGCGCCGAGTTGCAGACCCAAGCTGGTCTCGTCGGGATGTACAGGCTTCGGTGGCTGCCTAGATCGGGTGGGGACCCCGAAACCCTTCCCCACACGATCAAGATCCTGATCGAGAACCTCCTGCGGCGCGCGGGCACACGCAACGTGGCCGACCGAGATGTCCTGTCCCTATTGCGGTGGCCGGACCTTGCCGAGACCGACATCGCATTCATGCCTTCGCGGGTTCTGATGCAGGACTTCACCGGCGTACCGGCCGTGGTGGACTTCGCTGCGATGCGTTCGGCCGTGGCACGCGGCGGAGGAGATCCGGGGCGCATCAACCCGCTCGTTCCGGTGGACCTGGTCATCGACCACTCTGTTCAGGTGGACGCGTTCGGTTCGGCGGAGGCCTACGAGGAGAACATCGAGATCGAGTACCGCCGCAACGCCGAGCGCTATTCCTTGCTCCGCTGGGCCCAGCAAGCGTTCGAGGGGTTCAGGGTCGTTCCGCCGGGGATGGGCATCGTTCATCAGGTGAACCTCGAACATCTCGCTCAGGTGGTCAGCGTTCGGAACGGGGTCGCCATGCCCGAGACGCTGGTCGGCACCGACTCTCACACGACGATGATCAACGGTCTCGGCGTGCTCGGCTGGGGAGTGGGCGGCATCGAAGCGGAGGCGGCGATGCTCGGCCAGCCGATGTTCCTCCCCTGGCCCGTCGTCGTCGGCGTCCGTGTTCACGGCGCTCTTCAGCCGGGAACAACCGCAACGGATCTGGTTCTGACGCTGACCCAAACGTTGCGGGCCTACGGCGTGGTCGGGAAGTTCGTCGAGTTCTTCGGGCCGGGTTTGTCGAATCTCGAATTAGCCGACCGAGCGACCCTCTCCAACATGTGCCCTGAATACGGGGCCACGGCCGCCTACTTCCCGGTCGATCAACGCACATTGAGCTATCTCGCATTGACCGGACGCGACCAGGTGGACCTGGTCGAGCGGTACACCAAAGGACAGGGGCTCTTCCGGACCGACACCGATCCGGACCCGCGATTCAGCGAGGTGGTTGAACTCGATCTGTCTGCAGTGGTGCCGAGCCTCGCGGGACCGCGCAGACCGCAGGACAGGGTTCCACTGCAGGGGGTCGCACGCTCGTTCTCCGACGCCTATCCGGAGGCCCACCCATCTGGTGCGGACGTCGATCACGGCAGCGTCGTCATCACCGCCATCACTTCCTGCACCAACACCTCGAACCCGAGCGTCATGCTCGCCGCGGGACTGCTTGCCAAGAAGGCGGTCGAGGCCGGGCTCGCGACGAAACCCTGGGTGAAGACCTCTTTGGCCCCCGGCTCACGAGTCGTCACCGACTACCTCGATCGGGCGGGGCTCACTCCCTACCTCGAGAAGCTCGGATTCTTCCTCGTCGGGTACGGCTGCACCACGTGCATCGGCAACTCGGGTCCTCTCCCTGAGGGAGTGGCCATGGCCGTTGACGAGGGGGATCTGGTCGTTGCGTCGGTCATCTCGGGGAACCGGAACTTCGAAGGCCGGGTCCACCCTCAGGTGCGCGCGTCGTACCTCGCGTCGCCGCCACTGGTGGTCGCATACGCGCTCGCCGGTCGCATAGACATCGATCTGACTCAGCATCCGCTCGGCGTATCGGAGGATGGGCAGCCCGTGCGCCTGGAAGACGTCTGGCCGACCGGCGACGAGATCCGCGAGGCGATGACCAACGTCACGGCCGACGGCTTCGAGACCGAATACGCGCGCGTGTTCGACGGGGATGATCGTTGGCGCTCCATACCGTCGCCGACCGGGCCTCTCTACGAGTGGGACGAGGCGTCCACTTATGTGAAGGAGCCACCGTTCTTCGGTGAGATCTCTCACGTCGTCACGGCGCCCGGCGACATCGTCGAGGCGCGGGTGCTGGTGATGGTCGGCGACTCGGTGACTACGGACCACATCTCACCTGCGGGTTCCATCACGGCGGATTCGCCGGCAGGACGCTATCTGGAGTCGCTGGGTGTCGCCCGGGCCGACTTCAACAGCTATGGGTCCCGTCGAGGGAACCACGAGGTCCTGATGCGTGGCACGTTCGCGAACATCCGCCTACGCAACATGCTCACTCCCGAAAGGGAAGGGGCCTGGACGGTTCACCTGCCGGACGGCGCGGAGATGAGCGTCTTCGATGCCGCGATGCTCTATCGCGACGAAGGCGTGCCCCTGGTCATCATCGCGGGCAAGGAGTACGGCTCGGGTTCCTCGCGGGACTGGGCGGCCAAGGGGCCGGCTCTGCTCGGTGTTCGCATGGTTCTGGCGGAGTCGTACGAGAGGATCCACCGGAGCAATCTGATCGGGATGGGGATCCTGCCACTCCAATTCGCGGAGGGCGACAGCGCGGCCGGCCGCGGTCTGACCGGCCGGGAGACCATCCACATCCGCGGTCTCGGAACGCACATGGTCCCGCGCTCGGAGGTCATCGTTCAGGTTCGCCGGGAAGACGGCAACGAGTTCATGTTCCCCGCCGTTGTCCGGATTGACGGCCCCGCCGAGGTCGAGTACTTCCGGCAGGGGGGGATCCTGCGGATGGTCATGAGGCGCATGGCCTCGGGGCGCCCGAACATCTAGCCCGCGGATACGCGCTGCTCAGCCACCGAAAGTCCCTTCGAACGAGGGTCCTGAGGACTGGGTCAGTTTTGTACGGACCGGCAATCCTGTACTGGGAAAGGCGCTGTTAGGGTCTGCCCGCTAGCCACCGCAATCGACTGATGGGGACAGCCTGTGAATGTTGGATGCCCGAAAGAGTCTTTCCCGGGGGAGACTCGCGTCGCACTATCCCCGGCCGTGGTTCCAGCCATCGAGAAGCTCGGTCTCAAGGTTGTCGTCGAATCCGGAGCGGGTCTCGCCTCCGGCTACACCGACGTGGCCTACAAGGAAGCCGGCGCCACCGTCGGCACGCGTGCCGACGCCTTCGGCGCAGAGATAGTCGCTCAGGTCAGGGCCGTAGGGGCGTATGAGAGCTCGGCCTCGGCCGACCTCGGCTCGCTCCGAGCCGGCCAGGTCGTCGTCGGCCTGTGCAACTGCCTCGCGGAGCCCGAGCCGATGAAGGCGCTGGCCGAGCGAAAGGTCATCACCTTCGCGATGGAGCTCGTTCCGCGCATCACGCGCGCGCAGAGCATGGACGTGCTTTCCTCGCAGGCGAGCATCGCCGGCTACAAGGCGGTGCTGCTCGCGGCCAACGAACTCCCCAAGCTCTTCCCGATGATGAGCACGGCGGCGGGGACGATCCAGCCCGCCAAGGTGCTGGTCATGGGCGCCGGTGTTGCCGGACTGCAGGCCATCGCTACTGCCCGCCGCCTCGGCGCGGTGGTCAGCGCCTACGACATCCGCTCCGCGGTCAAGGAGCAGATAGAATCCCTCGGCGCGAAGTTCGTTGAGCTCGACCTTCCGACTGAGGACATGGAGACGTCGGGCGGCTACGCCAAGGAGCAGTCCGAGGAGTTCCTCGCGAAGCAGCGCGAAGCTCTGGGCAAGGTCATCGCCGAGAACGACGTGATCATCACCACGGCCCAGGTCCCCGGCAAGAAGGCGCCGGTCTTGGTCACCGAAGAGATGGTCGCCGGGATGTCCCAAGGTTCGGTCATCGTGGATCTCGCCGCCGAGCAGGGTGGCAACTGCGCGGTAACGGTCGAGGGTCAGACGATAACGACCGGCAACGGTGTGCGCGTCATCGGCCCGAAGAACGTGCCCGGCACGGTTCAGAAGGACGCCAGCCAGGTCTACGCGAAGAATATCGCCACCTTCCTCAAGGAGATCGCTCCGGAGGGACAACTGGTGCTCGATCCCGAGAACCAGGTCATCACAGACACACTGGTCACGAACGAAGGGGACATCGCGAACAACCGCGTTCGCGAGATCCTCGGTATGGCACCGCTCGCGCCTCCTGCGGCCCCCGAGCCCGAGCCTGCGCCAGAAACCGCGCCCGAGCCCGAAACCGAGAAGAAGGAGGGGGACGCCTGATGAGGACGATCGTCCTAGCTAGCACCGGGATACCCGACGAGATCTACACGGGGTTGTTCGTCTTCGTGATGGCGGCCTTCGCGGGCCTGGAGGTCATCCGCCGCGTGCCGCAGCTGCTGCATACGCCGCTGATGTCCCTGACCAACGCGCTGTCCGGTATCGCTCTGGTCGGTTCGCTGGTCCTCGCCGGCGCCGACTACGGCAAGCTCGAAACGACGTTGGGCGCCATCGCCATCACGGCTTCCACGATCAACGTCGTCGGTGGTTTCTGGATCACCGACCGCATGCTCAAGATGTTCAAGCCACGCCCACGCGTCGAGGCGGGTGAGGCCAAGTGATCGCCGCCGAGACCGTCGCGCAGCTGAACACCTTCGAGCAGATCGCCTATATCGTCGGCGCGGCTTGTTTCGTGCTCGCACTGAAGTGGATGTCCGGTCCGAAGACGGCCCGCAAGGGTCTCTGGGTGGGGATCCTCGGTATGACGCTGGCCGTGGTGGGAACGCTCACAGACGCGCGCATCGTCACCTTCGAGTGGATAGTCATCGCATTCGTGATCGGGGCGGCTATCGGTGTCCCCATGGGTCAGTGGATGAAGATGACCGCGATGCCACAGCGGACCGCGTTCTCGCACGCGTTCGGCGCGCTCGCCGCCGCCCTGGTCGGCACCGCCGAGTACTACCACGCTCTTCAGAACGGTGGAGAGCCGACCAAGTTCATCATGTTCGCCCTGGGGCTCGAGGTCCTGCTCGGTTTCCTAACCTTCACCGGTTCGCTGATGGCGTTTGGCAAGCTGGCTGAGGTACTTCCGCAGCGGCCGATCACCTACAAGGGCCAGAACTTCGTGAACCTGGCGGTTCTGGCCGTCGCGATCATCATGGTGATCATGCTGATCATCGACCCGACGCAGAAGCCGCTGTGGCTGGCGTTCTCGGCTCTGTCCCTGGTGTTCGGCGTCATGCTGATCATCCCGATCGGCGGCGCCGACATGCCCACGGTCATCTCCTTGCTGAACTCGTACGCCGGTCTTTCGGGCGCCGCGATGGGGTTCGTGCTCAACAACAAGATGCTGATCGTCGCCGGTGCGCTGGACGGGGCCTCGGGTCTGTTCCTGTCGATAATCATGTGTCGCGCGATGAACCGGTCGTTCACGAACGTCCTGTTCGGCGGGTTCGGACAGCTACAGATGAAGGCCGACGACGGCGAGGAGAAGATCCATCGCACTTCCAATCCGGAAGAGGCGGCCATGATCATGGACGCCGCGCAGAAGGTCATCATCATCCCCGGCTACGGTATGGCCGTCGCGCAGGCGCAGCACAAGGTCGCCGACCTGGCGAGCGCGCTAACGAAGAAGGGCATCGACGTCAAGTTCGCCATCCACCCGGTGGCGGGCCGCATGCCCGGGCACATGAACGTGTTGCTCGCGGAGGCGAATGTGCCGTACGACCAGCTCGCGGAGATGGAGGAGATCAACCCGGAGTTCGAGGAATGCGATGTCGCGCTGGTGATAGGCGCCAACGACGTCACGAACCCCGCGGCCAAGACCGACAAGACCAGCCCGATCTACGGCATGCCGGTTCTCGATGTCGAGAAGGCCAGGCAGGTCTACGTGGTCAAGCGCTCTATGAACCCCGGATTCGCGGGCATCGACAACCCGCTGTACTACCTCGAGAACACGGCGATGCTCTTCGGTGACGCCAAGGACATCGCTGGGCAGCTAGTGACAGAGGTCGCGAAACTCAGCTCGATGCACTCCTAGGACCCAGATCCGTCGAAAGGCCCGGCGTTCGCCGGGCCTTTCCTCTTTCCGGGGTCGGCGGCCGGGGTCGGCGGCCGGGCCTGCTCGGCCTTTCGCACGAGTGTCGGCCCGGTCGGGTACCATGGTTGGAGCATCAGGAGTGGCTCGAGACAAGATCGAGCCCGGCAACCTGGGACGGACACCCAAGGTGCTTCCCGCGACGGCGGGGATGCGGCGACCGGAAGTCGGTGGCAACTAAGTGTCCTGAAGGCGAGGCCCGTTCTCCTGGTGGGGAGAGCGGGCTCCTTGCATTTCAGGCACGTGCTGGTGCCTGTGGTGTCTTCCCCGAAAGGGAGGTGCACGTGTCGAACCAAGAGCGGCCGGATGTGTGGAAAGCCTGGCGAGCGCTGCATCGAGGGGATGAGGAGCCGCAGCCCGGAGGTGTTTGGGCGCTGCTCAGGTTCTTCCGGGAGGAATCCCGCCCTATCGCGCGCCCCGACCCCAGTTCCTCGGCGTCGAGTACGAGGTGAGCGCCTTCATGTAGTTGGCGCGCTCGAAGGCGACCGGGTCGGCGACGTTCCGCTGGCTCATGCTTCCCTTGGCCTGTTCCACCGACTCGTACTCGTGCTCGTCGAGCCACCGCTCCACCCCTTGGAGGACCTCGGTCAGACGGCCGGGTCCTTCGTGCAGCAAGGCGGACGCCATCATGCTCACGTCGGCGCCGGCGAGGAGGAGCTTCAGTGCGTCCTCAGCGGTGTGAACCCCCGTCGTGCCGGCCAGCGAGGCATCGACGTTGCCACTCAGGATCGCGATCCACCGCAGCGGGAGCGTGAGTTCCCGAGAGGTTGATAGGTGAAGAGATGGGTCCACCGTAAGCGTCTCGAGATCGATGTCGGGCTGCATGAAGCGGTTGAACAGCACGAGTCCGTCGGCGCCGGCCGCTACGAGCTGGCGCGCCATGTGCGCCATAGACGAGAAGTAGGGCCCGACCTTCACGGCCAGAGGGATGTCTACCGACTCCTTCACGATGCGCACGAGCTTCAGGTAGCGAGCCTCGACCTGCTCCGACGTGACGTCGGGGTCGGCGGCGATGAGATACACGTTCAACTCGATGGCGTCGGCGCCGGCCTCCTCTATGAGTTTCGCGTATCGGACCCAGCCTCCCTCGGACGTGCCGTTGAGGCTTCCGATCACCGGTATCGAGAGCGCCTTCTTGGCCTGCTGGATATGCGCCAGGTATGCGTCCGGGCCGATGCGGTAGTCCTGCAGCTCGGGGAAGAAGCTGGACGCTTCGCTGGTGGAATCGGCGGCGGTCTCGAGCATCCGGAAGACCTCGAGTTCCTCGTGCTCGATCTGCTCTTCGAAGAGCGAGGCGATGACCAGCGCGGATGCACCGGCGTCCTCGAGCTGCTTCATGTGGTCGAGACCGGTGGTAAGAGGCGAGGCTGAGGGGACGATCGGGTTGGCCAGTTCGATCCCCAGATAAGTGGTGCTGAGGTCGACGCTCACTTCGGCACCTCCTGGTCAGCAACGGTATCGGCGTCGGTGTCGGCTTCCGTTGAGTCGCTCGTGACGTTCACGCGCTCGACCCCGGCCATCTGCTCGTAGAAGTGCCTGCGCTCGTCGACGTCGCGCTGCGCCAACTGCAGCAGGTGCTCCGCCTCCTTGGGTTTGGAGCGGGCGAGCATCGCGAACCGCGCCTCCTTGGAGGTGAACTCCTTGAGCGGGATCGTGGCCTTCTTCGAGTCGAGGATCATCGGGTGTTCGCCGGCCACCGCCATGCGAGGGTCGTATCGGTAGAGCGGCCAGTAGCCGGCATCGACGGCCTCCTTCTGGTGGCCCATGCTGGTGGCCATGTCGATCCCGTGCGCGATACACGTGGAGTAGGCGATGATCAGCGACACGCCTGAATAGGCTTCTGCCTCGCTGATCGCCTTGATCGTCTGCGAGTTGTCGGCGCCCAGGGCGATCTGTGCGACGTAGACGTTGCCGTATTGGGTCGCGAGCATCCCCAGGTCCTTCTTCCCGCTGCGCTTCCCGGCGACCGCGAACTTCGCGACGGCCCCCCGAGGCGTGGCCTTGGACGCCTGCCCTCCGGTGTTGGAGTACACCTCGGTGTCCAGGACCAGGATGTTCACGTCCGCGCCCGTAGACAGGACGTGGTCGAGCCCACCGAAACCGATGTCGTAGGCCCAGCCGTCGCCTCCGACTATCCACACGCTCTTGCGCACCAGCGCGTCCGCGCCGGCCACCAGATCGCGCGCCTGTCGGTCGTCGACGTTTGCGAGGCGGCGCTTCAGTTCCTCCACGCGCCCCCGTTGTTCCCGGATGCCGGTTTCGTCATCGAGGATCATCCCTGCGAGCAGTCCGCCCGCAAGTTCGTCGCCGATCGTGCCGGAGAGCGACTTCACTAGCTCGATCGCGTAGTTCCGCTGCGAATCGAGGGCCAGGCGCATGCCCAGACCGAATTCGGCGTTGTCCTCGAATAGCGAGTTGGACCAGGTCGGCCCACGGCCGTTGGCGTCCTGCGTCCACGGAGTTGTCGGCAGGTTGCCGCCGTAGATCGAAGAGCAGCCGGTCGCGTTCGCTATCAGGACGCGGTCGCCGAACATCTGCGTCATGATCTTGAGGTACGGAGTTTCCCCACACCCGGCGCACGCTCCGGAGAATTCGAAGAGGGGCTCGAGCATCTGGGAACCCTTGATGCTCGCGATCTTGACCTTCTCCCGATCGATGGGCGGGATGGTCTTGAAGAACTCGTAGCTCGCCTGCTCTGCCTCGAGGTAGTCGAGCTTGTACATCATGTCGATCGACTTGTGCTTGACCTCCGTCTTGGATTTCGCGGGACATACGTCAACGCACACTCCGCAGCCTGTGCAGTCGTCGGGCGCCACCTGGATGGTCATAGCCGCCCCGGGGAAGTCCTTCCCCTTCCAGGTCTTGTGCTTGAATCCCGCCGGAGCGCCTTCCAGCGCAGCGGGCTCGAAGACCTTCATGCGGATCGCGGCGTGGGGGCAGACCAAGGCGCACTTCGCACAGTCGATGCAGATGGTCTCGTCCCAGATCGGGATCTCGACGGCGATGCTGCGCTTCTCCCATTGAGCGGTCGCTGTTGGGAACGTGCCGTCTACCGGAAGTGCGGATACCGGAAGAAGGTCGCCCTTGCCCTCGATCATCGCAGCGGTCACGCGTTGCACGAAGTCGGGAGCGATCTCGGGCACCGGCGGCAGGCGGTGCATGTCTCCGGAACGGCCTTCCGGCACGGCGACCTCGTGCATGGCCGCGAGCGCGCCGTCCACGGCGTCGAAGTTCT
>Ga0315290_10002325_pt1 | contig 13388 bp, 17 predicted proteins | sample YL17G12_0_MG_FD_203627 | JGI IMG/M metagenome (GOLD analysis project Ga0315290, IMG submission 203627) | Sediment microbial communities from Yellowstone Lake, YNP, Wyoming, USA - YL17G12_0 | ecosystem: Environmental > Aquatic > Freshwater > Lake > Sediment | place: USA: Wyoming | collected... | reverse complement strand
GAAATGATAAAGGACATGTCCGGGTCGCCGGTCTGACGCAGCGGAGTTGGCACGCAGATGCTGACAGCATCCATCTCCTTCAGCGCCGCGAAATCGACGGTCATGTTCAGGTTGCCGGTTTTGTGCAGGCGGGCAACGGTTTCAGCGGGCACATCCTGTATATATGAAATACCCTTATTTAAGGTATCAACTTTGCGCTGGTCAGGATCGATGCCGAGCACGTTGAAGCCGGCTTCGGCAAAAACGACCGCCAGCGGCATGCCGACATACCCCATGCCGAGGATTCCGATTTTAGCGGTCTTGTCTTGCAGTCTTTTGATGAGAGTTTCTTTGGTAGACATCCTTTTTCCTTATCGTCTCAGTTTTCTTACTAAAACAGTTTCATTTGTTTGGGTTCTTCTTCCTGTAAAGCCTTTGCTTTTGCAGCAGCAGGCGACGACTTTGCCAGCGCTGTGCGCGCTTGCTCAAGAAGCTGCGGCAGCTTGGCAAAATCCGCCAGGATCGAAGGTTTGAGCGCAGCCTGGTGCAGCGCCGCCGCCGGGTGGAACATGGCAATCACGAAGCGGTCCCCCACCCGGCGCATCTGTCCATGCACCTGGCTGATCTTCACGCCCGGCATGAACTTGCCCATGGAGAAGCGCCCCAACGTGATGATGATCTTCGGGTCAATGGCTGCGATCTGGCGTTCGAGGTAAACATTGCAGGCAGCAAGCTCGTCTGCCTGTGGGTCGCGGTTTTCAGGCGGACGGCATTTTACCACGTTGCCGATCCACACATCCGTGCGCTTCAAACCTGCCTGGGCCAGCAGTTCATCCAGGAATTTCCCCGCCGCACCGACGAAGGGACGCCCCTGCTCGTTTTCGTTAAAACCGGGGCCTTCTCCGATCAGCATGATCTCCGAAGTGGCCGGTCCCTCGCCTGGGACGGAATGTTTGCGGGAAGTGTGCAACCCACATTTTTGGCACACTGCAACTTCGCCCGCTATTTGCGCAAGAGTTACATCGGCAGTCATGTTTTATCCTTTATCCGCCCAGGTCGTTCAAGCGGCTGATATCTATTTTTTCGAGGGTCATCAGCAGCGCATCTTCCTGGTTGTCCTGGTAATAACGCGGCCTGTGCCCGACGATTTCAAAACCGAATTTGCGATACATCTCCTGGGCGGCGACATTTTCCGCACGGACTTCCAGCAACGCAGAGACCATGCCATCCATGACGGCATCCGTCAGCGCAGTGCACATCAGCTTGTGCCCAATTCCCAGCCGGCGCAATTCGGGGTGCACAGCCAGTGTGGCAATATGCGCCTCGTCGACGATCAGCCACACCACCACCAGGCCGACGACTGCCCGTTCACCCGCCGGTCGGACAAAATCCGCGACAGGGATGGGGAACGGCGACCGGTATAACAGCGGCGCCTCGAGCTCCTGTTCAGCCACCCATACCCGCCCACCAGGGTTGTTCAGTTCGTGGAGATAGGCACTGGGAGGCCACGGCAGGCTGAAGGACATGCAATCCAATACTATTACCTGATCCAGGTCCTCCGCGCTCATGCGCCTGATGACGATCTCGTTCACGAAGGGATCGGCTCCGCCACGTGCAGGTAAATCGGCGCGAGCGAGGCGGCGTTGTCCATCTTGCCAGCCTGCCAGCGACGCCAGGCCAGTTCTGCCAGGATGCCCGGGCGCCGGGCACAGGCCGCCGGCGAAGCCAGCAGCGCATTCTTGTTCTTGCGGAGGCGCTGGCGCTCATCAGCGGTGATTTCGCCACAAACAATGGCCGGGGACTGGATGGATTCGACCAGCGCATCGGCGTTGGTCACTGCCGGCTCACCCTTCGCCTGCCATCCGCTGCCGGACCATTGATACCACACCAATGCCAGCCTGCCGCGCCCGGCTTGCAGGACGACTGCCAGTTGGACCTTTGAAATTGGCTGGGCGGCAGCCACGATATCCAGGGTAGGAATCCCCACGATGGGCAGCTTGCGCGCGAGGCAGAGTCCCTTGGCGAAGGATAAACCGACCCGCAAACTAGTGAAGGATCCGGGGCCGATTGCCACACCGACCGCTTTAATCTCGTCCACTTTCGCGCCGGTCCGTTCCAGCAGACCTGCCAGCGCAGGCGCAAGTTCCTTGGTATGGTGGGCGCGGCTATGCCAAAGCAATTCAGCCAGCACCTGCGCACCGTCGTACAAGGCAAGGCCGGACTGTGAGGTGGAGGTGTCTATGGATAAAAGCATGGTCGTAAAGGCTCCATCCTGTTGATTTACCCGACGAATCCGAACATCGCCTGGCGCAATTCGAGCAATAGCGTTTCATAATGCTTGCCATTGGCAGTGACCTGCATCAGGCGCTGTTCCTCATCGAGGTATTCCATTTTGATCCACAGGTTCTCCTCCGGCAGGATGGTTTGCACCCGCTCGGCCCATTCGATCACCAGCGGACCCTGGGCGAGCATTGTGTCGAGGTCCAGTTCTTCAGCCTCGGGGGTTGAATCGATGCGGTAAGTGTCGAGATGGAACAGGCTGGCCCCTTCAGGCTTACGATAGACATTGACCAGCACAAAGGTCGGGCTGGAGACAGCATCCGCGGAGCCCCAGCCCTGCGCCAGTCCCTGCACGAGAGTGGTCTTGCCGGCACCCAGGTCGCCCTGAAGGCAGACGAGATCGCCCGGGTGCAGCCTCGCGCCAAGACGCATGCCAACCCGGCGCGTCTGCTCGGCGCTGCGGCTGAAGAACTCGATGGTATTGGGAGCAAGAATGGGCATATCAATGAGATTATACTACGGGGGAACCTGACGCGAATTCAACGGATGATCGACAAAAAAAACGGTAGATTCGCTATAATATCGGAAGGACTGCTGATAACCTAGGAGAAGCCATGATCATAAGCACCCTTCAAAGTGTCGTTAATTCCCTGCTCGCGGATATCAAGACGTTCATCGAATCATATCTCCCTAAATTAATCGTGGCGGCGATCATCATGATGGTCGCTTCCTACCTCGCCCGGCTGGCCGGCCAGCTCGTAAAACGGGCTCTAACTCGCAGAAAAGCAGATGCCGGTGTGACCACCCTGCTGGTTAACTTGACCCGCTGGTCCATTATTGGCGCGGGATTATTCTTTTCAGTGAGTTTATTTACCAACGTTTCATCCCTGCTGACCGCGCTCGGGCTGGTCGGCTTTGCGATCAGTTTCGCCTTCCAGGACGTGCTCAAGAACCTCGTGGCGGGCATCCTCATCCTTATCCAACACCCGTTTAATGTGGGCGAATCCGTGTTCCTCAACGGCTATGAGGGCACGGTCGTCGCCATTAGCTCACGCATGACCGAGATCGAATCTTTCGATGGACGTTTCGTGATGGTCCCCAACGCCAACTCGATCAGCAACCCGATCATCAATTACACCCGCAGCCCCCAGCGGCGCATCGAATTGCCAATGCGGCTGGCTTATGAAACGGACCTGAAGACCTTACGCGACACCGTAGTGGCTACCGTCAGGGAAGTCCCCGGCTACCTGGATTTGCCGTCACCGACGATCATCTTCGATACAGCCGGAGAATTATCCCTCGGCTTAACCGTTTACTTCTGGGTGGATGTCAACGTCCTCGGCTCGGCGCTCTTCGCCAAAGACCGAGGCTATGAATTGATCACGAAGGCGCTGCTGGAAAAAGGGATTTCGATGCCCGTGCCGGTGCAGTCCATGGTGAGACAGCTCCAGGGGTAAGCGACATTCTATGACTCTGCTGCCAGATATTCTCGCCTACATCAAGCAGGAGTTTCCAGCGGAACAGCACGGCCGGGTTACAACCCTGGTCGATTCCGCTGTTATCCATGATGGAAATCCAGCCGGTCCGCGCTGCCAGCGTGCGGCGCTGGTAGGTTCACACGGCTCACTGGAACACCTGGAGCGCCTGATTGCCGACCTCAAGAAGGATTATCGGGATGTGATCGTTGAAGGGGAGTATGAAGTTCGCGAGAAGAAATTACTACGGATGCAGGATCTCAATCAGCTTTTTGAAAACAAACTCAATAATATAGAAAAGTGACTGTCAGCTGCGATAATAAAACAAGCTGCCAAATGGCGGCTTGTTTTATTCAGGCTGAAGTTTCAGCATTCGGCCAATCTCGCGGGCGATGTTGCGCGATGCATCGGGTCGGGCAGACGCCCGGCAGGCCACGACTGCCTTCATATATTCATCAGGTTGGGATGTCCATTTCCGCAGCGTGTTGACCACTTTCTCGGCAGTGGGCGCCCACACACCCGCCCCAACCCCAGTGACGAAGGTCACGTTGCCGTCCTCCTGCCCGGGCAGGCGGGAATACAGGATGATGGGCAGGCCGGCGTTGAGCGCCTCGGCAATCGTCCCAGGGCCCGCCTTGGTGACCAGCACATCGGCAGCCCGCATAAAGTCAGGCATGTCACGAGTGAAACCATTGATGATGGCGGGGATGGACCAGGAATGCGATTCCAACTCAGCCTTGAGCTTGTTGTTGCGCCCGGCAACCACGACCAGGGCGACATCCAGCCCGGATGCGTCGATGGCGTACGCCGTCCGGGCAAGCGGCCCCATCCCCTCGCCGCCGCCAACCAGCAGGAGGGTTGTTTTCCCCTGGAGCCAGCCGAGTTTTTCACGCAGGGCATTTTTCTCACCGCCGGGCACACAGTAACGCAGGGCGACCGGTTGCCCGACCACCTTCACTTTTTCAGGCAGCATATGATTTTTCAATGCCTTCTCGCGTGCCATTTCCGTTGGAACGAGAATCAAATCTGAACGTTTGTCGTACCAAAAGGAATGGGTGGAGACCATATCGGTCACCACGGTGATGAAGGGCGGGCGGTCTGTCCCCAGCACACGCAGGATCTGTGTGGTGCCGACGGGATGTACACTGACAATGATGTCACTGGGATGATTCCGTACGATGCTACGAGCGGTCCGCGTAACAAAAGGCTTGAATGTGGTGTTGATGGCTCTCGACGCCGTGCGTGTGTTGGTCGCCTTGAAGCTCAACCCCCACAACCTGGGGAATTTGACCATATAAGGATACCAATCGGGCATGCGGTTGAAAGGCAGAGGAGCATAATCCTTGAAGATATCCACCATTTCCGAGGTAACGGACTCCCCGTATTCCACATCCAGGGCTTCAATGATGGCTTCTGCGGCGCTGCGATGACCGCCGCCAGTTTCCGAAAATAACAGGAGAACATGCTTCTGGAATGGTTTTGAATCACTCATTTTGCTGCTCCGGCTCGGAATTTTCCTTGTGAACGACGGATTTGGCCCTCCGGGATAATTCCCTCCGCGACAGCATGATTCGATGCCCGCAGCCCCGGCATTCCAGACCGATGTCGGCGCCGAGTCGGGTGACTGTCCAATCAAAGCTGCCGCAGGGATGCGGCTTGCGCAAGTTGACGATGTCTGTGAGCTGCAGGTCCGGTAGCATGGTAAACCAGGATGGGAATTAAAAATCGGGCTCGCAAGGGGATTATACCGTAAACTATTTTTTGATTTTGCGACATATCAATGGCAGAATAAATTATGATAAACTCTGCCTGTCTTAACCTACTTCTGGAGGAATTCTCATGGCAGAACGACAAACCTACCCGGTCGAAATCGCCGGACTGAAACGTGAATTGCCGTTATTTGAAGTTAAACCCGGATTACGGATCGCCATCCTCAACATCCTGGGGGACACGGAACTGGTCCAGGCCTGCGCCAAAGCGCTGGCCTGGCAGCTCAAGAAGGTCACCTACGACGCGCTGATCACCGCCGAAGCTAAATCAATTCCCCTGGCCTATGCGCTGTCGGTCGAGACGAAAAAGCCATATATCGTCCTGCGCAAATCCTACAAGCCTTACATGGGCGACGCCTTGCGCGCGGAGACGCTGTCCATCACCACCGGCGAGCCGCAGACCTTGATCCTCGACGAGAAGGACCGCGCGACGATCAAAGGCAAGAAGGTAGTCATTGTGGATGATGTGATCAGCACCGGTTCCACACTGGAAGGGATGCGCATGATCGTAAGCAAAGCCGACGCGGAAGTGGCCGCCGAAACCGCCGTCTTCACCGAGGGTGAGCGCTCGCAGTGGATGCATATCATCTCGCTTGGGCATCTGCCTCTGTTTACCAGTTAAGCAAGCGGCCGTTATCCGATATCCGTAATCAATTTTTTCTTTTTCGCTCTTGGAAGACTTTTAATCTTGCGCTCACGGCGCAGCGCCGAAGGTTTATCCGGCTGCTCCTCAATGTACACCAGCCGCACGGGGCGCCGGTCCCGTGTGTAACGGGCGCCGCGACCGGCATTGTGCTGACGCTCACGGCGCTCCGGGTCGGTGGACCAGCCGGTGTAGAAGGTCCCGTCGGAACATTCCACGATATAGCAGAAATAAGCCATGGTTATAAGCAGCGGACGGTCCTTGCGGCCCGTCCGCTGCTTGTTATTTTTTCTTTTCCGGCGGCGCGCCGAACTTGCCGAAAAACAACTTGCGCATGTAGTCGCCGGCAGAGGGCGCCTCGGCCGTGCTCCCGAGTTCAGTCTCGTACCAGTCACCCTTTTCGCGCAGGCTCCACCATCGCGCCCGCCCATCCACCGCCTTGTCGAAGCGCACTCCCAGTTGAGCGGAATCCTGCGCGGCGATCTCCTCACGAATGACGTTCAGCGAGGCGGTCAGGTTATCCAGCACACGCAGCGTGTTATCGCGGTCCGCCAGCACGGCGTCGCGCAAGCCGGACGACGTATCCTGGTAGAACAGAGCGCCAGTGCCAGCGGCATAGGCTTTGCCCGCCAGTTTTCGCGCCTCAAACCAGCCCGGCTGGTCGATGGTCATGCCCAACAGGGCGGCGGACACCAGCTGGGGTAGCAGGTGCAGGCTCGCCATGAGACTGTCGGCTTCGACCTGTTCCATGAACATCGGTTCAGCGCCCAGCAGGCGGGCCAAATCTGCCGCCAGCTTAACCGCCTCACCGGGCGTGCCGGCGGGCGCCACGATACCGAAGACACCCTTGTTGAACAGGTCGGCGTGGGCGGCGTCGATGCCGGCTTTCATCTCATGCACGTAAGCCGGGTTCAAAGCAGGAATCAACCCAGCATAGTAGCGTCCTTCGGGGATATACTTCTTCGCCCACTCAAACGTCGGTCCTTTGACCGGTGCAGTATCCATTACAACGGCACCTTCCTTCAAGTCCTGGCCGATGAACTCGAGCGTCTCACGCACAGCATCGTAAGGCACCGCCAGTAGGACAATTTCCGCATCGCGCACGGCCGCCGGCAGGTTGTAATGGGTCTTATCCAAGGCACCCAATTTCTCGGCCTTCTTGGCCATGCCGGGTTCCTTGTCGTGCCCCATGCGCAGGACCAGGTCCTTTTTCTCAGCCAACGCCAACCCAATCGAGGTGCCGATTTGCCCAAGCCCAATGATCGTGATCTGAATAGGCATACTGTTCTCCTTGCAGTTATTGAAAATTTTTCTGATGGGAATTACGGGGTAATTATAGTCCAAGCGGTAGAATCGAGAGAGCCCGGGACGCCGACCCGGGCTCTCCATTGAAAGGAGGAGAAGAGAAATCACCTAACTGCACACATAATATCATGCCTCTTATCTAGGCACTTGACGGCAAACCTACGATTACCCTACGCATGTCTGATAACTTACGACTCTGTAAGTCTCGGGGAGGTGTAAAATCATTTCATTGGAAGGGAGAGACGCATGGACACTATTTACATCGGCGACACAGGCAACTCTCCCCTCGGCAACCTTTGGCTGGCAGCCTCGGATGATGGATTGATCGCTGTCGAATTTGACAGGGACCGAGATGATTTCACCGGCTACGTTCACACTCACTTCAAGCACCCGGTCAAATTTGCGCCCAGGCGTGTTGCCGAAACGGCCGACCAGTTGCGCGATTATCTGGAAGGGCATCGCCGCGAATTCACCATCCCAATAGACTGGTCAGTACTCAGACCTTTTCAACAGTCCGCGCTCCAGGCCACGTTTGCCATCCCTTTCGGTGAGACACGCACCTATGGAGAACTCGCGCATGAGATTGGACACCCGCGCGCCGCGCGCGCCGTGGGCCGCGCCGAAGCCACCAACCCCATGCCGCTGGTCATCCCCTGTCATCGCGTGGTCGGTGCGGATGGTAAACTGCATGGCTACGGCGGCGGCGAAGGATTACCAACAAAAGAATGGCTGCTGAAATTGGAAGGAGCTATCCTGGCATGAGCAAGACCATTAAAGAAAGCGAGAAATCATTGACTACTCAACACTTCCGCGCCGGCTTTGTGACCGTCATCGGACGCCCCAACGTGGGCAAGTCCACGCTCATCAACAGTCTGCTCGGGCAAAAGGTCGCCGCGGTCTCCCCCAAGGCTCAGACCACCCGCCGCCAGCAACTGGGCATCCTCACCAGCGAGTCTGCGCAGGTCATTTTCGTCGACACGCCCGGCATCCATAACCCGCGCACCAAGCTGGGCGAGGTGCTCAACCAGCAGGCTGAATCATCCATCGAAGGCATGGACGCGATTTTATGGATCGTGGATGTCTCCTCGGAGCCGACTGACGATGACCGGCGTATCGCTGACCTGCTTGGAAAATTAAAGCGCCGCTCCACCCTCCTGCTTGGGCTGAACAAGATCGACCTCGTCTCCCCCGATCAGCTTCCCGCCAAATCCTCCGCCTATGTGGACCTCGTTAAACGAGCGACCGCGCTCCCCATCTCCGCCACCCGCGGCGACGGGAAAGACGAGCTACTCAAGGCGTTGATCTATCACATGCCCGAGCGCGATGCGGAATATCCCGAGGACCAGATCACCGACCTGTTCGAGCGCGAGATCGCCGCGGACCTGATCCGCGAAGCCTGCCTGCACCACCTGCGCGACGAAGTGCCGCACGGAGTCAACGTGCGCATCGACCAGTTCACCGAACGCAATGAGACGACCGCCTACATCCACGCCACCATCTTTGTCGAGCGCGAATCGCAGAAGGGAATCGCCATCGGCGAAAATGGCGCGATGCTCAAGAAGATCGGCTCGTCCGCGCGCCAGCAGATCGAGGAGATGAGCGGGCGCAAGATTTTCCTCGAGCTGCGCGTCAAGGTCGCGAAGGATTGGCGCGATGACGAGGCCATGCTCAACCAGTTCGGGTACAAGATGGAGAAGAAAAAGAAAAAATAACGCGTGTCGTTGCCTGCACCATGCGCAGGTAATGACATCACGGAGACCCCATGACCAACATCTTGCTCGCGCTTGCGTTCCTGGCCGCCATCGTCAATGAAATCGCCGAGTACAAAAACAATCGCAGGGTAGTTTATTTTGCCAAGCCCGCAGTGATGGTCTTTTTGTTCAGTTGGCTTTATCTATACTCGGGCTTGAACGGCCCGCTGATTTATTTTGGCATCGGTATCATCTTCTCGCTGGGCGGCGACGTGTTCCTGATGCTTCCCAATATGGACCGCTGGTTCCTGCCGGCGCTGGTGCTTTTCCTGCTGGCACATGTTTTATACACCGTCGGACTTAACTTTGTCATCCCGCCGCTAAATGTCTTTGGCGTTTTCCTGGCAATCTCGATCGCGCTGTTCGTCGCCCAGATATACCGCCGACTCTCGACGGGATTGCACGCCAAGGGGCTGGAAAGGCTGCGCATCCCCGTGCTGGTCTATTCCATCGTCATCTCACTGATGTGGCTCTCCGCGTTGCAGACCATCTTCGATGTCAACTGGAAGACGAACGCCTCCCTGCTGGTGAGCATCGGCGCGACGTTGTTTGTGGCATCCGACATTGTATTAGCATGGTTTAAGTTCGTGGGTCCGATCAAGTATGGACGCATGATCAACTTGTCATGTTACCACCTCGGGCAGATATTGCTCATTGTTGGAGCAGGGTTGCAATTTGGGTAGGATTTCACATTAGGTGACAGTCATCTTTAAAATGACTGTCACCTAGCGCTCGGAAGCGGGGTCACAAGACCCACGCCCAGCAGGGCAGAACGATCGCAGTGGGCACTGCAAAATTATTCAATAAAAAAAGGAAGGCTATGACTACCAAGAAAAGCTACTTAATCGATATGGATGGCGTGCTGGTGAACGGCAAAAAAGCCATTCCGGGGGCGGCTGATTTCATTCAACGATTGATCGACGGCGGCCATCAATATCTCATTTTGACCAACAACTCCCGATATACTCCAGTCGATCTGGTACACCGATTGCAATTAGCCAAAATTGTAGTGGATACCCAACATGTTTATAACAGCGCCCTGGCCACCGCCGCATTTGTTCAGAAGCACCAACCCGGCGGATCAGCGTATGTACTGGGCGATACCGGTCTTTACCAGGCCCTCACTGATGTAGGTTACACCCTGACCGACTACAACCCGAATTATGTGATTTTGGGCGAAACGAAGTCGTACTCATACGACAAAATTATTAAGGCCACACGGCTGATCTGGGCCGGTACTCCGTTTATCGCCACCAACCCGGATTCATCCGGCCCGGACGAAAACGGATTGGTGCCGGCTTGCGGTGCAGTCGCCGCGCTCATCGAAAAAGCCACCGGTTTTGCCCCTTATTTTGTGGGTAAGCCGAATCCGTTCATGATGCGGGCAGCCCTGCGGACCATTGGCGAACATTCCGAAAACGCGGTGATGGTGGGCGATCGGATGGATACCGATATAAGAATGGGTCTGGAATCCGGTCTGGAAACCATCCTTGTACTCAGCGGCGTCACCAAGCCCGAAATGATCACTAATTTCCCATACCGGCCCAGCCGGGTGGTCAACTCTGTGGCTGATATTAAACTTTAAAGATTGGGCGGGGTTTCCAAACCTGCGCCTATCGAAGGAAACCCAGACCACCATGGCTATTTACTGTTATGTTATTCCCTGTTTCGGCAACTACACACCCTTTACTGGAGGAAATACAATGACAAAACAAATCGTACATACCAATGATGCACCCAAGTCCCTGGCGGGATATAGCCAGGCCGTGAAAGCTGGCGGCCTCGTCTTTGTATCAGGTCAAGGTCCCTTTGACCCCAAAACAGGCGATGTCATCGGAACCACCATTCAGGAGCAAACCGGTCAGTGCCTGAAGAACATAGAAGCCATCCTGCAGGCGGCCGGCAGCTCTCTCGACAAGGCTGTCAGCGCAACCTGGATACTCGGCGAAGAAAGCGACTTCGGCGGGATGAACGAAGAGTGGGGAAAGTGGTTCCCCCAGAATCCACCTGCACGACAGGGCGCGAAACTCGCCATCCATCCAAAAGGAATGAAGATTTCCATCGCGCTAATCGCTGAAGGCTAATCATTCAGTGCAGAACAAAGGCAAAGGTTTAACAATAAAGCAGGTGACAGTCATCAACAAAGATGACTGTCACCTTAACTCAATGAAAGATCAATATCCCGGCGGGAGCACCGCCGGGTTGTGATTTCTAGGGGTGCCCGTTCTTGCTGGCAAATTTTTCTGCCCAGGACTTCCATTGCGGGTCATTGACGATCTGTTGACCCAGACCTTCATGACCATCTTTGCAAACGTATTTCAGTTCCTTTTCGACCAGCTTGACCGTGCAGACCAGTTCCACTTCGCCGCCGCATTTTTCATTCGCGCGCAGGTTGGGCGTGCTGTCCAGACTCCACAATACACAGCTATGATTGCCATCCATCACATAGCCAAAAAGGGTCAAGCGGATGTTTTCATCCGCTTGATGTGGTCCAAAGTATAACAAAGTGTTTTCTGTGGCATCAGCCAAGAAGGTAAGCATGGAATCATTTGGGATTACACGTGTGCCTTTGGAGTCCTGCATATAAAGCACGATATCATTCGGCAAATCTGAACATGTTAATTCAGAATCAGGACTCGTCAGTTGTTGTAGGATTAAATCAATGAATTCACCCACAGAATATGGGAATGTGGAAAATATGGCTGGAGGTAAGTAGAATGTGAATGGGGAACCTTCCACGGGCGTTGCGGAGTCTACTGAAAGAGGTTCAACCAGGACCGGAGTATTGCAATGGCTGAGAAGGTAGGAGAAATCCCAGCTTATATTTATTCCATCAATAGGTTGACAACCTGCCTGAAGGACAGTGCTGAGCAGCATAATCACCAATATCACCAACGTAATGTATTTACGAACAACTGTGTTAGACATAATAATCCTCTCTTTGATTAGTTTAGTGAATAAATTCACAATGCAATTGTGGCACGGAACTGAAAAACTCGTAATCAACCTTTGGTGGGATATCTAAAAAATGAGACCATCATCTAGCGAATGACGGTCTCATTTGAATACACATACATTGTCCCTAATGCCGTCTGAACGGTTGGAACCCCTCCCCTAGGGCTTCGTGCGCGACACCGATCACCATGAACGCTTTCGGGTCCGCCTCGTGGACGATGGACTTCAACTGCTGGATCTCCGAGCGGGATACCACGCAGTAGAGCACAGGCCGATTCTCGCCAGTGTAGGCTCCGGTCCCTTCGAGCACGGTCACGCCGCGCTCCATGTCCACCAGGATTTTTTCCGAGACGATATCCGGCTGGGAGGTGACGATCATCGCCGAGCGGACGGTGCTGCCGCCCTCCATAGTGGTATCCACCACCAGCCCGCTCACGTACAGGACCACGATCGAGTACAGCGCTTCCTTCCAGCCGAAGACGAAGCCCGCCGCCAGGATGACCAACGAATCCACCATCAGATAGCTCTGGGTCATCGGGATGCTGCGCCAGTGAGTGAGGATGCGGGCGAGGATATCGCTGCCGCCGCTGGTGCCGTTGCCCCGATAGACCAGGCCATAGCCCACACCGGCGATCACCGCTCCGTAGAGGGCATTAATCACCAAGTCGTCGGTCAACCCGTTGGGAGGGAAGAACGGCAGCCGGGGAATTAGATCGACCAGAACGGAGTACACGACCACCGCATAGGCCGTACGAATGGCAAAACGCTGCCCGCCTAGGAAGCGCCAACCGAGCACGAACAGCGGGATGTTGCCGATCAGCACCATCACGCCGATCGGCCAGCCTGTGTAGTAGTTGATGATCTGCGAGATGCCACTCACCCCGCCGCTGACCAGGTCCGCCGGGACGAGGAACAACCGCAGCGCCAGCGCCTGCAGCAGCGCGCCGAGGGTGATCAGGCTGAAATCACGGATGGACGGCCAATTTTTCCGGAAAGCATTCATTCCCGCTCCGATGAGTTTATTCCTGGCTCTCCGCCAGCTTGATTCCTGCCAGCGCCTCAATCACGCCGATGACCGCCGAGTTGTCCAGCTCGCCCATGCCCATCTGCAGCATGGCATTGAACAACTGCGCGTTCTCCGCGGTGCCCGGCAGCGGGACGCCGTACTCGCGCGCTGTTTCCAGAATAATATTGAGATCCTTGGCCTGCATGTGGGCTTTGAATCCAGGCG
>Ga0315290_10002324_pt1 | contig 13389 bp, 11 predicted proteins | sample YL17G12_0_MG_FD_203627 | JGI IMG/M metagenome (GOLD analysis project Ga0315290, IMG submission 203627) | Sediment microbial communities from Yellowstone Lake, YNP, Wyoming, USA - YL17G12_0 | ecosystem: Environmental > Aquatic > Freshwater > Lake > Sediment | place: USA: Wyoming | collected... | reverse complement strand
CTGGCCCGGAGGCGGGGCCGCGGAGCTCGCGGCCTGGGTCGGCGCACGCCTGCGCCTGGTCGCCGCCTCGGCGCCGGGCCTGGCCCGCGACGGCGCGGGCGAGAGCCTGGTTGCCGCGGTCACGGCGCTCGGCCTCTGCGACCTCGCCTGCCGCGGCGCGCGCGGCGATGCCCGGGCGTTCGCCCGCGCGGGGCTCTGCGCCGCGCCGCTCCTCGGCGCGCTCCTCGCGCACCTGGCGGGCCTGCTCCCGCTCTCGCGCGGGAGCGCACGCCTGCTGCTCTTCCTCGCGGTGCCGACGGCGCTCGCCTTCGGGGCCGGGCTCGAGGCGCTGGCGCGCGGCGCGGGCGGGGCCGTCGCGCGCGTCGGGCGCGCGAGCGCGAGCCGGGCGAGCGGCGCGGCGGCCTGGCTCGCGCTCGCCCTGCTCGCGGTCGGGCTGGTCGCGTCGGCGCGCGCGGGACGGCTGCGGGCCCTGGTCGAGCGGCCCCCCGTGGAGGAGGCGGAGGGGGCGCACGCCTTGCTCGCGAGCGAGGCGCGGCCGGAGGACGTCGTTTACGTCCACAGCACGATGCGCGAGTCGGCAGCCTTCTACGCCCGCCGGACGCCGAGCGGCGCCGGGCGCGTGGTGCTGGGAGACGTCGACTGGCCGTGCTGTCCGCGCGGCCACTCGGCGCGGCGCGACGAGGATCCGGCGGCCGTGATGCCGCGCGAGCTCGCACGCCTGCGCGAAGCCGGCGTGGCCGGGCGGCGGCTCTGGGTGCTCGTCACGGCGCGCGAGAGCCACTTCCGCTGGCGAGGGCACCGCTCGCCGGCCGTCCTCGAGCGCTGGCTCGCGCAGATCGGCTGCCGCCTGGCGGCGACGACGCCCTTCCGCGGGGTCCGGGTCGACCGCTACGCCTGTGGATCCCCACCCACGCCTTGACGGTCCCGCATACTGACATTAGTGTCACCGACTGACATGGCTGTCAGCGGCCCCCTCCGCCCCGGGCGACCGCGACCGCGGAGCGGGGAGGACTGAGCATGGCCGATCACATCACCCACGACGCGATCTACGACACGGTCGACCGGGACGACTTCGCCGCCATGATCGAGGTCGGCCGCTACGGCAGCCGAACCGACGCATTCGACGCGATCATCTCCGCCACCGAGGACCACTTCTGGGACCCGCAGGACCCGCGCTACGTCGACTTCTCGCAGGCCTTCGACCTCGCCGAGGACACGATCCTGCCGCGCGAGATGGTGATCGAGCTGCACTGCGCCGTCGCCGACCGCCTCGACGAGGGCCAGCAGATCCGCCTCGCCAACCAGAACGCGCGCTTCATGATCTCGAGCATCCTGCACGGCGAGCAGGGCGCGCTCTCGCTCTCCGCGAGCCTGTGCCAGATCCTGCGCGAGCCCGGCGCCCAGGAGTACGCCGCGAACCAGGCGCGCGAAGAGGCCCGCCACGTGGCGGCCTTCTCGCGCTACGTCGCCGCGCGCTGGGGTACGCCGCTGCGCTCGGGCCCGACGCTCGCGACCCTCCTCGACGAGGTCGTGCGCGCGCCCGAGGTCTACAAGAAGCTCGTCGGCATGCAGATGCTGATCGAGGGGCTCGCAATGGGGGCCTTCGCGACCCTCCAGGTGCGCAGCCGCGACCCGCTGCTGCGCCGCGTGGTGCAGCTCGTGATGTCGGACGAGGCCTTCCACCACAAGTTCGGGAAGATCTGGGCCGACCGCACTGTGCCGCAGCTCACCGAGGAGGAGCACGCGCGCGTCGAGGACTGGGCGGCGCGCTGCTTCCAGACCCTGCTCTTCAACCTGGTGAACTCCGAGCAGAAGCAGGAGATCTACGGCGAGTTCGGCCTCGACTGGCGCTGGGTGCGCAGCGCCGTGATGGAGTCCTTCGGCGACGCCGACCGCCGGGACAACCTGCGCCAGCAGACCAACATCTTCCGCGTGCTGGTAAAGACGCTCCTGAAGGCGGGGATCATCACCGAGCGATCGCGCGCGACCTACGCGGCCTGGGTCGACCTCGACGAGCTGCGCCGCGAGTCCGACGAGGTCGTCGGCAGCGACGTGGCCGAGGCGGCGATGGCGGAGCTGCGCGAGATCAACCGGGGCCGCCGGCGGATCGGCCGCGTGCGGGGGGTGTAGGGCGAGGCCGGCCCCGGCGACGCCGCCGGGCGTCGCCTGCGAGATCGTTGGGCGGAAAAGGTTTTCCACGCGCGGAAGGCCCGTTCCGAATCGGGCTTCTCTTGCAAGCTCGCGAATTCTTTTCTCTTCGTCGGATACCGCAGGGATTCCGAGTGCTTGTGGAAGTAGAACCCCGGCCCCCTCCCCCACCGGCACGCGGCTTGCTTCCAATTCATCCCGGGAAGGCTCGGAATCGAGCGGGAAGGGGATGGCGTGCACACCGTCGGCTTCGCCGGCTACATCACGCGCGCGCTGGCTCTCGCGCCGGTTCTCGGGGTGGCGGCGCTCGGACTGCTGGCGGGCGGGACCGCCTCCGCAGCTCCGATCGGCCCGAACTGCACCACGTGCCAAGGCTCGATCTACACGCTCGAAGCCACTCCCACTCCGATGGCGACGACCGCCACCACCCAGACCTTCCGCATCACCTTCACGATCGACACCACGAACTACACGGGTGGGGGCACCGGGATCGACACGGTGGCGGTCAAGATCACCGACCTGCTCGTCGCTGGCTCCCTGATCGCGCCGCCCGTGGGCTGGAACAGCTTCGCGAACCAGGGCCTCAACTCCAGTGGCTGCTCCACCGGCAACGGCAGTGGCTTCGACTGCGCGCGCGGGAGCGCGGTTGGCGTCGGGGGTACGCTGTCCTGGCAATGGGAGCTCCAGTTCGCTGCCGGGACCCTCTTCACGGGGCCCCTCGAGGCGACCGTGAAGGTGCGATACGTGAACGATCGGGGAAAGAAGGTCGGAGCCCTGGTTTCCGAAGGCATCACCCTCGAGTCGGACGACCCGAACCTGCGCCTGGTCCCCGAGCCCGGGAGCTTCGCGCTGCTCGGCCTCGGGCTCGTGGGGCTCGGGGCGCACGCGCGCCGCAGCCGCCGGCGCTGAGCCCACCACCACCAAGGGTCTCGCCGGCCCCGCGGCCCCACTTCAGGCCGCGTCGCCCCGCCCCCTCCACTCCGATACCCTGCCTGGCGCGCTCCGCGAGCGCTCCAGGAGGTTCCCATGCAGCTCCAGAACGTCGTCCTCGTCGATGGCCTGCGCACGCCCTTTGCGCGCGGCGGCCGCGGCAAGTTCGTCGCCACCCGCCTCGACGAGGTCGGCGCGACGCTGCTCCGCGCCCTGCTCGACCGCAACCCCAAGGTGAAGGACACGATGATCGAGGACGTGGGCCTCGGCAACGTGAGCGGCCGCGGCGAGTTCGTGCTGCTCGCGACCGTCCAGCGCCTCGCGGGGCTCCCGCTCGAGGCCTGCTCCTTCAACTCGAACCGCCAGTGCGGGTCGAGCATGGAGACGCTGCACCGGATCGCGACGGCGATCATGGTGGGCTCGATCGAGTGCGGGATCGCGCTCGGGATCGAGCGCATGGGCCGCACGCTCGGTCTCGGCGGCGGTGGGCCGCAGACCCGCGTCAACGACTTCAACCCGCGCATCCAGCAGCTCACCGACTCCCAGAAGCGCATGGCGCCGGACCACGCGCGCTACTTCTCGGTGCCTTTCCCCGACTACATCCTCGCCTCGCCGCCGATCCAGTCGATGCCGCAGACGGCGCAGAACGTGGCCGAGACCTGGTCGCTCTCGCGCCGCGAGCTCGACGAGTTCTCCGCGGAGAGCCAGCGCAAGACCCACGCGGCCTACCAGTCCGGGATCTACAAGGACGAGGTGCTCGCGCTCGAGGTCGAGGACCCGGTCTTCGACGAGAAAGGCGAGTGGGTCGAGGCCGAGAAGGGCAAGCCGGTGCTCTTCGACCGCGACGAGTGCATCCGCCCCGAAACGACCGTCGAGAAGCTCGGCGGCCTCCCGCCGCTGAAGGGGGTCGTGAGCCACGGCGGCAAGCAGATCGTGATCACCGCCGGCAACTCGTGCCCCACGAACGACGGCGCCTCGGCCGCGCTGCTGATGAGCGAGAAGAAGGCCCGCGAGCTGCGCCTCGAGCCGCTTGCGCGCATCGTCGGAATCGGGGTCGGTGGGGTGAAGCCGCAGCTGATGGGCATCGGGCCGATCGTCTCGACGCGCAAGGCGCTCGCGCACGCGGGCCTCGAGGCGGGGACGATCGACCGCGTCGAGTTCAACGAGGCCTTCGCCGCGCAGGTGCTCCCCTCGCTCCGCGAGCTCGGGATCTCCGCCTCGAAGGTGAACGTGAACGGCGGCTCGATCGCGATCGGACACCCGCTCGGCGCCACCGGCGCGCGGCTCGTCACCACCGTCGCGATGGAGCTGCGGCGCAGCCGCACCCGCTACGGCCTTGCGACCCAGTGCATCGGGGCGGGGATGGGCATCTCGACGATCCTCGAGCGGATCGACTAGGCGACGGGCCTGGCAAGGCGCGGCGCCCGATTCTGGGCGCGCGCCGCGGAGCGCCTGGGGCAGAGTGCCGCAAACGAGGCCGCCGCGGGCCCGCGGGCCGCGTTCCGCGAGCGGCACGTCGCTTGCTAACTTGCATGGCCACCGGGTCGGGCCACTTCGCTGCGTCGACGGGTCGCGGCCACACGACAGGAGTTCTCAGGATGCGTCGCAAGCGTTCGTCCACACACCCCGCCGCCGGAAAGCCGCGTCCGGCTCGTCGCCTTCCCGACGCGCCCGCGGGCAAGCTTCCCGAGCTCGCGGCCTGCCCGCGCTGCGGCGCGAGCTACCGCGAGGGGCGTTGGACCTGGAAGACGGCGCCCGCCGGGTCGTACGAGCAAGTTTGCCCGGCCTGCGAGCGGATCGAGGCCGGCTACCCGGCCGGCGTCCTCCACGTCGCGGGTGCCTTCGCCGCCGCGCACCGCGACGACCTGATCGGCCTGGTCCGAAACGTGGAGGAGCGCGAGCGCGGCGACCACCCGCTGAAGCGGGTGATGTCGATCGAGGACGAGGGCATCGGCTTCGTCGTGCAGACGACGGATGCGAAGCTCGCCCTGGCGCTCGGCCGTGCGCTCGAGAAGGCGTACGACGGCCACCTCGAGCACCCGCCCACCACCGCGGACACGGAGAACCTCGTCCGGGTGCGCTGGGCGCGCGATTGAGCTGCGCGATCCGCGGCCCAGGGACGATCCCCACTGGGACGACGCCACGGCCCGGGCCGCAGACGGCCCGGCGCGCGCGCCGGCTCAGCGACGGGGAGCCGAGCCGTAGGCCTCGTCGGAGAGCCCGGTGAGGTCTGGCGCCCGCTCCCACGAGTCGCTCGCTTCGTCGTAGCGGCCGCCGCGCGCCGTCGCGCACTCCCAGCACAGGAGATTCTCGTCCCCGAACGCGAAGGCGCGCTCCGAGTCCGAGAGCACGGCGGCTCCGCACAGCGCGCAGAGCGTCGGCTCGATCCGGTCGTCCGGTTCCCGATCCATGCGATGGTTCCTCCCTCGACGAGTGAACGGTAGCTAGTCCGATCTACTCCGCTCGCCAGCCCGGCGCGACTCCGCTCGCCTGCGGCTCGCTGCGCGCTTCGCTTGCGCTCGCTGCGCGGCGGCCCAGGGCCCTCTCCTGCTCCAGCACGCGCAGCGTCGTCTTCAGCACGGCATCGGGATTGAGCGACATGCTGTCGATCCCGAGCCCCACCAGGAATGCCACGATCTCCGGGTGGTCGCTCGGCGCCTGGCCGCAGATCCCGATCTTGCGCCCCGCCGCGTGGGCGCGCTCGACCGCCATCGCGATCATGTCAAGGACGGCGGGATCGCGCTCGTCGAAGAGCGCGGCGAGCTGCTCGGAATCCCGATCCACGCCGAGCGTCAGCTGCGTGAGATCATTCGAGCCGATCGAGAAGCCGTCGAAGACCTTCGCGAAGTCAGCGGCCCGGAGCACGTTGCTCGGGATCTCGCACATCACGTAGAGCTCGAGGCCCCGCTCGCCGCGGACGAGGCCGTGCCGGGCCAGCTCCTCGGCCACGCGCCGCCCCTCCTCGGCCGTCCGGCAGAAGGGGACCATCAGCTGCACGTTCTCGAGGCCCATGTCCTCGCGCACGCGGCGAAGCGCCCGGCACTCGAGGGCGAAGCCTTCCCGGTAGCGCGGGTGGAGATAGCGCGACGCCCCGCGCAGCCCGAGCATCGGGTTCTCCTCGGCCGGCTCGTAGCGGGCGCCGCCGATCAGGTGGGCGTACTCGTTCGACTTGAAGTCGCTGAGGCGGACGATCACCTCGCGCGGGTGGAAGGCAGCGGCGATCTGCGCCACGCCCTCCGAGAGCCGGTCGACGAAGAACTGCTGCTTGTCGGCATAGCCACGCGTGAGCCGGTCGATCTCCGCGCGCAGCGCGCGGTCCTCGAGCGACTCGTACTCGACCAGCGCCATCGGGTGGATCGGGATCGAGTTCAGCAGGATGAACTCGAGGCGGGCCAGGCCGACGCCGTCGCTCGGCAGGAAGGAGAGGCGGAAGGCCTCGTCCGGGTTGCCCACGTTCATCAGGATGCGCGTCCGCGGGCGCGCGAGACCCGAGACGTCGACGCGCTCCACCTCGAAGGCCAGACGCCCCTGGTAGACGCGCCCCTCCTCGCCCTCGGCGCAGCACACGGTCACCGGCTGCGCGTCGGAAAGGATCTCGGTGGCGCCGGAGGCGCCGACGATCGCGGGCACGCCGAGCTCGCGGGCGATGATCGCGGCGTGGCAGGTGCGGCCGCCCCGGTTCGTCACGATCGCCGCCGCCTTCTTCATGATGGGCTCCCAGTCGGGGTCCGTCGTATCGGCGACGAGCACCTCGCCCGGCTGGAAGGCCTGCATGCCCCTCGCATCGGCGATGCGGCGCGCGGGGCCCGCCCCGATCCGCTCGCCAACGGCGCGCCCCCGAACGAGCACGGGCGAGGTCTCGCTCAGGTGATAGGTCTCGAGGACCTGCGCCGGACGGCGCGACTGCACGGTCTCGGGCCGCGCCTGCACGACGAAGAGCTCACCGGTAATCCCGTCCTTCGCCCACTCGATGTCCATCGGCGTGGCCTCGCCCCGGGCGCCGCTGTAGTGCTCCTCGATGGCGCAGGCCCAGCGCGCGAGCGCGAGGATCTCGTCGTCGGCGAGCGCGAAGGCGGCCCGCTCCTCCTCGGACACGGGCACGTTCCGCACGCCGCGGCTGCCGCCGGACTCGTAGACGACCTTGAACTCCTTGCTGCCGAGCCGCCGGCGCAGGATCGGCCGAAAGCCGCGGCGGAGCGTGGTCTTGAAGACCACGTACTCGTCGGGGTTCACGGCGCCCTGCACGATGCTCTCGCCGAGGCCATAGGCGGCGTTGATCAGCACGACGTCGCGGAACCCCGTCTCGGTGTCGATCGAGAACATCACCCCCGAGCACGCGAGGTCCGAGCGCACCATGCGCTGGACTCCGACGGAGAGGGCGAGGCGCTCCGACGCGTAGCCGCGATCGAGCCCGTAGGAGATCGCGCGGTCCGTGAAGAGCGAGGCGAAGCAGCGCCGGCACGCCGCGAGGAGCGCCGCGGGCCCCCGGACGTTCAGGTAGGTCTCCTGCTGCCCCGCGAAGCTCGCGTCCGGGAGGTCCTCGGCGGTGGCGCTGCTGCGGACCGCGACCTCGACGCCCCCTTCGACCGCACGGCCGAGGCGCGCGTAGCCCTCCAGGATCGCCGCCTCGATCGCCCCCGGAAGCGGCGCCGCGAGGATCGCCTCGCGGATCGAGAGGCCCCGGCGCCGCAGGTCCTCGACGTCATGCCGGTCGAGGCCCGCGAGCGCCGCCGCGATCGTCGTCTCGAGCCCGGAGGCCGCGAGGAAATCGCGGTAGGCGGACGCGGTGAGCGCGAAGCCCTCCGGAACGCGAATGCCGCGAGGGGCAAGCGCGCGGGTGAGCTCCCCGAGCGAGGAATTCTTCCCGCCCACCTCGGGGAGGTCGGAGAGGCCGATCTCGTCGAACCAGCGCACGTACCCGGGCCTCAGGCTCAACGGATCGGCTCCTCGCTCGTACCCGCCGCGAAGGCTTCTAACGGATCGCGATCCGCTTGGGCTTTGCGGGCCGTGCCCTCGGAGCTGCGGGGGGCGGGCCGCTCGCCGGCCTGCGCGCGGCGTAGGGCGCGGATCACGTCCTCACGCGCCACGACGCCGACGAGGCGATCGTCGGCGTCCACGACCGGGAAACTCTTGTTGCGCGTCTCGACCATCTTCTGGAGCACGCGCGTGAGCGGCGTGCGCAGCTGCACCGTCGCCGGCTCCCGCGCCATCACCGTCGAGACGGGGCGGCGCATGATCTCGTCGTAGGGCGGGAGGATCGAGTCTGTGCTGAAGGCGAAGGCCTCGAGCAGATCGAGCGACGTGACGAAGCCGACGAGGGCGCCGTCCGCGACCACGGGCAGGCCGTTGAAGCCCCGCTCCTCGAGGATGCGCTCCGCGTCGGCGAGCGTCGCGTCCGGCCCGACGCTGACCGGCTCCGACATCACGTCGCTCGCGTGGAAGTCGAGGAACTCGTACACCTAGAGCGATTCTCGGATCTTGCGGTAGCCCTCCCGCAGGTCGTGGGCGAGCTTGCGCGCGTCCTCGCGGAGCTTCTGCAGCGGCTCTCCCGCCGCGTGCGAAGTCTTGCGCGCGCGGCCCTCGAGCGTCTCGAAGGCGCGCTCGAGCGCCTTCCAGCGATCCCGCAGCTCCGCCTTCCCGAGGTGTGTCTTGAGCTTCAGCTCGTCCCGCGCGCGCCGCAGCTCCACGAGCTCGCGATCCATCCAGGCCCAGAACTCCGAGCCGGCGGAGGCGTCGACCGCGTCCTCGTCGACGGATTCGCCGCCGAGGAACGCCTCCTCGAGCAGGTCCGTCTCCGTCACCAGCCCGATCATCGTGCCGTCGGGCCCCACCACAGGCAGGCACCCGATCCGCCGGCCGACGAGGATCCGCGCGGCCTCCGCGAGCGTGGTGTCCGGCCCGATGGTCGCGACGTCCTTCGCCATCACCTCGCCGATCTCGACCGAGCTCAAAAAGGTCCGGCGCGAGCCCGAGTCGAAGTCGAGCGACTTCGAGAGCGAGGCCTCCAGGAGATCGCGGTTCGAGACGATCCCCACCAGGCGCCCGTCGTCGAGGACGGGGAGGTGGCGCACGCGACCCAGCTTCATCAGGTCCTGGACGACGTTGAGCTTGTCCTTCGGCCCGAGGGTCGCGACCTCGGTCCGCATGATCTCCGACACCGGACGGCGGCGCGTCTCCATGGCTCCCTCCCGTTTCGAGTCAGGGTAATGCAGGTTCGGTGCCCGTGCGGCTCCCGCGCCGGGCGGCGGCCCACGGCGCTTCCGGCGACCGCAGCGGGCGGCCCGCCCCAGGGGCCTGGGGCGCGGGGCCTCAGCGCGCGAGCCGCCGCGCGACGAAGGCGACGAGCGGGGGCTTGCCGCTCCCGCACTCGGGCAGGTACAGATCTACCCGTGAGCGGCCTCTCCTCGCATGCACGCGACGGCGTCCGCCTCGCCGCGCTCGACCGCGGCGAGGGCGACCCTCCCCTGCTCTTCCTCCACGGCTGGTGCTGCGACCACCGCCACTTCGCGCCGCAGATCGAGCACTTCGCGCGGGGCCATCGCGTGGTCGCGCTCGACCAGCGCGGCTTCGGCGCGAGCGATCGGCCTGCGGGCGAGTACGCGATCGAGACCTTCGCCGACGACGCCGCCTGGCTGTGCCGGGAGCTCGGCCTGCGACGCCCGGTGATCGTGGGCCACAGCCTCGGCGGCGCCGTCGCGCTCGCCGTGGCGGCACGCTACCCCGAGCTGCCCCGGGCCATCGCGCTCTGCGATCCGGCGATCTTCGTCGCCGACGCGGGCGACGGTCTCCGCGACGAGCTGATCGAAGGGCTGGCGGGTCCCGAGTACCGGCGCGCCGCGGAGGAGTTCATCCGCGACTATCTCTTCCTCCCGGACGACGATCCAAAGCTGCGCGAGCGGATCGTGACTCAGATGTGTGGCACGCCCCAGCGCGTGATGCTGTCGACGTTCCGCAATCTCGTCGCCTTCGACGACGAGGCTGCCGGCCGCGCCTGCCGCGCGCCGATGCTCGTGATCGACGCGGGCGCGCCCTTCGTGGACCGCGCGAAGCTGCGAGCGGCCTGCCCCCACGCCGTGCTCCGCGAGACTCCGGGCGTCGGCCACTTCCACCAGCTGCTCGCGCCCGAGCGCGTGAACCGCCTGCTCGACGAGCTGCTCGCGGGGCTCGACTCGCTCCCGGGGCGTTAGCCTCCCCGGCGTGCTACAGAGCTGCCCATGCCGACGCCCTGGCAACGCGACCTCGCGCACGACCGCGAGCGGCTCGCCGACTGGCTCGCCACGCGGCTCCCGAGCACGAGCGACCTGTGCCTCTCCGAGCTGCGCGCGCCGCAGAACTCGGGCTTCTCGAACGACACGCTGCTCTTCGAGGTCGAGTACGCGCGCGGCAGCCGGACGCACCGCGAGTCGCTCGTCGCGCGCATCCAGCCGACGGGGTTCCAGATCTTCCCGGACTACGACATGGGGCTCCAGTTCAAGACCCTGGAGCTGCTGTCGCGCACCGACGTGCCCGTGCCGCGGGCGCGCTGGCTCGAGGCCCGCGACGTCTCCGTGCTCGGAGCGCCCTTCTACGTGATGGACCAGGTGCGGGGCCGGGTGCCGCCCGACAATCCGCCCTACCACATCACGGGCTGGGTCACCGAGATCGCTCCCGAGGAGCGGGAGGCTCTCTGGTGGAGCGGCATCGAGTGCATGGCCCGGATCCACCGCCTCGACTGGCGCGCGGCGGGATTCGGCTTCCTCGACCGCCCGGACCGCGGCGCGACGGCGCTCGAGCAGCAGCTCGCCTACTACCAGGACTACCTGCGTTGGGCCGCCGACGGCCGCGAGCAGCCGACGGTCGAGGCCGCGCTCGAGTGGCTGCTCGCGAGGCGGCCGACGAGCGAGCCCACGGTGCTGTCGTGGGGCGACGCGCGCATCGGCAACATCCTCTTCGACGGCACCAAGGCCGTCGCGGTCCTCGACTGGGAGATGGTGGGCCTCGGCGCTCCCGAGATGGACCTCGCCTGGCAGATCTTCCTCGACAAGCATCACAGCGCCGGCATGGGCCAGCCGCGCCTCGCCGGGTTCCCGAGCTACGAGGCCACCGCGCAGCGCTACCAGGAGCTCACGGGCTTCGAGCCGCGGCACCTGCACTACTACGAGGTCTTCGCCGGGTTCCGCTTCGCGGTGATCATGCTGCGCATCGCGCAGCAGTGCCTCCAGTACGGCGTGATGGACGAGGCCACCTCGCGCGCCTTCGAGCGCAACAACACCGTGACGCGTCTGCTCGCACGCCTGCTCGACCTTCCCGACCCGAGCTGATCCGAGGCCCGATGAGCCTGCGGGTCTGCCTGCTCGCCAACGCCTTCTACTACCCGGAGGGGGGCGGACACCTGTGGGCGTACCTCAACTGGGCGCTCGGGCTCCGCTCGCTCGGCTGCGAAGTCGTCTGGCTCGAGGTCGTGGGCCAGGGCGACGCGACGACCGAGCTCGGCTTCGCGACCCAGCTGCGCAGCCGCCTCGCGCGCTACGGGCTCGCCGAGCGCCTGGCGCTGTGCCGCTGGTCCGGGAGCCCGCTCGAGCCGCGGATCGCCGCAGGCGTCCTCGACCTCGAGGCGGCGGCGGACTGCGACCTGCTGTTGAACCTCGCCTACAACGCGCTCGCCCCCGAGGTCGTGGCCCGCTTCCGCCGCTCGGCCCTGGTGGACCTCGATCCGGGCCTCACCCAGCTGTGGCTGAGCGCGGGCCAGATGGAGCTCGCGCCGCACGACCTCTACTTCACGATCGGCGAAGGGGTGGGGCGACCGGGCACGCGCATTCCCGACTGCGGGCTGCGCTGGCACCACACGCCGCCGCCGGTCGCGCTCGCCGAGTGGCCGCCGACCCGCTGCGAGCCGGGCGCGCCGTTCACGACCATCACGCACTGGGGCGGCGCCGAGATCGAGATCGAAGGTCGCCTGGTCGCCAACGCGAAGCGCGACGGCTTTCTCCCGTACCTCGATCTCCCGCGGCGGACGGCGCAGCCGCTCGAGCTCGCGCTCCACCTCGACGAGAGCGAGCAGGCGGAGCGCACGGCCCTCGCGGAGCACGGCTGGCGACTGCGCAGTGCGCACGCGGTGGCCGCGACGCCCTGGGACTACCAGGCGTACATCGCAGGCTCGCGGGGCGAGTTCAGCTGCGCGAAGCCAGTCTACGTCCGGCTCGGGAGCGCGTGGGTGAGCGATCGCACCGTCTGCTACCTCGCGAGCGCGAAGCCCGCGGTCGTCGAGGACACGGGCGAGAGCGGGTTCCTGCCGCGGGACGAGGGCCTCTTCCGCTTCCGGAACGTCGACGAGGCCGCGCGCCAGATCCAGGCCTGCGCCGCGGACCCGGGGCGCCACGGCGCTCGGGCAAGGGCCCTGGCGGAGGAGCACTTCGCCGCCAGCCGGGTACTCGGCCGCGTCCTCGAGCGGGCGATTTCCTGACCCCGGGGGGCACTTTGATGCGCTGCGGGGCCCCCGGCGGCGCCGCACGCGTTGGTGACGGCCGTCGCCCCGCAGGGCCCTGCGGCCCGCTAGAATCCGCCCGGCTGAGCATCCCGGCCGCGCGGCCCCGTCCCGACACGCCGCCGGCTTCCCGTGATGCCGCGCCAGATGCACTGAGCCGGCCGCGCGCGGCCTAGCGGGAGTCAACCCGTGAGCCCGAGCCGACGGCTCGGGATGGCGAACGATCGAGCGTCGCTGGGAGCAGGACAACGTGACCGGGAGCAATGGTTCGGGGGCGCTCCAGCGCCCCAAGGTGGCGGGCAAGTTCCTCGCCGTGGGCGACGAGAAGCTCTGGGTCCGCGGCGTGACCTACGGCGCCTTCCGTCCCGACGCGGAAGGCCGCGAGTACACCGACCTCGCGCAGATCGAGCGCGACTTCGCCTGCATGGCGAGTCACCACCTGAACGCGGTCCGCATCCCGCACACGCTTCCCCCGGTCTCCCTGCTCGACGCCGCGACCCGCCACGGGCTGCGCGTGATGGTGGGGCTCAGCGCCGAGCAATCGGCCGGCTATCTGCTCGACGGGCGGGGCACGCGCGAGATCGAGCGCGCGCTGCGCGAGAAGGTGCGCAGCTGTGCCGGCCATCCGGCGCTGCTCTGCTACGCGCTCGGCAACGAGATCCCGGCCTCGATGGTGCGCTGGCTCGGCGCGCGCCGGGTCGAGCGCTACCTCGAGCGCCTGCACGGCGTCGTGAAGCAGGAGGATCCCGAGGGCCTCGTCACCTACGTCAACTATCCGACGACGGAGTATCTCCACCTCCCCTTCCTCGATCTCGTCGCGATCAACGTCTACCTCGAGTCGCCGGAGG
>Ga0315290_10002323_pt1 | contig 13390 bp, 3 predicted proteins | sample YL17G12_0_MG_FD_203627 | JGI IMG/M metagenome (GOLD analysis project Ga0315290, IMG submission 203627) | Sediment microbial communities from Yellowstone Lake, YNP, Wyoming, USA - YL17G12_0 | ecosystem: Environmental > Aquatic > Freshwater > Lake > Sediment | place: USA: Wyoming | collected... | reverse complement strand
CCGCGGCCGGCGAGCGGCAGTGGCTGCAAGCCTATGTGGCCACCCGCCGCGCCTGGCTGGCCTCGCATCCGCGCAAGGACCTGCGCGCCACCGTCTATCGCATGGATGCCTTCCGGCGTCTGATGGACCAGGGCTACTGGGATCTAGAGCTACCTCTGGTGGTGCGCGACAAGGAGATCTCGCAGAACAGTCTGTCCGGTCTGCCGCCCCATTGCTATGCCGGTCCCCAGCCCGGCACCCGTCCTCTGGCCCTGGAATCACCCCTGCCGCGCGGCCTGGACGTGCGCCTTGTTCAGCTCGGTCTGTCCGACCGCGGCATCGACGTCAAGGCCGACGGCATCTTTGGCCGGACCACCATGAGCCTCATCAGGGAATATCAGGCTGCCCATGGTCTGCCAGTCACCGACGTGGCCGACATCAACCTCATCGTTCAACTTACGGCCTGATTGGAGAACCCGACACACCGAAGGCGAGCACCATGAAACACATCCCTTCAAGCGTCAGACGCCACGACGACGAATCATGGGTAGATCGAGTCAATGATCTTCTGAAGTAAAGAAAACAATGCCAGCAACCAATGAGTGAATTGATCGGGGCGAGGTGAGGGACACGCAAGGGGAGCCAAGCATTCAGAATATGGCAGCGCACAAAAACAATGTGCGAATCTCACACGCATAAGGGTGACAAAAAATGGGGAACAAAACTAACCAGAGCAAGAATACCGGCGAGTCCACACATCCGACGGCCGCATCGCCGGTGAAGCGAGGGGCGGCCACCAAGAAGGCGTCATCTGCGGGGGCACCGAAACCGGAGGAGCGTACGCCAACGGAGCCACCGTCGAGTGAGTTTGTGGTTCGCGGCAGGATACTTGATGCGACCGGTGCGCCCTGTGCCGGTGTTGAGGTCGTCGCGTTTGATTGCAACCTGCGCAACGAAGCGCAGCTTGGCAAGGCTACAACGGATGCGCTCGGGCACTATACCATTCCCTATAGCGCCAAACAGTTCCGCCTTGCAGGGAAAAGCCGTGCCGACCTTGTCGTTCGGGCGCTCGACGAGACGGGAGCCTATCTGGGTCAATCGGCGCTCCTGTGCAACGCCCCTATGGATGCCACCATCGACGTGACGATCCAGCGGCCAGAGACCCGGCTGTCTGAATACGAACAACTGATGGCGGCTCTCACTCCCCGTCTCAACGGCCTGGCGCTCGCGGAGTTGAACGCGGAGGACATTGCCTTTCTTGCCAAAACAACCGGACAGGACGCGGAACGTATCTCCACGATGCAGCAAAGTGTTCGGTGCGCGCAGGCGCTCGTGGAGAATGGCCACGAACCTCTTCCCGAGTCGATTATTTATGCCTGGTTCCGCAAGGGCATACTAAAGACCACGCCCGACCTGCACGCACAACGCGCGGATACGCTTCGCGAGGCGCTGACGGGTGCGCTGGCGGAGCACCTTATCGCACCGCTCTCGCCTACCGAGGAGGCGCGCATGCACGCCGTGTCTGCCGCTGGGGCCGCTGAGAGCGTCACCCTGCGGGAAGGAGCGGTGGCTAAGGACGGTGACTGGATCCATGCAGTCCTTGCAGTGGTGCAGCACCAGCGGGTGAACGGCCAGCTGCGCTCGAGTAGTGGGACAGGGACGCCCACGGTGGCCGACCTGTTCGGTGCCAGCCAGACGCCAACAGCCGAAACAAGAGCGAGCGGGAAGACCGTAGAGACTGCGCGGTTAAGCCAGGACAAACAGCGCATTCTGGCGGAGCAGCTGGCCGGGGAGATCGGTCTCGGCACCAAGCTCTGGGAAAATCTCACGGCTCATGGCTTTGAGCAACGCGACATCGGCCTCGTGAAGCAAGCCTATGATCTTGCCGCGTTGACGAAGAATCATCTCCCGTTGGTGCGCACGTTGCAGACCATGGATGAACCCACCCTGGCACAGCCGTCGGGTTCGCTCCAGTATCTTGCGCGGCTCAACGAAGACGATTGGCAGGACATCATTACACGCACGGGCGTCCCTGATTCCATCCAGGGTGAAGGCGATGATGAACGGCGGTCGATGTACGCCGCCATGCTGGAACGCGATGTGGAGAAGGCATTTCCAACCACCACTCTTGCCGCGCGCATCAAGCAGGACCGGTTTGCCGTCCCCGAGGCGGTCAAGCCAGACGTGATGGCTTTTTTTGACGCGAATCCGGACTTCACCTTTGGCCGCGAGTACGTCGGCGGGTATTTACGGCACGGTGGAATCGCCAGACTGGAAGGTGTGAGGGATGTCACGCAGCTCAAGAACCAGTTGTCCAAGATGGAGCGCGTGGTCAAGCTGACCGACGGATACCGCCAACACAGCGCGGTGCTCGACGCCGGTTTTGATTCTGCCAACAAGATTGTGCGTCAGGGGAAGCGTAGCTTCGTCGACCAAGTCAGTGCTCATCCACATGTTGGAAATACTGCCGCAGAAGAGATCTTTGCGCGTGCCGCGCAGACGTCGTCTATGGCGCTGGCGCTGTTAATGCGGTATCGCAACAGCGGCAGCAATCTAGCTCTATTTCCAGAAGCAACACTGGATACCACTGAACTTGATCGCAATGCCCTAGATGCGATGAAAAACCTGCCGGATCTGGGCACGCTGTTCGGTTCCCTCGATACGTGTGCCTGCGATCCGTCACTGTCGGTGTATAGCCCGGCCGCATACTTCGTTGACATTCTCCAATATCTCAAAGACAGGAAAATATCGACTGATAATAGCAGCGCGTTGGACGAGCTAATAAAGCGCCGCCCTGAACTGAAGCATCTCGAACTGTCCGCCTCGAATACCAACACGTTGGTTCCGTATGTCGACTTGGTGCTGGAAATTCTTGAAAACGCCGTGGCGCCATTTCAGATGCAACTACTCGAGTTTGATGCAGCGCAAGTGGACACTATTATTCAAGATCTGAAAATGAAAAAAGTATCCGGAGTTCTTCGCGATGCCATACTATTGAAAGGAATACCGTTATCAAAAAACACTGTGGTAGAGGAGTTTCCAGCAAGTATTATGGGTGTGTTTTGGGTAATTAAAGATAGTGGATTAGATGTCTACATTTGGGAATCTCAATCTATACTAAGTTTATATTATAAAGTACTCAACACATCCTTCTCCACGCAAGAGGCCGCTGCGGCGCCAGAACACGTCAACATTGCCGCCTACGACGCATTGAGGAAGGCCGTGTATCCCTGGAACTTGCCGCTCGAATTATGGAACGAGGAGGCACGCACGTATCTTGCCCACCTTGGGGTTCCGCGCCATGAGTTGATGCGCATTTTCTATACCGGTCCGTTGTGGGTTTTCCCGAGTTACGGTTTGCCCGATGCAGGCTATACGTCAGCGGCGCCCGAACGGCTGGGAATATCGCCCGCGGAGCTTGACATTATCTCGGGCGACCGTACCGGCGCCCAACCAAAGTCGGATCAAAATCCCGATCCCAATTCCGGCCCCTGGAATTTTTGGGGCTTCGCAGCGAGCAAATTGAGTGCCAGCAATACCATTCCCGATCCGGCAGATAGCACGAAGCGCATCACTTCAGGGGACTGGATCAGCGTACTGACAGGCCGGATCGATGTCTTTCTGCAACAATCCGGCCTAAGTTACGATGAACTGCGCGAACTGCTGGATATGCGTTATGTGAACATGACCCTCAAGGGCGAACGTATTCTGGATTTTGAACTCGGCACCATGGAGTTGGGCGATGCAAAAACAGTCGTGGTGTGTGACCTGAGCAAAGCCAAGCTGACGCCGAGGAATTCGAGTTTTACCTCTACTGATATCGAAGGCGTGTTGACGCGCATGCACCGCTTTGTTCGGCTGTGGCGCAAGCTGGGCTGGAGCATGATGGACGTCGATCGTGCCGCGCGGCCATTCATGGGTGAGCGCTTCCCCTACCTAAGTTTTAACCAATATCTCATTGCCTCGTTTGAAGAGAGGCGGAAATGGCTGAAGCGCTACCGCATTCCGACCTATCAACACGGTGGTGTTATCAGTACCGTTCAATATATCGACTATCGGGCAGCCGGCGAGCCGCGATTGAAATCATTCTATGACGAGCTCTTTCTCAATAAAGGGGTGATGGATCCGCCCGATCCGGCGTTCTTGCTCACGGACGACAGAGAAGAGGTCCAGGACACCACCAAAAAACTCAGTGATCACCTGGGAACACTGGCTGCCGCCTTCGGGCTGGGTACCGAAGACACGAAAACCCTGGTGGGCCACGCGACCGATGATCAGTTGACCCGGCGAAACCTCTCTACTGCCTATTTTGTTGCATTGTGTGCCAAGTGGCTGGCGGTCTCCATTAAGCAGTTCATTGCACTCAGGAGCCTGCGCCAGGGCTATTCGTTGTATGGTGACTTCTATTATCCACCACCGCCCAGCCCCGCAGTACCTGACCATTCTGATGAACACGCCCATGAGCTGGGTTTGAAGTTTAAAACGACCGTAGCAGGGTATATCACCGGCATTGGGTTCTGGAAAGCCAAGAGTGAGAAAGGGAACCATATTGGCCACATCTGGTCAGAGACGGGTCAGGAGCTCGCTCGTGTCGAATTTCGTAACGAAACCCCATGGGGGAAACAACAACAGCTTTTGGTCGAGCCCTTGCGTATCAAGGCTGACACCGTCTATGTGGTGTCGGTCAACGCCAATACACATTACGGCTACACAAAGAACGGGCTCAATACGCCGCCGTGGCAACTCGGAACGCTGGTGATCGTCAGTGATGGCCACAATGGTGTGCAAGGGCCGGCGGGCAAATTTCCAGCCACTCCAGGGACTGGGGACAACTATTTTTGCGATGTGGTCTTTAGCCATTTTCCCCAAGAAAGGACTTCCATCCTGGCGGTTGTTGATGTGCTGCGCGCGCAGGCAGTGACGGCCGCAGAGGCGATCTACCTGTGTGCCCACGACGTCCCTGCAGACAGTGGTCTTGCGCCCGTCGAGGACAAGATCAACCAGGTTATCGACGATATCCGTAAGGCTTTGCGCACGATCGCCCAGGAGAACAGGCCGAAACCCGGCTTCGAGGATCTCACCGGAGAGGGATTGCGCGAGGAGCTGCGCCGCCTGAGTTGGGCCCCGGCGGTCATCGATGAAATCATCGACGTGCTTGCGGAAAAGAAGACTTACAGTGTGCACCTGACTCAGTGGCCAACGGGTGCGGTGATCCCGGATGCCCTGAAGGCGTATGTGACCTACGACACGAGCACTTCGTCGCTTACGGCGACGCGCATACTGACGAGCGAGGACAAACGCCTATTGGAAACCGTATCGAGGGACTTGACCTATGTTGAGGCGGTCGACAAATTATTCCGTCTCACGCGCGCATCTATCAACCGGCATCTGCGTACGTACGAAGTGATCGACTTCGCCGTGACCCTGGAAAGTTTGCCATCCGGCGTGGTTTTCCCGGAAAAACTCGCGCCCCGAGTCTACTACGATACCTCGTCCAAGAAGTTGCACGTCTTAGGCACCCTATCAGACCTTGAGTATGGGAAGCTGCAACAGTTATCGACCGATACGCTCTATCAACAAGCGCTCGATACATTACGTGCGTCCGACTCCCTAGTACCGGCATCGGCTCAAGTCCTCATCGGCACTGAGGATGTCGCCACGCTCGTGGAACAAGAGCAGAAGGCCACCACAGCAGGCGAGCGTTTCAATTATCTAATCGACAAGGTGATGGCCTATCGCGGCCGTGCCCTCAGCAAAGGGGCGGTTCTTCAGAAACTGGGAACGGCGCTGGGTTTCGACACCACCACCCTGGACCGATTGCTGGGCGACTGGGTGCTGTCCGCGCGCATGGACAGCCAACGGACCAAGGCAATAGAGGACTTTCTGGACCCCGCCTTGGTGGAAACCAGGCCCGAGATCAGCGCGACATCGGTGCGCTTTCCGTACGCGTCCCGGTCGTATATCCGGCTGCACAAGATCGCTCTGCTTGCCGCCAAGTTCTCGCTCACCCTGGAAGAGTTTGGTTGGCTGTGTGCCCCGGATGCCAAATCCAAAGGCTGGCTGGATTTGAACGATTTGCCTACAGGTGCTGACGAGTCGCCAGTATCTCTCAAAGGCCTGCTGCGATTGATGGCGCTCATCGACCTGCGCGACCGCCTGCCCGGCGGGGCAAAGGCCCTCTCGGATATTTTTGCCCACGCCGACGATGCGCAATTGAGTGACGAGGATCTGCTGCAGTGTGTGAGCGGGCTGACGGGCTGGAGTCTTGGGGATCTTCAATCCTTAACCGGGACCGATGGCTATAAGCTGACCGGCGACAGCCTCAAAGCGGCCCTCAAGCATGAAATCTTGCTGACACGCCTATGCGATGGCTTCGCGGTCATCAAGCGATTGGGCGCAACCGCCGAGCAATGTCTCCGCTGGGGGAAGCCAGAGGTCGATGCCAGCGCCGCACGTGAGATTAAACAATTGGCGCGAGCGCGCCATACCCCGGCAAGTTGGGCGGAGGTGGCCAAACCGTTGCGGGATGTGCTCCGCGATCGGCAACGTCAGTCGCTGGTCTCCCACCTGATCGTCCAACAGCAATTGCGCGACAGCAATGACTTGTACAACAAATACCTCATCGACGTGGAGATGGGCCCGTGCGCCATGACCTCGCGCATCAAACAGGCCTGCGCCACGGTGCAATTGTTTGTGCAGCGCTGTCTACTCAATCTCGAACCCGAGGTACCACCGTCCGTGATCGACACTGGACTGTGGAGCTGGATGAAGAACTATCGGGTGTGGGAAGCCAACCGAAAAGTGTTTCTGTATCCGGAGAATTGGCTGGAGCCGGAGTTGCGGGATGACAAAACCCCGTTCTTTGCGGAACTCGAAAGCCAACTCAAACAGACCGACATCAACAACGAGAAGACCGAAAAAGCGATTCTCACCTATATAAACCATCTGGATCAGGTTGCCCAACTCGAAATGATGGCGGTCTGTCAAGAAAACGACCGCGTGGATCAGCAAAACATCGTTCACGTCTTCGCACGCACCTTCAGCCATCCGTACACCTATTTCTATCGGCGCCATTATGGCCGCGGATTAACCGGCCACTGGTCAGCGTGGGAAAAAGTCGATCTGGGCATCGAGGGCAATCATCTCGTGGCGGCTGTATGGAATGAAACTCTCTTTTTGATCTGGCTGAAATTCATGGAGAAGGCCGAGGAACCAGAAACCTTGGTTTCCGGCCAGAAGCCCGACAAGTATTGGTCTATCAGCCTATCATTTGCGGAATACAAGGATGGTAAATGGGCAGGGGCAAAGCAGGTACCTGAACAGATTAAATACGGAAAAACGACCTTTGCTTCGAGCCAATGTTTCTTGGGATCTATTGTACGGCCAGAAGGGCTTACAATAGTCATTGGTGTTCCATTTCTTCTTAACTTTAAAATAGGAACCAAAGATGTCTTTCGCCTTAAATGGCATGCAATACAGGTGGCCAATCGTCAAAACGGACCTATTCGTATCAATTTATATAAATGGACAAATGAGTTTCAACCAATAACAAACTATCTGGAGCCCTACTCTCGAATGGGATTAGAAATAGGAGTCCAAAATTCCATCGTTTCAGAAAATATATTTAGGGAAAAAGCCGTTGACAATCTAAAATTTCCACGCACGCATGCAGCAGGATGGATCGGTCTGCCCCTATCCATAAATCCTCAGGGGAGTACGAATTTCCAACAGGGGGAATTTGGCATAAAATTCAACTGCCCTAGATTAGGAGAAATTCTAGCCATTCGCTTCTGGAAAAACCAATATGAAACAGGGCCCCACATTGGGCGAATTTGGTCAGAAAGTGGTGAGCTGTTGGCGGCCGTCGAATTTACGAGCGAAACAGAAAGTGGTTGGCAAGAACAGACCTTATTATACCCTCTAAGCGCGAACCTCCATGGTGGAGAGAGAATCCGTTACGTGGTGTCGGTTAACGTCAACAGCCATTCTACTTATATTGAGAATGGGTTAGATGACGTCAAGCCAGATTGGCTGCCATTCCCTGATGCGAACGGTGGCGCATCTGGAAATATAGGAACATTCCCAAGCTCAATGTCTAACACAAATTACCTAGTTGACATTGTGTTTAACGTTAGGGATACATTTAAGCTACGGTATCAGAAAACCGAAAATAGAAACGATATTTTTATGAAGCGCGAAGAAATTCTAAGGCCGACAACCGACTACAATGCAAACTTATTCAGGGTAGTGTGTACGCAAGGCGCTAAGAATACAATCATGGAGGCACCGGAACTGAGTTCTGAGACTAAAACATGGGTCAGTCAACTTTGTGCTACGTTTGTGGCGCAGGATCCCTCATTTTACCAAGACAAATACCGCACCTACTACTTTGAACCCATTACCGTCAAGACAGGAAGTAGTACGAATAACACGAAAGCTGGACTATTATTCAGCACCCATTATCATCCCTACGTCCCTCAATTACGAGAAAGGCTCAGTACACGCGGACTTCCGGGAATGTTGTCAATTTCTGATAATCTGGCATTGACGGATGGGGTAGCTGTGGACGATGCACCGGACCTGTCCCCAGAGCCAGGCAAAACGGTGACCGAGGTGTGGGGGTATCCTGCGAACCAATATCCACAGACTTTCTATAAGCGGTATCGGCCGTATCTGTATTACGTCTATCCATTCGACCAGCCACGCGAAATCATTGAATTCCACCCCAGAGGTGCCTACTCGGTGTATAACTGGGAGTTGTTTTTCCATGCCACTTTCCTTGCGGCAACGCATCTGAGCAAGCAGCAGCGCTTTAGCGATGCACTCAAATGGTTCCACTATATCTTCAATCCAACAGCAACACCGGATTCTGGCGTTGAGCATGGCAAGTGGGCATGGCAATCGCTTCCGCTCTATCTTGCGAATCTGCAGACACCTATTGAAGAGCTTATGGTGCTGTTGGCGGACAGGAATAACACGTCAGCTGAAGCGGTGGCCGTGCGTGATGAACTGAAGATTCAAGTGGAGTTATGGCGAAGAAGCCCGTTCAATCCGCACGCCATAGCACGTTGGCGGCCGCGTACTTACGGTTTGGCCGTGGTGATGAAATATCTCGATAACCTGATTGCCTGGGGCGATCAACTGTTTCGCCAGGACACCATCGAAGCGATCAACGAAGCCACACAATTATACATTCTGGCGGCAGAGATCCTTGGTCCGCGTCCCCGCAAGGTGACGTCGAATATTAAAGCGGGCGCAAAGACCTATTGGCAACTCAGTCAAATGGGTCTGGACGAGTTCTCGAATGTGCTGGTGCAGGCCGAAGCGGTGGTGCCGGCACCGGCTGGTACGCTCAATTTGGTTACACCTCCACCACCGCTGTACACCCTATATTTTTGCATCCCTCCGAACGAGAAGCTGATGAGTTACTGGGACAAGGTGGCGGATCGACTCTTTAAGGTCCGCCATTGCATGAATATCGAAGGCGTCGAGCGGCAACTCCCGCTGTACGAACCACCGATTGACCCTGGTATGTTGGTCAAGGCTGCGGCAGCCGGTATCGACATTGGCACAGCGCTTAGCGATGCCACGGCGCCGGCGCCCATCTATCGGTTCAATTTGCTGTCTCAAAAATCGACAGAGCTCTGTGGAGAAATTAGAGCGCTGGGCAGCGCACTGTTATCGGCGTTGGAAAAACGCGATGCCGAGGCGCTGGCATTACTGCGCTCGCAACATGAAATCAATCTTCTAAACAGCGTCCGTACCGTCAAGGCGTCGCAGGTGCAGGAGGCGAAGGCGGCGCTCGAAGGTGTTGGGGTTAGCATCGAAAGCGCGAGGGAACGATTCAATCACTACACCAAACTCTTGAGTTCGATCGAGAGCATAGAAATTCCTTCAAAGGATCAAAGAACGCAGCTGGGGAGAATGGTCGACTCGCTCGTCGACTTGGCTAGCTCGGTGAACCCAGGTGTGACGGAATCCCTGAAGGAAGTTTCGAAGCTTGCATTGGAAGTTGCCACAACTGTGACCCCACTGATGGAGGAAACGCTAGCGCTACTTCAGAATGCGTTTGCCACACCGGGGAGCGCGGGGCCCGCAGAGAATGTAGCCCTGCCATTGAGCAGCTACGAGAAGCGGCAACTTGATGAGCTCAAGATTTCGAATGAGAGCCAGCTGCGGGCCATGGACGCCGAAGCGCTTTCGCAGATTCTTGCGCTCATCCCAGATTTCCAGCTCGGCATCCAGGGGCTCGCGTCGAGCCCGGTCGTGCAGGCGTCATTTGGCGGAACCCAGTTGTCGCTCGCCGCAAGGTTACGTGCCAATAGCCTTAACCATGATGCCAACGAACATGCCTATCGGGCCAACCTGCATTCTATTATTGCGGGTCATCAGCGCCGAGCGGGCGAATGGTTGCTGCAAGCTGGTCAGGCGCTGAAGGAGATGGAACAGCTCGGTAAGCAAGCTGTTGCCGCGAGTATACGGTTGGCGGTGGCAAATATGGAGTTGAGCAATCACAACCAGCAGATCGACAATGCTCGTGACATCGATTCCTACATGCGCGATAAGTACACGAATGAAGAATTGTACGATTGGATGGTCGGTCAAATATCCGGCCTGTATTTCCAGAGTTACCAGCTTGCGTTCGATGTCGCCAAGCGTGCGGAAAAGGCTTTTCGTGTGGAGCTTGGCCTGGAGGATAAGGACTCCAATTTCGTTCAGTTCGGCTACTGGGACAGTCTGAAGAAGGGGCTGCTGGCGGGCGAACTGCTTGCCCACGATATTAAACGCATGGAAGCGGCGTATCTCGACAAGAACAAGCGCGAGCTTGAGCTGACTAAACACGTGTCGTTACGCCAGCTCAACCCTACTGCTCTGCTCGAACTCAAGACGAACGGCACGTGCCAAGTGACCATTCCCGAATGGCTCTACGACCTCGACTGCCCTGGTCACTATATGCGCCGGATCAAGAACGTGGCCCTCTCCATTCCATCCGTCGTCGGGCCATATACCAGCATCAATTGTACCCTCTCGTTGCTGAAGAGCAGCCTGCGCAAGTCTCCCCTCCTCAAGAATGACAAATACGCGCGGGAGGGTTCGGAGGACGACCGCTTTGTCGACTCTCTCGGTGCGGTGCAATCCATTGTGACCAGCAGCGGGCAGAACGATAGCGGCCTGTTCGAGACCAACCTGCGCGATGAGCGATTCTTGCCGTTCGAGGGCGCAGGCGCTGAGAGCACCTGGAAGTTGGATCTGCCCAAGGATTATCACGCCTTCGATTACGCGACGATCGCAGATGTCATCCTGCACATTCGGTATACCGCGCGCCAAGGTGTGGACGCTACCAAGGTGAAGGCGGCGTTGGATACCCTGTTCGGGCAGGCAAACCAAGCCGGGCTCGCGCTGGTCTTGAGCCTGCGCCACGACTTCCCCACCGAATGGTCGGCGTTTGTGAACGACAAAACACAACCCCCCGCGCCCTTCACTGCCACGATTCGCAAGGACTTCTTTCCCTACTTTGCGCAGCGCAAGCTCGCAAAGGGCAAAAAGATCAGTATCTCCGGGCTCGAACTGTACGATGGGCTTACGCTGAACCACCGTCCGGCTGACAAACCGGCAACGCCGGTTGAACTATCGAATGACTCGCCGCAATTTACTCTATCTGCTAGCGTGGACGATGTGGTTCTGCCACACAAGGCAGACGCACAGGTGTTTCTGATTATTCACTACTCTTTGTCTTCATAGGGTGGATAGTCTGTGACTGGTTATGCAGTGCCGCCGGCTGGCACTGAACGCCTACGCGTGCGAAGGCGTCGAAGATAATCTCTTTAGCAGTTATCTCGGCAGCCCGCAGTTCATCATTACCAGCACCGGCAATGGCGACAGCGGTCTGTTTGAGACCGAACTGCGAGATGAGCGTTTTCTATCGTTCGAAGGCAGCGGTGTCATCAGTCGATGTCTGGCCGCCACCGACTGGCGTGACTGATCCTGCTCCTTGGCCGGATGATGCACTCGATGGGGATGGCGTTGGAGAGGGCAACCTCAGTCAAGTCAGTGACACCATGACCGACAAGATTCTGTTGCTTTCGGTCGGCGTGAAGGCTTGAACGGTTTTCGTCGTAATTTTGGAGTGCCTGGCTCGCGGGCCTTATGCACAGACCGCAGCTGAGGGCGGTCAGCAAGATGGAGTGACCGCCCAGGAAAGCGCCCCGTTTCAAAATGTTGGGTGCGGAACTTTGTGGTAGGCGTTGAAGGATTGACCATTTGGGCGAGTGCAGAGAAAGAAGAAAAGGGGACAGGCTACTTTTCAAGGGGCCCAGACAACGATAAGCGGTATTGAAAAGTAGCCTGTCCCCTTTTCTGTCTCGGATAGGAAATCGAATATCCGCAGCTTATGCGGATCCGCCTAATCATTGTTGGGCGACGCTTCGCGTCACCCGAACGGCCCCGCGGCTGTCGCTCGTGGGCCGTTGGGCCATTCATTAGGAGAAGCTAATGGCAGATGAAAAAAGCTCGCTGGAAACATGGTCTTCCGCGTTGAAGGATTTGGTCTCGACTCTGAGGGACGGCGTCTTTTTTGTTCTATTTCTATTGCTTCTTCTTTCTCCAGGAACGGTAAAGAACAGGCTAATCGCGGCTGGGTTTACAAAGGGGAACATCGGAGGCATGGAATGGGAGGGCCAGATTAAGCAATCTGCCGAACAGACAAAGGCTGTCGGCGAAGTTGTCTCCAAAGCCGATGAGAATTACAAAGTGCTAATTGATCGTTTGGCCGAGCTAGAAAAGAGTGTTAGAGATCCAACGGTGAAGCAATCATTAACAAGCCTTGGCGCAGATGCAAAAGTCTCTCAGGGCGAATTGCTAGTAGCAGATAAAGCAGTAAAACGAAGCCTATCCACGCAACAAGCGATTGTGGAAGCTGTCACGCCCTCTTCTATATCAGATCGAGGCTGGCTATTCCTTGGAAAAGTCAACGAGCCAAAAGAGCAGTGGTTGCCTGGCTCGCCAGTAACAGTCGCGGTTGTTTCCCCAATAATTAGCAGAGGAACCAAACTGACAATTCGTGATGATACGTACTGGAGGGCTGACAGTGCGGCAGGGCAGCATGCCAATGCATCTATTTTGTCTGTGGCAAAAGTTGGAACAGTAGTCAACGTCGATGACGTCGACTATTCCCATGCAAGAGGTGGTGGTTGGTTTGTATGGATACGAGCTCACAGCGAAACTTGATCCGGCCCAACCAATCATTCCACCGGACCCGCGAAAAAACCCGCGCAAATGGGGTCTATCGGGTCAGGCATGAGTATTGACTTATTTATAGATCGCGCGGGAAGAGCGTGCTCCTGATCGCCTCACGCCACCCCTGTCTCGCTTAATGATCCGGGCGTGCCAGGGGCTGAGCGGCGGGACACGC
>Ga0315290_10002316_pt1 | contig 13405 bp, 10 predicted proteins | sample YL17G12_0_MG_FD_203627 | JGI IMG/M metagenome (GOLD analysis project Ga0315290, IMG submission 203627) | Sediment microbial communities from Yellowstone Lake, YNP, Wyoming, USA - YL17G12_0 | ecosystem: Environmental > Aquatic > Freshwater > Lake > Sediment | place: USA: Wyoming | collected... | reverse complement strand
TACTCCCTCATACAGGCTGCGTCGCAATTATAAAAAAGTCATTCTCCGGGCTGCTTCGGAGGGCTGCGACGGGAAATCCGAAGGATTCTGTAAAATGCGAAGCATTTCTATAAATCCGAAGGATTCTGTAAATCTTTCTTTTAGTATCAATAACTTAAGAATACCTGAGAACATCAAACATGAGTTCATTTGAATTGCGACACAGCCTGATAGATCAAATCTATGTTTTAAGGAAGGAAAGCGGCGAAAACCCGATATTTGTTGACGTTGTCCTCGATTTATTTAACTATGTCGAAGATCATCTGAGTTCCGATTGGTATAATGTAAGAGAAAGAATTAAAAAAGGTAAAATGATATGAAAGCAGGCCCAAAAAGCTCCGGGAAACCAAACTATCCGGATGCAAAACTGCTTTCACGTGAAAGAAAAGTGACGAGTAGGGAGGAAAAGGAAAAAATTCGCGGCGGAACGAAGCACCTTAAAGAAACCAATAAAATTTCACAAGGCGATATATCAGGGTTTTTAAATTCGATACTCTGTGGTGACAGCGAACTCATATTGAAAGAATTCCCGGATAACTCAATTGATATAATCATAACGTCCCCACCTTATAATTTCGGTTTGGACTATAAAAATGATAAAAACAACGATTCAATTATGTGGAATGATTATTTTTCCAAATTAAAGAAAATTTGGATTGAGTGCAAACGCATTCTGAAACCGGGCGGAAGATTATGCGTCAACATTCAGCCGTTGTTTTCAGATTATATGCCGACTCATCATATCGTATCTCATCAATTGATGGAGATGGGACTGTTGTGGAAAGCGGAAATAATTTGGGAAAAGCATAATTATAATTGCAAATATACAGCTTGGGGAAGCTGGAAGAGCCCGAGTATGCCGTATTTTAAATACACCTGGGAATTTATAGAGGTTTTTTGCAAGGAATCACACAAAAAAACCGGCAATTCCGAGAAAATTGATATAACCGGAGATGAATTCAAAAAGTGGGTATATGGCAAATGGGATATAGCTCCTGTTAACAATATGAAGGGATACAATCATCCTGCCATGTTCCCGGAAGAGCTCGTCTCAAGACTGTTGAAGATGTTCAGCTATCAGGATGATATTGTATTAGATCCCTTTAACGGAGCAGGAACGACCACGCTGACCGCATATAAATTGAGGAGAAATTATATCGGAATTGATATCTCCGAGGATTATTGCAAAACAGCGGAAGAACGACTGATAGAAGAGCAGAGACAAACAAGATTGCAGTTATAAATAACTTTTAAAATTGTCATATCCCATATTCTGAAATATATTCTTCCATCTTTTGTATTAGGGATTTGTCGAAGTTTTTGTCTTTCAGGAAATCGAGGACGTCGTAAACGTCGGCTATAGCGAACGCCTCTACGCCTGTTTCCTGCTGGAATCTCTGCATAGCGTCTGAACCGTCTTCGGTTTTTTCCCTGCGGTTCATCCCGATGACGAGACCCGCAACCTCGACACCTTCGAAAGAGCGGAGCAGTTCGACCGCCTCATACTTAGTGCCGCCGGTAGTCATTACGTCATCGACTATCACGATCCGGTCGCCGGGCTGCGGCGAAGCGCCGACAATCTTTCCCTTATCGCCGTGGGTTTTCTCCTCTTTGCGGTCGAAGCAGAAGCTTACCTCTTCCTCATATTCGAGCGCGAAGCCGATGGCGGCGGCGGCGGCAAGCGATATCCCTTTGTATGCGGGACCGAAGATGTTGTCCACGACACCGAAATTATCGTGAATCGCCCGTGCATAGAAAATGCCGAGATTGACGAGCGTGACCCCGGAATCCACGACGCCCATATTGAAAAAATATGGAGATTTACGTCCGCTTTTAAGCGTGAAATCCCCGAACTTCAGAACCCCGGCATCAAAAAGGAATTCGAGGAATTCCTTTTTCAAGTCTTCGCTTAAGTTCTCTATATCGGTATTCATAGGGTAATTATACATTTTTCATGAAGCAAAACCACAGGTGAAAACCACCGCGATAATAGAAAAACCGGCTGACATTTGGTAATATCGGCAGGGGGGAAATCAATCCAATATTAATGAGCGCTAAAAATGAGAAACGCTTCATAATCTTCGGGGGCGCAGGTTTCCTCGGACAGCATCTGACGAGGGAGATTCTCGTATCTTCCGCGGAATCGAAGGTCGTAATTCTTGATCTCGCGCCAAATCCACAGCCATTCATCTCGTTTGATGGAAACAGCCGAGTCGAATTCCGCTGGGGCAGGGACATCACCGACCCCAAAACCTATAAAAAAGACATGGAGGAGGGCGCGGACGCTCTTTTTAACCTCGCTGGTTTCATCTCATTCTGGTCCAGGCACAGGAAGAAGATGTTCTATGTGAACGTCGAAGGCGTCAGGAAACTCTGTGAAACAGCCCATCGCGCGGGCGTCCCGAAGCTTGTGCATATAAGCTCCGTGGCGGCAGTGGGATTCACGGATGACCCTGCAAATCCTGCGGACGAGAAAATGGCTTTCGCAGAAGAAAAATACAAAAACAGGATTTATATGTTCAGCAAGTACCAGGGCGAAAAGGTGGCGCTCGGCTTCGCATCAAAGGGAATGGAAGTCGTGTCTGTCAATCCCGGACTGCTTTACGGCCCAGGTGAAAAAGGAGCAGTTTTGACACTCTTCCGAAACATCTCGACGGGGAGATTGAAACTATACCCCACCGGCGGAACGGGCATTGTGGACGTCCGGGATGCCGCGAAGGGAGTCCTGCTTGCTTTTTTGAAGGGTAAAAATAGTGAAAGATATATACTTAACGGACATAACATTTCCTTTCGAGAGATTATATCTTTTATCGCAAAAACTTTGGGCAAAAAACCGCTGAGCAAGCCGGTCCCCCGCATTTCCCGAATCCCTCTCGGTATCTATCTCTCCGTAACCGAAAGATTCAGGAAAAATCCGCCCGACCTGACTGCAGAGACGTTCGAGTTCTGTTTCCGCTTCCGCTATTATTCATCCGCGAAAGCGGAAAAAGAGCTCGGTTGGAAGGCGGAGATTCCGCTCGAAAAGACTATCGCTGATACAGCGGATTGGTACAGAAACGCCGGATTGTTGTAGGGCATTATGAAAAAGATTTTCATTACAGGCGCCACCGGTTTTCTCGGCTCAAATCTTGCACGCCGCCTTGCAGAGAGCGGAAATGACATCACAATCCTTGTCCGAAAAGGGAGCGACCATCCATATTTAAAAAATCTTCCAATTAAGAGAGCAGAAGGGGATGTAACGGATTTGGAGTCTCTAAAAGCCGGCATAAAAAATATGGATCTGGTTTTTCATTGTGCCGGAGTAGTTTCATACAGAAAATCCGATGAGAGCCTGATGCATCGGGTTAACGTTATCGGAACGAATAATGTTTGCCGCGTTTCCCTGGAGGCCGGCGTTAAAAGGCTGCTCTATGTAAGCTCCACCGCGGCGGTCGGAATTCCGGAAAACCCTGCGAACCCCGCCGGCGAGGATTATCCTTTCGATAAAAAGTGGAACAAAATTCCGTATATGCGCACGAAAAGGATCGCGGAGGAAAAAGCGTTCTCTTTTGTAGATAAAGGTTTAGATGTCGTCGCCGCGAACCCAAGCACTTTTTTCGGAGCCGGGGACATCAAGGCCGCCAACGGCGAGCTATTCCGACAAATCGCCTCAGGCAGGCTGGCTTCCGCCCCTCCGGGAGGCAACGGCGTGATCACGATAGAGGATTGTGTTGACGGAATTATCAAGGCAACGGAAAGAGGAAAAACCGGCGAGCGGTATATTCTTAATGCGGAAAACCTGACATTTCTCGAAATCTTTAATTTGATCGCGGAATCCCTGAAGAAACCCGGCATTTCAAGGGTGATGCCGCGTTGGGGATACTCCCCGGCCCTGGCTGCGGCAATCGTTATGGGAAAAATCCTTCCGGTTGCCGGGATCGAGCCGCCTTTCAGCCCGGAGCTGATAAAAATCTCCTGGAGTTATAGATATTTCAACAGCTCGAAGGCGAAAAATGAGCTCGGATGGGCGCCGAAGATTTCGTTCAAGCGGGCTTGCGAGGAAGCGGCGGAATTTTATAAATTTATCGGCGTTTTATAGAAAATCAAGTATGACAAAAACCATCGAGACCGAAACTTACAGATTTTTCAACGAAGATTGCATATCCGGCGCGCTCACAAGAATCGCGGACAGAAGCGTTGACCTGATCATCACCGACCCCCCTACGGAATCGAAAGGGACAGACTGCACCGTCATAATAAGCGCAACGAAAAGTTTGTCCTCGATGGATATATCGAAATCCCTTTTCTTAAACTGATGAAGATATATTAACCGGCGCCAACCGGCTTGCTAAAAACACTTGAAAACAACATGAAATTGGAACTTTCGTGCCATTAGTATAAGATGGATAATCTAGGGTGGGTTTGATTTATGATTGTTATTGTTCAAAAAAGAATCGTAAGAAGGAGAAAATAATGACATATAAATATTCAGCTGTCTCAGGGAGAATTTATCGTTCGGAGATCAGAGAGCTTCTTAAATGGACTCGAAAAGAGGGAATTATTTCCTTCGGCGGAGGTCTGCCTGATTCCGCCCTGTTCCCTATAGAGGATATAATCAGCATCACCAAAGAAGTGCTCGATAAGAAGGGGTATCTCGCGCTCCAATATGGCCCGACTCAGGGAGAAAACGACATGCTCGAGGCGCTGATCCAGTTTATGGGAGAGTTCGGCGATAAAGCCGCCAAAGAAAACATTTGTGTCACCTCTTCTTCCCAACAGGGATTGGATATTCTCTCGATTCTTTTCATAGACGAAGGGGCGCCGTTGGTTATGGAGCTCCCTTCATATATCGGAGGGATACAAGCTTTCAGCCGCTGCGGGGCGGATATGCGCGGCGTGCCGATGGACGACGACGGGATGATAATCGAGAAGCTGGATGAAATCTTGAAGCAGCTCGACAAAGAAGGCAAGAAGCCGAGATTCATCTATACGATTCCCGATTTTCAAAATCCCGCCGGCGTGACGATGACTCTGGAACGGCGGAAAAAACTGCTTGATATAGCATCGAAAAGAGAAATACCGATTGTCGAAGACTGCCCTTACCGCGAGCTGACTTTCACCGGTAAAACTCATCCCAGCCTCTGGACCCTCTCAGGCGGCAAGGGCGTAATAATGCTTAAAACGTTTTCCAAGATGTTATTCCCCGGTATGCGGATGGGATGGGTGGTTGCGGAAAAGGAAGTAATCGAAAAAATCGAGATGCTCAAGCAATCCGTGGACCTTTGCACTTCATCTTTCAACCAGCTGATACTCGCCTCTTACATCAAACAAGGGAAGATGAAGAGATCCATCGAAAAAGCCATCGAGCTGTATAAACCGAAGGCTGAAGCGATGCTGAAAGCTCTTGAAAAATATATGCCGAAAGAGGTTAAATGGTCCAAACCTACGGGCGGTTTGTTCCTATGGCTCACACTGCCGGAAAAAATAGACACCGAAAAGATATTTCTTAAGGCGGTAGAACAGAACGTGGCTTACGTTATCGGCAGGCCTTTCCATTGCAATAATTCCGGATTGAACACAATGCGGCTCAATTATTCGTTCCCCAGCCATCAACAGATTGATGTGGGGATCAAGAGTCTTGCTGATGTGATCAGGGCTTTTTTATAATTCCGCATAAACAAAATCAGACTGATTCAAGTTAAGAGGAGGTCTTTGATACCGGTCGGGATTTCTTTGCAAGACTCCTTTTCACGACATCGGCAATCTCCTGAATCCTGAACGGTTTTGCGATGGTGTCGGTAAAGCCGTATGATTTGAAATCGGACATTACCGGATCATTTGAATATCCGCTTGTGGCAATTGCCACTACGTCCGCATCTATCTCCAGAAGCTTGTTCAATGTATCCTTGCCTCCCATTCCTCCGGGGACAGTCAAATCGAGGATAACAAGATCGAATCGTTCCGTCGAAGCCATCGCCTTTTTGTACAATTCAACAGCTTTGCTACCTTCATTTACAGTATCCACTGAATAGCCGATATGAGATAAAAGGTCTTTAATCGTCTCGCTTATCGTATTATCGTCATCCATATACAGAATTCTGCCGGATCCATTTTCTATATTCATATCTTTCTGATCTTCCAAACCCACCTTGCCCTTGAACGCAGGCAAGTAGATATAAAAGGTCGTGCCCTGACCGAATTTGGACTCCGCTCTGATAAAACCGTCGTGTTTTTTGATTATTGAATAAGATATGGCAAGCCCCAGGCCTGTCCCATGTTTCTTGGTCGTGAAATATGGATCGAAAATTTTTATTATATTCTCTTCGCTTATTCCTGGACCCGAATCCTTAATCTCCATCAGTATATATTCACCTTTGGGAAGAGAAGCGATTTTAGCCTCTGAGGATATTACATTCCGAGCGTAAATCTCAATAGTCCCGCCTGCTGGCATAGCTTGGACGCTATTTAAAACAACATTGCTTATAACCTGGTTGATCTGATCCTTGTCTACCTTTGCATTCCACAAATCTTTATCGATATGAAATTGCGCCTCGATGCTGGATCCCGTGAGCGAGAAATTAACGGATTCGATCAGCAGGTTTTTAACGGATACAGACTTCTTCACAGGATCTCCGCCTTTTGAAAAAGTCAGCAGCTGGTTCGTCAGATTTGTGGCTCTGCTGATCGCCTTTTCCGACTCGGAAAGATACTTTGAAGATTTTCCCTGATTGTCAACATGTATCCGTGCCAGAGAAATATTCCCCAAAATCGCCGCCAGAATATTGTTGAAATCATGCGCTATCCCTCCCGCGAGAAAACCAATGGATTCGATCTTCTGCGCCTTCAGAAGTTCCTCTTCCAACTTGGTTCTTTCCGTCACATCCCGGAAGACCATCACCGCCCCGATTGTTTTACTGTCCCTGTCTCTTATCGGAGCGCCGCTGTATGAAACCACTCTGATGCTCCCGGACTTCGATATAAGATTGAGATTCCTGTCCAGATCTAAAATCGAACCTTCTGTCAGTATCACTTCCAGAGGACATAAATATTTTTCCTTGGTCGAGGGGTCTCGCATTTCAACAACTTCAGTGATTAATGCGCCGAAGGCTTCTGTCTCTTTCCATCCTGTTAATTTCGAAGCGACATTGTTCATCAGGATCACCCTGCCCTCAACATCCATGGAAATAACCCCATCCCCTATAGCCCTCAGTGTAACCGCCAGCCTTTCCTTCTCCGCCAAGAGAGCATCTCTGGACTCCTTTTTCTCGGTGATATTCTCCAATACGCTGTCAATCCACATAAGATTACCGTTATCATTAAACTGCCCATTTGCGGAGAGAGAGCACCAGATCAGGCTCCCGTCGTTTTTTTTCATCTGCACTTCCAAGTCTTTAACATATCCGGACTTTTTGATTTCATTCAACATATTTTTCCTATTCTTTATATCGAAATGGAACTCCACTAGTTTTCTTTGTATCAGTTCATCGGAAGAGGAAAATCCAAGAATGTCTGCCGCCGCGGGATTCACTTTGAGGATTTCTCCTTCGAGGTCCGGCGTGCTTCGGTAAACCCCGATTCTGATATTCTGAACCAATGTCCTGTATTCTTCTTCGCTCTTTCGGAGTCTTTCTTCGAGTTCCTTCCTGATGGTTATATCCTCGCCGGAGCTTAAAATCCCCGTTATCCTGCCGCTATCATCCTTTAATAAGCTCCGGTTCCAGGCGATCGTTCTTTCAGAACCCTTTTTTGTCAGAATGTATCCCTCGACAGGATGATATGTAATATCAGATGTATTGAGCATAGTGTTGAAAATTCCCCGCTCGGCATCTTTCATTCTTTCGGGGACACACGCATCAATCCAGTTTTTTCCTATCAGATCACAAGGTCCCAAAGCCAAAATCTGGCATCCCTTGCGGTTTATCAATGTAATATTTTGTTTCTCATCCATGGCAATCAGGATCACTCCGGCGATGTCCAGGTAGCTATGGAACAGTTCTTTGTCATTCTTTAATTGCTCTTCTTTATAAAGGCCATCAAGAGCAAGGCCAAGCTGAACGGCTATAGTCATCATGAGACGTTCATCTTCCGCTGAGAATGCGTTCAATCGTTCGCTTTCCACGTTGATGACGCCGATTACCCTATTGCCGGCTTTCAACGGAACGCAGAGTTCGGATCGGCTATTGGGATCTCCCATCAAATATTCAGGGAATTTGGAAACATCGTCCGCCCTGACAGGTAACCCGGTCCGTGCAACTTTGCCGATTATGCCTTCTCCAAGCTTCACCTCAACCTCGCTTTGGCCTTCGAAATAATAATAGGATGCACGAGTAGCCAATATTCCTTTTTTTTCATCCAACAATAAAATGCCGAAGTTTGTCGTATATATCGTCTCCACGACAATCTTGGTGACCCTGTTCATCAGTTCTTTCGGATTCGTGGCTTTCATGCAGGCTGTTGCGACGGCATGAAGAACCTTTAGTTCCTTCAGTTGGCGGATAAGCGATTGTTCTGCTCTGAGCCGTTCGATTGAAGGCGCGAGCTGTCCCGCCAGAGTGACTAAAAGGCGTTCATCGTCCTCCGAAAAGGCTCCCAGTTTCTCATGTTCCATATTAATAACGCCGATAACCCTTGCCCCGATCTTGAGCGGGACGCAGAGCTCCGATCTGGTCCGCGAATCCCCCTCGACATATCCTTCGAACTTCGAGACATCATCAACCCGGTGAGGCAACCCGAGTTGCACAGTCCTGCCGATGATACCTTCATTAATCTTTAACCTGATAAGGTTTTGCCTTTCATCGTTTTGATAATAAGAATTAGCTGTTATTACGTCTTCTTTTTCATTTATCAGCCAAATGCTGAAATTGATCGGATCAATCGTTTCAACAATGATGTTTTTTACCCGGGACATAAGCTCTTTCGGATCTGTTGCATCCACGCAAGCTATGGCGACCACATGAAGAACCGTCAGTTCCTTTAACTGGCGGACCAGCGATTGTTCCGCTCTTAGCCGTTCCAGCGCAGGGGCGAGCTGTCCCGAAAACGTCATCAGCAGCCTTTCATCATCAGGAGAAAATGCATTCAAACGGTCGCTTTCAGTGTTTATAACGCCGAGAATTCGATCCCCCACCTTTAATGGAACGCACAGCTCGGAACGAGTTCTTGCATCACCTTTGATATAAAGAGGGTCTTCTATAACATTACCGGTTCGAATCGGCTTCCCGGTCATCGCGACGGTCCCGGTTATTCCCTCCCCGATTTGAATTACGATAGCATTTTGTCGCTCCCATAGGCGATAGGACGGGTGGTTATTCAAGATTTTGTTATTATTGTCGGATAACATAAAACCGAAATTGGTCGGATAAAGTGTCTTGCCGATTATTTTCGTCACTTTTTCTATCAGCTCCTCGGGGTAATTCGCCTCGACACAGACCTTCGATACATCATGCAGCACCGAGAGTTCGTCAATCTGCCGTCTCAGCGCCCGCTCAGCCCTTTTTCTCTCGGTAATATCGCGAATATTCCCATTGGCGCCGACAATCTTCCCATTCAGAAAAATCGGAGATATATTGAACTCAATTTCGGCCTGAGACCTGTCTTTTTTAACAGCTTGTATATGCAATCTCCTAAGATTCCTTCCTTTCCTTATCAGCTCCATCCCCTGGAGAAGTTTCGGGCTCTCGGGATCGGGAAAAAGGAAAAAGAACTGTCTGCCGATGACCTCTTCCGGTTTGTATCCGAAAATTCTTGTAAATGCAGGCGAGGCATATTTTATCCGTGCTTCCATGTCCACTTCGAGGATCGCGTCAAAGCTTCGCTCGGTGATGCCTTTGAATCTCTCTTCATTCTCACGTAGCGCTGCCTCAATCCTCTTCCTTTCCTCCACTTCAAGGCGAAGTCTTTCATTTGCCTCTAACTGTTCACGGGTTCTTAGGCGGATTTTCGCTTCCAGCTCTTCGTTATGGCTTGCAAGCCTTTCTTCCGCGCGCCTTCTCTCCGTAATTTCCAATAATATTCCGTCATAATAGATTATCTTCCCGTTTATATCCTTGATTGCCCGCGGAAAATCCCTCACCCAGATGGGTTCGCCGTCTTTTCGTCTGAGTTCATGTTCAGCAAAAAACGTGGGTGTATTATCGAGATTGCTCAAATGCTCCTGTCTGTCCGTCTTTATCAGATATAAATCATTCACATTTGTATTCAGCAATTCTCCTGCATCGTCGAATCCGAGCATCTCTGCCAGGTTTCTGTTTGCTTCAATAATTCGCCCTTCGGGCGTGGTTCGATATACGCCGACCGGCAGATGCTCCAGTAAATTGCTATATCTATCCGCGTTTGATTCCGGAAGACCTTCCGGCGCAACTTTGCCGGATATCTCCTTGCCGGTGCCCGATACAATTTCTATGACCGCTTTCAGCACGATATCCGGATTTCGAAAATCTTCCTCAGAATTAATGTGGACGATATGCGCTGGTTCCAGCTTGTGCAAAGCATTTATTGTTTCTTCAGTGTCCGAGGCGTAAAAGAATATAAAAGGAAGCTGCTTCTCCTTTTTCCTGACACCGGCTAATATTTTGAATGCTGCTCGCGAGTCATCTTTTAGATGGAAAATCAACGCTGAGTATTGCTTGAAATCAATTTTATTCAGGGACTTCGTGGATAATGGAAGGTTCTCTATCGAAATATCAGGATATTTATTTTGTGATAAACGGTTTTTAGCCAACAGCTCAGCATCAAGGCCAAAGCCTATTACTAAAAGCTGCTCCTTTTCCTCTACTGAAGACATTGGGACAGCCCCCCGATAAGTTAATAAAAGTTGTTTTATTATACCATATTTTCATAAAACAAGAAAAAAAAGAGAGAATTCCGGCCGATTATTAATATCATATAAGATCAAAGTTTATGCTTTGATCAGATTGGAAAATCGCCTGTCGGCGTGAGGAATTGTATCGGACGAGAGAGCTAATCGAAAATTTTGCCCGGATTCAGAATCCCCTTGGGATCGAAAGCTGCCTTTATCCGCTTTAGCAAGGCAATTTCCGCTTCCGATAATTCTATCTTCAAGAACGGAGCCTTGGTTATCCCTATCCCGTGCTCACCGGAGATGGAACCTCCGATACTGACGACGTACTCGAAGAGTTCCTTTGCCGTCTGTTTTGCCCGCTCGTCCGCGCCCATATCGTTCTTATTATACATAATATTTACATGCAGGTTCCCGTCTCCGGCATGGCCGAAGGTTGGCATATCTAGCCGGTATTTCTTCTGAAGATGCTTGATGATCCCGAACGTATCGGGTATGCGGGAACGGGGGACCACTATGTCTTCGTTCACTTTTACATCCCAGAGTTTTGCAATGATCGGAGAAAGCGAGCGCCTGATCTTCCAGAGTGAATCAGCTTCCTCTGTGTTTGCGGCGGCAATGGTTCTAATGCTCCCTTCTTTTTTAGCAATTTCGATAACACGCCCGATTTCTCTCCTCACTTCTTCTTCCTCGCCGTCACACTCGATTATAATGGCGGCGCGTGTACCGTCCGGCAAAGACGCAGCCGCATATTTATTCGCCAGGTCTATGCAATAGTCGTCCATTATTTCCATCGTAGCCGGGACCACTTTCGCGGCGATTATGCTTGCCGCTGTCCTTGCTGCCGAATCCGTGTCATTGAATAGCAACTGAATTGTCCTGGTATGCGGAGGTTTCGGTATCAGCCGAAGAGTGATGGATGTAATGATCGCGAGCGTCCCTTCCGATCCGGCGATAAGAGCGGTCAGATTATAACCTACTACGTTCTTGATCGTCCGGGAGCCGGTATGAATCACTGTGCCGTCCGGCAGAACCGCTTCGAGACCTAAAAGATAGTGGCTTGTGACGCCGTGCTTGAAAGCCCTCGGCCCACCCGCCGATTCAGCGACATTCCCGCCTATCGTGCTGAAATCCTTGCTCGCGGGATCGGGAGGATAAAAAAGACCGAATCTCTCCACCTCGCGCTGCAGGTCTTCGGTAATAACCCCCGGTTCGGTTATGACGATAAGGTCTTCCGGGGCGATCTCCCTGATTTTATTCATTCGCTTCGTTGTCAACACCAGGCCGCCCATCACGGGAACCGAACCGCCCGTAAACCCGGCGCCAGCTCCGCGAGGCGTGACCGGCACTTCCAACTCCCATGCGGCTTTCATAATCCGTGAGACTTCCTCGGTCCCACTGGGATGGATCACCGCCTCCGGCCGGGACGGCCGGTTTGCCGCGTCATATGAATATAACTCCAGGTCGGCAGGTTTCATGGAAAAATACTGCTTCCCGACGATCTTCTGAAAAATCCTCGCGGCTTCCTCGTTTATCCTGTGCATATAGCGATTAATATAAGCCAGTGCTCCGTCTTTATCAATAAAGGAATTGCCGGTTTTAGCAAGGTTTTTTTGCCAGCTTATTGCATTCAAAGTTTCCATTATGCTAAAATGAAGAATACGGAGAGGAAATGAAAAACGAAGAAAAGAAGATACTCGGAATATTCAAACGAAAAAAGGAAAAAGAGCCGACGTATAAAAGTTGGTGGCGCGACACCTTCGAAGCGTTCATCGTCGCCGCCCTCCTTGCGTTGTTTCTAAGGACTTTTGTCCTCGGAACATTTAAGATCCCCACCGGATCTATGATTCCAAATCTCTTGATCGGCGACCATCTGATCGTAAATTCCTTCATTTATGGTCCCGCTCCGACCGGAATCGAAAGAGCCATTCTGCCTTTCAAGGATATTGAACGTGGGGATATCATAGTCTTCAACTATCCTTACGAACCAAATACCCAGTTTGTAAAACGCGTTATCGGTCTTCCGGGCGACGTGATCCAGATCAGAAATAAAACCGTGTATATCAACGGCAAAGAGATAATCGAGCCTTACGCTCATTTCATAGATTATTCTTCATCGCATATCCGCCCCGGGTTCGGTCCCGATAAAGTTCCGGAAAACAATTATTTTGCTATGGGCGACAACAGAGACAGCAGCAACGACAGCAGGTTCTGGGGACCGGTCCCGAGAAATTATATAAGAGGAAGCGCATTCCTTATCTACTGGTCCTATGAAGCCACTACCGAAGAATATCTGGCGACCGGATGGAACCGGATCGTGAACCTCGGCAAGACTGTCGTCAATTTCTATAAAAATTCAAGGTGGGAAAGAACTTTTAAAATTATTGAATAACTTAGTATGGAGAGCTAAAATGATGAAATTACTCAATTCCGAAAAAGGCTCCTCAAAGATACGCGGACTGTTTGTCCTCTTGCTTGTTATTGCAGGTCTTTTCATTTTGGTGCAGTACGCCAGAACGAAGATCAAGGTCGAGAATATGCGCTCGACCGTTAAAGAGGAAACAATTGGGGCAAAAATCAGGGAAACCT
>Ga0315290_10002314_pt1 | contig 13405 bp, 14 predicted proteins | sample YL17G12_0_MG_FD_203627 | JGI IMG/M metagenome (GOLD analysis project Ga0315290, IMG submission 203627) | Sediment microbial communities from Yellowstone Lake, YNP, Wyoming, USA - YL17G12_0 | ecosystem: Environmental > Aquatic > Freshwater > Lake > Sediment | place: USA: Wyoming | collected... | reverse complement strand
CCGATGCCGCGCTTGCCGACATTCACACGCTCTACGCCTGTCACGACCGGCTGCTCGAGCACAAGCAGGCGCTGTTCGATCACCTGGTGGGTCGCTGGCGGGACTTGTTCAATGTGAGTTTCGATGTACTCTTGTACGACCTCACCAGCACCTACTTCGAGTCCGATCCGCCCCTGGACGAAGAGGATAAACGCCGCTTTGGCTATTCGCGCGATTCAATCGCCCGGACTGCGTGCAAGTGGTCATCGCCTTGGTGGTCACCCCCGAGGGTTTGCCGCTTGCCTGCGAGGTGCTCGCGGGTAACACAGCCGACTCGACGACGCTCAAGGATTTCCTCGCCCGCATCGAGCGCCAATACGGCAAAGCGCGACGCGTGTGGTGTATGGATCGCGGCGTGCCCACCGAAGAGGTACTGGCGCCAAGGCGCGCAGCCGATCCGCCGGTGCATTACCTGGTGGGCACACCGAAGGGCCGTCTACCTCGCCTGGAGCAGGCGCTGCCGGAGAAGCCGTGGCACGCTGCCCGCCCCGGCGTCAAGGTGAAGCTGCTCGCGCAGGACGGTGAACTCTACATAGGTTCGCCGCTGTGGAGATGATCGACTCAGTTACGCCGTTGTAGTGCAGACCTCGACCATCGTCGTCTAATGCGATCAATGCGTTAGCGTTTTCAACAGCGCGAATCCGCTAAATCGGGTTAGGATCGGTGTGAACGCGAATCGGTATTTGCGCTTCGCACGGCCAGGGTTGGCTTGGCGTGCCGAACGTTTCTCGTTGGGTGGGACCAGAATCTCGCTCGTGCCACGCACCAGGACTGAGCTCGGCCTGTATGAACTCTCTGGGTTGTTGTATTGCCGGCTGCTCTCCTGAGAATAGCGCTCCGAGAATAGCGCTCTACCCAGGCCCAGTTTGGTCGTGTAAGATCCTGTTCACGCCGTGAACACACCCGAAGACATCAACTTGCACCTGCTGCGCCGGCTTGAGCTGGAGCCCCACCTAAACCAGCGGGGCTTAGCCCAGCGCTTGGGCCTGAGCCTCGGCAAAGTCAACTACTGCGTGCAGGCGCTGGTGAGTAAGGGCCTCATCAAAATCAGTAACTTCAGGCGCAGCGACAACAAGCTGGCCTACGCTTATTTGCTCACCCCCGCGGGCCTGCAAGAAAAATCACGGCTTACCATCGCATTCCTGAAAAGAAAGCGACAAGAATACGCGCGGCTACAGATCGAGATTGCCCAGCTGCAAGTTGAAGTTGAGACACTTGAGCCAGACCACCCTGCACAGACCGCACCGGATGCGACCCGACATGATGGCTGATACAACCGTACCTGCGGGACGCGACTTGCTTTGGTATGTGGCCCATACCAAGCCGCGTCAGGAACGGGTCGCCGTGGAAAATTTGCTCGCCACGGCTACAGCATTTACCTGCCCCAATTGAAGGTGCTCAAGACCCTGCGCAACAGCCGGCAAGTCCGATTTGAGGCGCTGCTCCCGCGCTGCATTTTTTTTCAGCCCCGTCATGCCGAACACTCCATTGCGCCGGTGCGTTCTACCAAAGGGGTGAAGACCATTGTCCAGTTTGGAAGCGTGCCTGCGGTCTTGCAGCCTGACACGCTTCAAAGCATCCGAGCCTTTGAGTGTTGGAGTAAGTTTTAAGTAACTCGTTATGTGCTGTGCATTTTATTAGTGCACAAGCATGGCGGTAGCGTGACCGATAACCCCCGATGACGAATCAATCTTCAAATAACCCCACAACCGTCCGCAAAATCTGGGCCCTGCTTACGCCACCTGAGCAACGCAGCGCGGTGGTGTTGCTGGGCCTGATGTTCATCGGCATGGTACTGGAAACCTTTGGTGTCGGACTGGTGATTCCGGTTATTGTGCTTCTTACCCAAAGCGATTTGGCAACCAGGTACCCTGCACTCCAGCCGGCCCTGCAGGCCTTGGGCAACCCCAGCCAACAAGCGCTTGTAATCGGCGCCATATCGGGCTTGGTGGGGATATATCTCATCAAGAATGTTTTTCTGGCCATTTACGCCTGGTGGCAGGCGCGCTTCTCCTATGACGTTAAGGCGGAGCTCTCGCAGCGCCTGCTGGCGATCTATTTGCGCCAGCCTTACGCTTTTCACCTGCAGCGCAACTCGGCACAGTTGATCCGCAATGTTGTCACCGAGGTGGATGAATTTATCGTCACCGCCATGCTTCCCAGCGCGAGCTTGCTCGCTGAATCTCTCGTGATCTTAAGCCTTTGCGCCATGCTGCTGGTTGTCGAGCCTCTGGGGACATTGATCGTGGTAACGGTGCTGAGTGTGGTTTCTTGGGGCTATCATCATTTCACCCGCGCTCGGCTTTTCGCCTGGGGTGTCGCGCGTCAACATCACGAGGGATTGCGCATCCAGCATCTGCACGAGAGCTTGGGTGGCGTCAAGGATGTGAAGCTTCTGGGTCGCGAAACCGATTTTCTGGAGCAATTCCGCGCGCAGTGTGTCCAACTCGCCCGTGTCGGGAGGTTGCATCATACGATGCAACAACTGCCGCGCCTGTGGCTAGAGCTTTTAACCGTTATTGGCATTGCCATCCTCGTAATTAGCATGTTGGCTCAAGACCGCGCACCGGAAACCGTGCTACCCATACTCGGCCTTTTTGCCGCGGCGGCTTTTCGCCTGATGCCTTCGGTTAACCGGGTGCTCTCATCCGTGCAATTGCTGCGCTATGGTCTGCCGACGATCGATACTTTACACGCCGAACTCAAGCTCGCCGTGCCGCAAGCCCCCGACATTCATACCCCCGCCACCCCTTTTCGGGACGAACTGGAACTCAAACAAGTCACCTACACCTACCCCAACGCGCCAAAGCCTGCACTCGAAGACCTCTCGCTCACCATTCGTCGCGGTGAATTGGTGGGCTTCATAGGCGCGAGTGGTGCAGGCAAAAGCACGCTTGTCGATGTTCTTCTGGGGCTGCTTACCCCCGAATCGGGCGAGGTGCGCGTCGATGGCAATAGTATCCAGAACAGATTGCGCAATTGGCAAGACCAAATCGGCTACGTCTCGCAATCGATCTTCCTCACTGATGACACCCTGCGTCGCAATGTCGCCTTTGGGTTATCGAACGCGCAGATTGAAGAAGCTGCGGTATGGCACGCCATCCGTGCCGCCCAACTTGAAGAGTTTGTCCTCAGCCTGCCCGCGGGGCTCGATACACCTGTAGGTGAGCACGGCATTCGGCTCTCGGGCGGGCAGCGCCAGCGCATCGGCATCGCCCGCGCGCTCTACCACGACCCTGCCATACTGGTGCTGGATGAAGCCACGAGCTCGCTCGATACCACCACCGAGCGCGGTGTGATGCAGGCCGTGCTCGCTCTGCGGGGCAGCAAGACCATCCTCATCGTGGCGCATCGCCTCTCCACCGTGGAAATCTGCAATCGGTTATACCGGCTGGAGCGGGGGCAGATTGCCCAGGAGGGCAGCTACGAAGTCGTAACGCGCACGGCGCGTATTCAGGCATCGTGAATTCTCGTTGCGACTGAAAATAGAATTAAATTTTGAAAGGAAATTGAGTGCGTATTCTTGTCACCGGTGCCTGCGGCTACAAGGGCACAGTCCTGGTCCCCAAACTTGTCGCCAAGGGCCATGAGGTTGTCGCCTTCGACATCATGTGGTTTGGAAACTTCCTCAAGCCCCACCCAAAACTTAAAGTGGTGAAGGGGGACATCCGCGATATAGACGATGTCAACCTCGACGGTATCGATGCGATCATCCATCTGTCGTCAGTGGCCAACGATCCTTGCGGCGACCTTGATCCGAAACTAACCTGGGAAATCAGCGCGCTCGCCACCATGCAACTCGCGGACAAGGCGGCGCGCTCGGCAGTCGAGCGGTTCATCTACGCCTCCTCGGGCAGCGTTTACGGAATCAAGGAAGATCTTCAGGTCACGGAAGACCTCGAGCTCAAACCGATATCAGAGTACAACAAGACAAAAATGGTGGCTGAGCGCGTGGTGCTGAGCTATACGGACAAAATGGCCGTTCAGATCATCCGACCGGCGACCGTGTGCGGTTATTCACCCCGTATGCGACTGGATGTGTCCGTTAACATGCTAACGATGCAAGCCCTCAGTAATCGAAAAATCACCGTGTTCGGGGGTAAGCAGGTTCGTCCCAACATACATATAGACGACATTACCGATGTCTATCTGTTCATGCTCGATCATCCAGAACATGCGGGCGTTTTCAACGCGGGCTTTGAGAATATCTCCATCCTCGAAATTGCCGAGCGGGTGGCCGAGCAGGTTGAGGCTGAGATCATCGTTACAGAATCGAACGACCCTCGGTCATATCGCGTGAACTCGGACAAGCTGTTGGTAACCGGTTTCCGACCCAAGAAAACTGTCAATGATGCCATTCGTGAAATCGTGCAAAAGTTTCGGTCCGGCGAACTCAAGGACGAGGAGCGTTTTCACAACCTCAAGTGGATGCAACGGGAAGTCGTGAAATGAGCGAGCATGATCTGCCGGGTAGTGCTTTTTTTTCCGGTTACGCGAGCCGCTTGCAATCCGTGCTGCAGTCCTCCAATTGGGACGGTGTTGCGCGGCTCGCCGAGGAACTCCGGGACTGCTGGCGGACCGGGCGCCAGGTCTTCATCTGTGGCAATGGCGGTAGCGCGGGCAATGCAATACACCTTGCGAACGATTTCCTGTACGGCATTTCCAAGACCATGGGCTCGGGCCTTCGCGTTACCGCATTACCGGCCAACTCATCGGTGTTGACTTGTCTCGCGAACGACGTTGGGTACGACGAGATCTTCTCGTATCAGTTGGCAGTGCAGGCGCGCAAGGACGATGTCCTGATAGTGCTTTCGGGAAGCGGGAACTCGCCTAACATTGTCAAAGCCCTTGAGCAAGCGAAGGAGATGGGGCTGAAGACTTTCGCGATTCTGGGATACGCGGGCGGCAAGGCCAAATCCCTCGCGAACGTGTCGATCCACTTCGCCGTTGACGACATGCAGATCTCAGAAGACATGCAATTGGTGGTAGGCCACATGGTCATGCAGTGGCTCTATCAGAACCCCCCCGCAAGGAACCGCTAGGTGTCGCAGCAGGAAAAATGCCTGGTCGCGGGCAGCAACTCGTTTTCCGGAGCGAGCTTCGTGGATTTCCTGCTCGAGCAAGGATACCCGGTCATCGGCTGCAGCCGATCGCCTGAGCCGCATCCGGCGTTCCTTCCGTACAAGTGGACGCCCCGGCCCGGGGTCTTTCGCTTCTACCAGTATGACCTGAATCGGGACCTCGATGCTCTGATGGGTCTGATCCAAGAGGAGAAGCCGTCGTTTGTCATCAACTTCGCTGCCCAAAGCATGGTGGCCGAAAGCTGGAAGAATCCGGACCATTGGTTCATGACGAATGCCGTATCTACAGTGCGCTTTCACGACAGGTTACGTCAGTGTGATTTCCTGAGGAAGTACGTGCACGTCACCACGCCGGAAGTGTACGGTAGCAACAGCGGCTCCATCGATGAGGGCGCGCCGTTCAATCCGAGTACACCCTATGCGGTATCACGTGCGGCTGCCGACATGAGCCTGAAAACCTTCTTTGCGGCTTACCGCTTCCCGGTCGTATTCACGCGGGCCGCCAATGTTTTCGGTCCGGGCCAGCAGCTCTACCGGATCATTCCAAGGACGATCCTGTTCATCAAGCTCGGGCGAAAACTCCAGCTACACGGCGGCGGCCACTCCGAGCGCTCGTTCATTCATATCCGCGACGTCTCGGACGCCACGATACGCATCATGCGCGATGGCGCCTTGGGCGAGGCTTATCACATTTCCACCAAGCGCAGCATCACCGTGCGCAAACTGGTGGAAATGATCTGCGAACGCATGGGCGCCCGCTTCGAGGATTGCGTCGAGGTAGTAGGCGAACGGTTGGGCAAGGACGCTGCGTACCTCCTTGATAGTACCAAGGTGCGCAGCCAATTGGGCTGGCAAGACTGCATTTCGCTCGAACAGGGAATCGACGAGACGATCGCGTGGGTGGAACGCTGGTTGGATGACTTGAAACAAATGCAATTCGAATACGTTCACAAACCCTGATCGGGAAATCAATCGTGGAAAGGAACATTGTGCGAAGGGAAATCGATCTGCTCGTGAACTATCCGAGAACCAAGCGCGACGTCGAAGCGCGTGGGGCCTCCAGGACCGAAGCGGATCGCGCTATCGCACGCCGATTCGGCAAGGAATTTTTCGACGGCGCCCGCAGGCACGGGTACGGCGGCTTCAACTATTTTCCGCGCTTCTGGCAGCCAGTGATCCCTACGCTGCAGCAGCATTTCGGTCTCACTTCGAAAAGTTCCGTCCTCGACGTGGGCTGTGCGAAGGGCTTCATGCTGCACGACATGGCTCAACTCATCCCCGGCATCACCGTGAAGGGAATTGACGTGTCGGAGTATGCGATCGCGAACGCGATCGAGGACATGAAGCCGCACGTCCAGGTCGCTGACGCGCGGAAGCTTCCTTTTGGCGACAAATCCTTCGATGTCGTCCTCGCGATTAATACCATCCACAACTTCGAACGGGCGGATTGCGCCGAAGCCCTGCGCGAGATCGAGCGTGTAAGCCGCGTTGGCTCCCACGTGACGGTCGATGCCTACCGAAGCGATGAGGAAAAGGAGCGCATGTTCGCCTGGAACCTCACGGCGAAGACCATTATGCATGTCGAAGAGTGGAAAGCCTTCTTCGCTGAGGTTGGATATACAGGCGACTATTTCTGGTTCGTCCCGTGACTCCGGATATCGCAAAGCAGTTGCTCTTCCAGATGAAGCGCATTCGCTTCGTCGAGGAGGAGATAGCGCGGCGCTACAGCGAGAACAAGATGCGCTGTCCGACGCATTTGTCGATCGGGCAGGAGGCTGTCGCCTCGGCAGTCGGCCTCGCGCTGCGCCGCGACGATCTTGCGGTGAGCGGTCATCGCGCCCATGCGCACTACTTGGGCAAGGGGGGCAATCTGCCGGCGATGCTGGCAGAAATCTACGGAAAGGCGACCGGGTGTGCGGGCGGCAAAGGCGGCTCAATGCATCTCATCGACGAAAGCGCCGGCTTCATGGGCAGCACTGCGATTGTCGCCGGGACAGTTCCGATTGGTGTTGGCCTCGCATACGGAATAAAGCTGAAGCGCACCGAGCAAGTGAGCTGCGTGTTCCACGGCGATGCGGTCGTCGAGGCGGGGGTGTTCTTCGAATCCGTGAACTTCGCGGCGCTGAAAAGACTGCCTGTGCTATTCGTCTGCGAGAACAATCTTTACTCGGTGTACTCGCCCTTGCGTGTGAGGCAACCCGAGGGTCGCAGTATTGCGAGAATGGTCGAGGGCTTCGGACTCGCGGTGGGTTGCGGGGACGGCAACGACGTGGCCGGAGTTTATGAGATGGTCGGCGAAGCGCTCGATAGCATCCGCAAGGGTGGTGGACCGAGATTCCTGGAGTTCGCGACCTACCGCTGGCTGGAGCACTGCGGACCGAATTGCGACAACGATATTGGTTATCGCACCGAGTCAGAGTATCTCGAGTGGAAGGCAAAAGAGCCGATCGCCCGGTTCGAGGCGGAGCTGCGCTCCCGCGGCGTAATCTCGGCCACGGACGGCGGCGACATGGACGTCACCATCGAGCGCGAAGTGAGCTCTGCGTTCGCGTTCGCAGAGGCGTCGCCATTCCCGGCGGCGGCGAGCGCGTATGCAGATCTTTACGCCGAATCGCTGGTGCCGGGCGCGATACCGGAACGCGTAAGGCCTTGATCGTGGCGCTAATGACTTTCGCCAAAGCAATCAACGAGGCCCTGTCGGTCGCGATGGCGCAGGATCCGAACGTCATCTGTTACGGGCTCGGCGTCGATGATCCCAAGGGCGTGTTCGGCACCACGCTGGGCCTAGTTGAAAAATTCGGGGCCGAACGGGTATTCGACATGCCCACGTCCGAGAACGCGATGACCGGCATCGGCATCGGCGCCGCCGTATATGGCCTGCGTCCGGTCATGACCCATCAGCGGTTGGACTTCGCGCTGTTGTCGATGGACCAACTGGTTAACAACGCAGCCAAATGGCGATTCATGTTCGGCGGCCACAGAGGAGTACCTCTGACGGTGCGTATGATACTCGGACGAGGCTGGGGCCAGGGACCTACGCATTCGCAGAACCTGCAGGCCTGGTTCGCACACGTGCCGGGGCTGAAGGTGGTGATGCCTTCAACCGCGGAGGACGCCAAGGGCCTGCTACTGTCTTCAATATTCGACGCGGATCCGGTCGTATTTCTGGAGCATCGCTGGCTGCATAATATGCGCGGTGAAGTGCCCGACGGCGACTTCCGCGTGCCGATCGGAAAGGCGCGCGTGCTACGTCAGGGCGGCGACATCACCATTGTGGCGATGTCCTATATGACGATCGAGGCTTTGCACGCCGTTGATCACCTCGCAGCGCAGCGGATTGCCTGCGATCTCATCGATCTGCGCAGCGTTCGCCCGCTCGACTGGGCCGCGATCAAAGGCTCGGTGCAACGCACTGGCCGGCTGCTCGTTCTCGATACTGGCACGCTTACTGGATCAATCTCCGGAGAGATAGTGGCCCGCATCGCTTCGGACTGTTGGCAGCACCTTAAGGGTGCGCCGCAGCGCCTGGCGATGCCGGATTTCCCTGAGGCGACAAGCCCAGCGCTCACGCGCAGCTATCACATACGCGCCGAGCAGGTAGCGGCGACAGTTGGTACCATGCTTGCCCGCGATGTCGAGTCCCGTTCCCTCGCGCAGAAGCGCGAGCATCCGCACGACGTGCCTGGGGATTGGTTCACGGGTCCTTTCTGACTTTTTTGAAGATATCACCAACGGTCTGGTTAGCTAATCCAGTGAAGAATCTCAAATCGGCCATGTCCTATACCGACCAGCAAGCGACGATCCCAAGTGCCAAGTCTTCTGATACGATCGCGCTCGTCCGGCGAGAGCGGTGCGCAGTCTGCGGCGGTGGACTTGAAGCCGCTGTCGACCTACCTGGTTTGCCGCTCACAGAAACATATTGCCGGCAACCGGTGGACAATCCATTGCCCGGCATTGACCAGAGGCTGCTGTTTTGTCCGGATTGCGGTCATGGACAGCTTGAGACGCAGATTTCGCCTAAAGTCTTATATGGCGCGAATTATTGCTTTCGCACGTCGGCCAGCGCAACAGCGAGGAAGGGGACGCAGTTCTTCCTATCCGTACTCGACGAAGTTGCTCCTGGGCGTCGTTTCCGGTGCGTATTGGATCTCGGGTGCAACGACCTCTTCCTTCTGTCGCAGCTGAAGGAGCGAGCTGCCATTCGGATTGGGATAGATCCGGTCTGGTTTGGTAGGGAGTCGGAGCGCGAAGACCCCTCTATTCACGTGTATGGCAGCAACATCGAAGATGTCCCAATATCGATGCTGCCAGAGAAGCCGGATTTGGTGGTGTGCCGACACACTCTCGAGCATATTGCCGACCCGACAGCGGTGCTTAATCTACTTATGAAAGCAGCCGCGCCAGACGCTCTGTTTGTGTTCGAGGTTCCGGGGTTTGACGGCCTGATCAGCCGATACCGCTTTGACCAGGTTTTTCACCAGCATTTGCAGTATTTCTCTCTCGCCTCATTTATGCGACTGCTCAGGACCGTGGGTGCTGGTTTCCTGATGCACCGGGAGAATTTTCACGATTGGGGTGCTATGGCCGTGGCCTTTACGCGTTCGGCACCTGGAAACGTGATCGGCCGGAATGCTCTACCACCTGCTAAGGCCAACATCTCCCGGCGGTATGAGTTATTCCGACAGCAGATGGCGGCCACGAGTGCCCTGCTTGCCGAACTTAGCGGGACCAGAATTTACGGTTACGGAGCGGCGCAGATGCTCCCGGTTCTCGGCTATCACATGTGCACGGATTTTCGTCAACTGGCGGCTGTGCTTGATGATGACCCGGAAAAGGACGGGATCGGTTATTGGAATCTTCCTGTGAAGGTCATGCTTTCCAGCCGCGCGAAGGACCTTTCCGAATCCGCAGTTTTAATCACCGCGGTGGACAACGTGCAACCAATTATGACAAAGCTGCTTGCCAATCGGCCGCGGCACATTGTTTGCCCGTTTCAGATCACTTGAAATGCCTATCTTGCCAGGTGAAAAAATGGTATCGGTCGCCAAAACGAAAGAGCTGCAGAACCAGTCTCAGGTGGAGGACTTCAAGCGTTTGGGACCTGCCACGATGGGACCTTGGACTAGCCACATATGGCGGCACGACCCTCGTCATATGTGCTTCCTCCTAGCCCGTTACAAATTCGTCGCCAAGATGCTTGCCGGCAAAACAAACGTGTTGGAAGTGGGCTGTGGCGACGCGGTTGGAACTCCGATTGTCCTGCAGACTACCGGGGCCGTTCACGGCATCGATTTCGAGCCACTCGTCCTTAACGACGCGGTCGAACGATATCGGAAGGAAGGCATCGATCACGCAACGTTTGCCGTTCACGATGTGACAGCCAACCCGGTTCCAGGAAGGTTTGACGCTGTGTTTTCCCTCGATGTCATCGAGCATGTCCCGGCACAACTTGAAAATGTGTTCCTTGACAATATTTGTGCGGCGCTTGTTCCGCAAGCCGTCTGCATAATTGGCACGCCGAATATTACTGCCAGTGAATATGCAAGCCCGGCCAGCAAGGAAGGACACATTAATCTCAAGAGCGCGGAAACTCTGCGGAATTTCTTGGCCCGGCGATTTCATAACGTATTCAGCTTTTCGATGAATGACGAGGTCGTCCACACGGGTTATGCGCCAATGGCGCATTACATTTTCGCGATCGCGGTCAGCGTCAAGGACTAGACCTCGTGGAGGTCGGTCGGGTGATCCAGAGATGGCGATCCAGATGAGTCCGACCGTCTGACGATCTGTTCTTGATGCGGTGCGCTTTCTTTCTCCCGTTTTTTGACTCAAGGTGCCGAAGATGGAACTGATGATTTCCGGACGTCGTGCGCTCATTACCGGCGCGGGGCGTGGACTTGGAAGGGCAATCGCGCAATGCCTGGCAGGAGAAGGAGCCAAAATCGCGGCGGTCTCGCGAACCGAGGTCGACGTCAAATCACTTATCGAAAGCATCGGCGGGGAGGCCGGTGGTCATATCGGAATTCCCATGGATTTGGTGCCCGATGACGCTCCACGGCAACTATTGGATCGGCTCGGGAGCGTTGGTTTCGGGCCGATCGACATTGCGGTGCACAACATGGGTGGCACCTTGAACATTGCCGACCCGTATTGCTCTATTGACGATTGGCGTCGGGTCTACCGGTTCAACTTCGAAGTTGCGGTTGATCTGAACCGTATGATTGTTCCGGTGATGCAGCGTCAGCGGTGGGGGCGCGTGGTCCATGTTTCCTCCATCTCAGCAATGGAGAACCATGGCCCGGTAACTTATTGCGCCATCAAGGCTGCGCTGACCGCATATACGCGCAGCTTTGGTGGTGTGGTCGCCCCCGATGGGGTCGTTGTTTCGGCGATTCTTCCGGGAGCTGTATTTACCGAAGGGGGCTATTGGGACCATGCGTTGAAGGATCGCCCCGATCACGTACGGAAGTTTCTTGGCGAGCGGCAGCGTATCGGCCGATTCGGCCGGCCAGAAGAAATCGGGAATTACGTAGCTTTCCTATGCTCGGAGCTGGCATCCTTCAATACCGGGAGCATCGTTCCGATTGATGGTGGACAAGGACGGGGGTACTTCGGGCAATGAACCAAGCGACGGCAGCAGCGCGTGGGAGCGGCGGGAAAATTCTCAACAAAGACTTACGCCGGCGGATTGTCGACATGGTTGTCGCCGGCAATAACGGTCATATTCCCAGCGCGTTTTCTATTGTCGACATTGTGTCGCATCTTTATAGCCACGTGCTGAGCGTTGATCCCAGGAATCCGGAATGGGATAAGCGCGACTTCTTTATCCTCAGCAAAGGTCACGGCTGTCTCGCCCTGTACGTCAATCTTCATCGGCACGGCTTCATTACAGACGAAGACGTGGCGCAGTTCTGCCGGAAGGGCGGTATCCTCGGCGAACATCCCGATTTCAATAAGGTGCCTGGGGCCGAGGCGTCTTGTGGGTCGCTCGGGCACGGATTCAGCTTCGCGGTCGGGATTGCTCTCGGTCATAGAATCAAGGGCGCTGAAAACCGCATTTTTGTTCTGGTAGGCGATGGCGAATCTCATGAAGGTACCGTGTGGGAGGCGGCACATGTCGCACGCAATCTTGAACTCGGGCAACTTTGCGTGGTTGTCGACTGGAACCAATCTGGAATGCAACTCCTGCCTCACGACGATCTGCCAGCCAAGTGGAAGGCGTTCGGGTGGAACACGCTCGTCATCGACGGCCATGATGACGGTGACTTCAAGACTGCCTTTGCCAGTGTACGCTTTACAAGTAAAGGCATCCCGACGGTAATTATCGCGAAGACCGTCAAAGGTAAGGGAGTGCCGATGTTGGAGGGACATGGCATGTGGCACCACCGCATACCCAACGCAGATGAGTACGAAAAAATCATGGAGGCACTGTCGTGAGCGAAAAGCAAGTTCGCCAGCAATTTGCCGACACCATGCTTGCAGTAGGTCAGGAGGATCCGGATCTGGTTGTGATGGTTGGAGATATTAGCCACGGAGTACTCCAGCCTTTCGCCAAAGCGTGCCCCGGAAGATATTACAACGCTGGAATCCTGGAGCCCACGATGATGAGCATGGGTGCCGGCCTGGCGCGCACGGGGCTATATCCAGTGATCCACACGATCGCCCCATTCCTTATTGAGCGCGCATTTGAGCAGATCAAACTGGATTTTTGCTACCACAGGTTGCACGGAAATATCGTAACGGTCGGCAGCGCCTTCGACTATGCCTACTTGGGATGCACACATCATTGCTACGGCGACTTTGCTCTCCTAAAAACGCTGGAGGGCGTACAGATTACATATCCGTCGACGCCGATCGAATTCGATACCTTGTTTCGCCAGGCATATCGAAATAGCGCCGTAACTGTTTACCGTGTGCCGGGCAGCCAGCACGGGGTCAAGTTTTCGGCCAAGGACATCCAGTTCGGCAAGGGTATCAAAGTTGCAGACGGCCGCGACGTCACGCTGATTGCGACTGGGCCACAATTAAAGACGGCGCTCGGGGCGCGTAGCATCCTGGCTACCCGCGGTTGCGATGCAGAAGTTCTGTATATCCACACAATTCGCCCGCTGGATGAGGAATTAATCTTGGCGAGTGTATCAAAGACAGGCCATGTCGTAGTTATCGAAGAGCATATGCGATCCGGTGGCCTTGGGGATGACGTGCTGCGGGCGACCCGAAGCCTTGCCAGCGTCAAGTTCGCGTCCGCATCAATTCCGGATACGTTTGTCAGAGCCTATGGTTCC
>Ga0315290_10002312_pt1 | contig 13411 bp, 6 predicted proteins | sample YL17G12_0_MG_FD_203627 | JGI IMG/M metagenome (GOLD analysis project Ga0315290, IMG submission 203627) | Sediment microbial communities from Yellowstone Lake, YNP, Wyoming, USA - YL17G12_0 | ecosystem: Environmental > Aquatic > Freshwater > Lake > Sediment | place: USA: Wyoming | collected... | reverse complement strand
GATAAGGTCATCAAGGGTCCCGTCATTGTGACTGATTACCCGAAAAAGATAAAAGCCTTTTATATGAGGATGAATGATGACGGGGAAACAGTTGCAGCCATGGATGTGCTTGTCCCCAAAGTCGGCGAGATCATCGGCGGAAGTCAGAGAGAGGAAAGACTTGATGTTCTTGAGGAGAGGATGAAGCAGACCGGCGTACCGACGGAAAATCTCCAGTGGTATCTTGACCTGCGCAGGTTCGGCTCGGCGCCGCATGCAGGGTTCGGCCTTGGATTTGAAAGGCTGGTGCAATATATAACGGGCATGCCGAATATACGCGATGTAATTCCGTGTCCGAGAGCCCCAAAAGAGATCAGGTTTTAGATTTTGATTCGACGCAATTTCAGATGAAGTGTTAAAAAAATAATCCTACAAATCAAGACCGCAGTTTTTATTCTCAAGCGAAGCGATAAATTCCTTGAGTATTGTACCATCTGTTTTTGACATATCGGAAAATTCTATCCCACCCCATTCAGCTATTTTGATACATGACCTTCTTAACTTAAGTATTGTTCTATTACGCTGGGAAGTAAATCCTACCTGCGTAGGGGATCCTTTTTTGATAGGGCAAGATATTTATTGATATATACGGAATTGATTATTGGGGGTATACGAGGTTGCGCATGAGCGCCATTCTATTTTCAGTTCCGGTCTTTACATAAATATTGCTGAGATGGTCTTTTACCGTTTGCTCGGATATTTCAAGCTCTTCCGCTATTTCAGTATTCTTGGAACCATCAATTACTCGTCTGAGTATGTCGGCCTCCCGCCTTGTTAATCTAAATCGCTGTCTTATCCCGCTCATATCCAGCTTATTGGAAATGGTTTCCTCAAAAATAAGAAGATAGACAAGCGGGTTTGATTTTTCCTGTATGTATAATCTGAATATCCAGTTGCTCGCTGAACCCTCAAGCTTTTTTGTTACATAAATTTCTCCCGGAAATAGTTCGCCGAGCTTTCCTTTTTCAACGGCATCAAATATTCTTTTACTAATGGTTGTTATCTCCCCGGGTAACTCAAACCGATTTAGAAAAATTGAGGCTTTTCTGTTACGGTCAACGATATCCATTTTATTGTTGAAAATAATTAAGCCTACCGGACATTTATTCATTATAAATTCCATTTCCCCAACCACTACGGTTCACCCCTTCAGTTATTGATTTCAGGATCTAATGTTCATAATTATATCAAATATTCATTCAGTTTGTTATAAGAAGAGATCGGCGGGAACAAAGGTTATAATTATAGTGAACATTTCACCTCGAAGGGAATGACGTGATCAAATCAAATAAATAGAACGATGGTGCAATTATTATATTGCTTTAATTGGCAACGTCCCCTAAATGCTGTCTCGCAAATATTCCTGAAAAACTTATACGGTTATATATGGCTGTACTAATATTACAGTGTAAGCAACGCTTCAGTAAAGATGGAAGTTCTCTTTATTCCCCCCTTTTCCTTTCAATGAGGTGTTGCAAGCTTCAGCATTTTTCACTTCAAATTTTTTATAATGTATAGTATTCTATATAAATACTAAAAATATATATTATAGATACATAAATAGGGAGGCGGCATGAAAAAGTTATCTTTATTGTTTATTTTTTCCATTTTATTTATTCTCAGCATAGGTTTGTCACCGGGCTATGCAGCGCCTGTCCCTTCTATGAGTCTTGCCGTGCCGCCGCAGCCATTTATCGGCCAGAACTTCAGTTTTACCGCTACCTTTGACAATACATCAGCAACAGACACAGGTTATGGACCTTTTATAGACCTGATCTTCCCGGTCATCGGCACTGACGGCGCCTTAGCTGCAGTTGATGACGGGATAGACTTTGTCAGCGCCGCATATCTTGGGGTACCCCTGAATGCTGCTGATGTGAGGGTCCTTACATTCCCTTCATCCGGGAGCGGCTGTACCGGCGGACTGAGGCCTGTCAACCATCCGTTCGCAGTTGATACCGCCGGTGCACCATTGATTGTTTGCGGCACTCCGGGCAATAAGCTGGTAGTCCTCCGGCTTCCATTCGGCTCTTTCACCCCTGATCAGCCTCCGGCAGCTGTTACCGTCAATGCAACCCTCAGCAACCTTGCAGACCTGAATACAGCACTTACAATCAGGTCCCGCGCCGGCTTTCAATTTGGCGCAAGTGCCGTAAATGACCCGGTAACAGACCCGACCATAATTGGACCGGATAACAGCCTCCCTTTACCGAACGATGCTGATATCAATAGTAATAACTGGAGCATAAGCGCTGTTACTTCACCTCAGCTTCTGACTTTGACTAAAACATACAATGGTCCGGAAAATGAGACAGCCACAGGGCCCAATTATCCGAGACAATATACCATTACAGTTAATATTGCTCCGGGGCAGACGATTACAAATCTTGACATAACCGATAATCTGCCTGACAATATGCAGTTTATAAGCGTAAATACAAACCCGGCCGCAACATGCAATACCCAGCCGAGCACGAGCACTCCGGGCGGCAACTTGATCTGCACTTTTGCGTCAGTAACAAACTCTGCATCAGTCACATTCAGTTATTACATCCCGCTACTCGATGCTTCGATCAATCGTGTTATAAATGCCGCTACAGGAGATGATGTAGTCTCCAATAATAATGCCCTTGCGGTGGGGGACTGGACGCCTATAGATACGCGGGACGCCGGCGGAACGGACAATGCTGTCGCAAACCCTGCAGGTTTTGAGCATGTACTCAATGACAAATCTATCGCCATACAGAAGGGCGTCACCAACATAACCGATGCTACCAATTCTCCGGGAGACGTGCTTCAATATACCCTTACATTCCAGATATCCGACTATTTTGCCTTTGACGGTATTTCTTTGACCGATGTGATTTCGGACGGTCAGCATTTCGATAATTCATTTACACCTACCATGACAGTAAACGGAAATCTTTCACCTGCAAACGATTCATCAGGCAATATGAATCCACTTAATTATGTTGTAACATGCAATTATACCGGGGGACCGGGACCTGAATGTACTATTAATAATCCGCTGCCTGATGATGGGTCTTCTACAATACTTTTTAATGTCTCAGGCGAGCTTATCAGCCGGTCGCAACCTTCAAGACTTGTCGGCGGATGCATAGATCCTTCAACAAGCGGCACAGAACCGCCTGACTGTACTGCATACAATAACGGCCCTACAACAGTTACGGTTGTTTTTCACACACAAATCCAGGAGAACTTCACCGACATCACCGGCGACCTGAGCGTTGATCAGGGAGATTCATTGAGCGATACCGTGACTGTCAATGCTGAGGTTTTGAATAATGGAACATTGGGTCATCAGGACCCTATTCAACTTGAAGATGATGGTAGTTCGGCAGGTCTGAGCATTCAGACAGGCAGCCTTCTTAAAACCATTTATGCCATCAACGGCACAGCCTGCAGTCCCCAGCCCTGCACTAATGTAAGGGTAAAGCCGGGAGATACGATAACATACCGCATTCATTACACTTTGCCGACAAGCGATGTGGAGAACCTGCATTTCCATGATTATCTTCCCCTGCCTGTTTTTGACGCGTCAGAGGTGACAACATTTAACGATGTGATAAGCGCAGCAGTCCCTGCTGCGGGAAATGCCAAATTTGGTCCTGCAGATACTTTCCGTTCCTATTCCGGTATTGTCCCTACCATAAGCCATCCCGGTTCAAACAGTGTAGTGTTTACCTATGGAAACTATGATGATACAGACAACCAGTCGACTATTGCTGATTTCCTGTTCACTGTAACAGTATCAGACGACCCGTTTGCAGACGGTCTTTATCTGACAAATCAGGCCAGGGCACATGAAGCAAACTCCCAGAACAACTCCACTGAGGGAGACTCAATAGTCCAGATACTGCTTACCGAGCCCCAGCTGAATATCCGCAAGGGAGTGGTTTCAACAGACAACACGGCAGGCACATATTCACCTTCAGGACGCTTGCCTTCAAACATAAATATGTCAACTCCCGGAAATAGTTGCCCCCGTATTTCGGGGACTGGTATGCCGGTCAATTCTTCCACCCTCGGTACGACCTTCAACAGCAACCTGTCAAATGTTGATGCGAGTGACCTCGTTACTTTCGCAATTGTTATTGAAAACACAGGCAGAAGTGTCGATGGCGCTTTTGATATCAAAGTCCGCGACACATTGCCGGCCGGGCTTTCAATACCTTCAGGCGGACTGAATCTCTGTGTCACTGACGGAACAGGAGCAACTATAAGTTATACAAATATTGGATCAGGTTTTTTTGATACTTCAGGGGGCATAGAACTTACCGATCCGGGACCGACGGCAAATCCGCCCGGCGCGCTTGACAACGGCAAAGATTCAAATGACGCCACAATAACAACAGGCAGGAATATCGCAATCATAACCTTTGACCTGCAGTTAGACGCAAATGTAACTCCAAGGCAGGTAATCACAAACACCGCGACCCTTTTCTATTTTTCAAACGGGGAAGGCGGAGACAACTTCATACCGGACGGGCTGACTGATACGGCAACCGTTACGGTTGCGCCGCCGGCCATGGCCAAGACAATCACGAGTGTTTCCCCATACGGGGTCGGAAGCAGCAATCATGTGTCCGCAGGAGATACGATTACATACAATATAGCGGTTACATTGCCTGAAGGGCAGACTCCGGGACTCGTAATAACAGACACACTTCCCGCCGGATTTCAGTATGTGGCAAGTTCGGTAACTGTTGTAACAGGTACATTTAACGGTACTGTAACGACAACGCCAACTGTTACGCCTTCATCCTATTCACCACCAACAAGACAGACTGTCCAAATTGATTTTGGTGCAGTGACGACAACAAATGATAATCAATCAACCAATAACAGATTCGATGTAACGCTTCAGGCATTGGTAACGAATAACGCAGCAAATGATGGTTTGCCAAGCCAGCAATCCAAAGCAAACGATGTTTCTCTTAATTTCACGGGAAATCCTGGCAATGCAATAACTTCATCGGTAACCACCCAGTTCAGGGAGCCTGAATTACAGATTTCAAAGGGCATTACCCCTGCGAACCCTGATGCAGGCGATACAGTCACCTTCACAATTACCGTTCAGAATAACGGGACATCACCTGTATATGATGTTACGGTTACTGATAATCTCTCATTAAATACGATCTCCAATCTTATTGATCTTTCTACCGTAGCCTGCGGGACCACTCAATGCAGTCTTGCCTGCAACTACTCCAACCCTGTAGTCACATATACCACGGCCGGACCGATCGCTGATAAAGCTTCATGTGTTCTGACATTCACCGCAACCGTTCGTTCCGATGTTGTAACCGGTTCGAGTTATCAGAATACAGTGTCTGTAACCGGCGATAGTCAGCCCGGGGATATAACAGAGGAGAGAGATACTACGGCAAGCAACAATGCAAATGCCTCGACTCCCTCATCAAACGCTGCAAAGGAGGTTTTTGCAACATCTGAAAACGGCACAGATCCGGGTGATGCGAATAAGAACAGCAATCCACCTGTTGCCATCGGTGAAGTCGTTACATACCGGGTCACCTTTAATCTGCCCGAGGGCGTTACCAGGACTGTGACATTGTCGGATACTTTGCCTGCAGGCATGAGTTATATTACAGGCACTTCAAGGCTCGAAAGGGTATTTAACAATAACATCCAGGCGGTCAATAATGTTGGTGATTCCGGAGGTATTAATGCCGCAGCAAGCGGGACATTTGTAAATCTCACGGACGGGGTTGATGTTGCCATTGCAGGGCAGGTCATCAGCATATCTCTCGGGAATGTCACCAATTCCGATAATGACGGCAGCGCGGAATCATACGTCCTTGAGATAAAGGCCGTTGTACAGAATGTCGCCGGCAACAATGCAGGCACAACTCTCGGCAACAAAGGCACTGTCTCCTATCAGAACTATTCAGGCACCACGTTTAATGTTGATTCCAATACAATTAATGTCCATGTAGCCGAACCGGTAGTACAGGTTGCAAAAACCGCAAATCCTCTAACCGCAGGCGGCGGGGATACGATTGCCTTTACCCTGACCATAACAAATAATTCAACAGGGCCGAATGCGGCAAGCGCCTTTGAATGGGTTATAACTGATACGCTTCCTTCTGATTATGAAGCGCCTTTTGCCGTAACAAATATAGATGCCGGCACTACCGGCGCAACAGTAAATGCCTCATTCACTTCCAATACACTGAACGGCACTATTGACCGGCTTGATCCCGGTGAATCAATAACGATCGAATATACTGCAACGCTGAAGACATCAGTGCTTTTCGGGCAGATTATTACAAATACCGCAAATGTGACAACAACGAGTCTTCCAGGTACAAACGGGACAGGAGATGCAACTCCCGGCGGTTCGGGGACTTCGACAGGTGAACGTACAGGCAGCGGTAGCGACAATGACCTTTATGGGTCAGACCCTGCAAATGTGACTATCAACATCCCTAACCTGACAAAGGAGATTATAAACCTTCAGAGTTATTATGCGGTTGCCGACATTCCTATATTCCGGATTACCCTCAGCGTTCCTTTGGGAGTTACAAACAACCTTATCCTAACTGATGTGCTTCCTTCAGAACTCGGGTATAACGGCTCTCTGAATGTAGCGCTTCCGGCAGGGGCAACCTCAAGCCACAGTCCGTTGAACGACGGCAACCCGGCATTCTTTAGTCAGGCAGGCAATACCCTCACTTTCGATTTCGGCACGCTTACAGCGCCTGCAAGCGGGAATATTACCATCACATACAACACAATTGTCCTTAATGTGCCTGCTAATCAGGACGGGTACACGCCTGCGAAAAACACGGTAACAGTAAGATTTGCCGATCCTAATAATGTGGGCAATACCCTTCAGGTCGGCCCGGTTGAAAATGAAGATCAGGTAAGGGTAGGCGAACCCAACCTTTTAATGAACAAGGTCATAACAGCCGGCGCAACAGGCTCTGATGCAGGGGATACGGTAAGCTGGCAGGTGACCATACAGAATACCGGACATACGACTGCCTATCAACTAAGCTGGCAGGATGTCCTCCCTGAAGGGCTTTATCAGATCAGTAATCCGGGGGTGTCTGCAAGCGGCGGCAATGTCTATCTGAACGGCACTGCAAATGCAGTCGGAACCGGCAATGTAACAATCAGTTCTTCAGATGCTGATCCTGAACATTTAAATAATACCATCAGTCTGCCGTTGCTTCAGATTGAAGCCGGTGCAACCCTTACAGTAACCTTTGACAGCAAACTTACGGATTCCGTAATCCAGGGCGAGGTATTGAATAATGAAACGCGGGCTTCCTATACCAGCATCGTAAACGGCGGAAGAGACAATACCTCGGAGCCGGGAAATGTTGACGATGACGACAATACTGATCTCAATAATTATGAAGAGTCAACAAGCCAGTCCCTTACCGTAGATGCCGAAATCGCAATAGACAAAACAGTCAACAGGACCACTTTCACAATCGGTGAGAATGTTGTCTATACCATTAGGGTTGATGTTATCGAGGGAGTTACCCTGAATGTCTCAGTAACGGACATACTGCCTGATGGACTCACCTATGTCTCGCATAATATCGCAGTAGGCCATATAGGACTGGAGTTCGGCAATGCAGGATACAATACTCCTTCGTTCAACGGACAGGAGATAACCTTTGATTTCGGTAATGTATCAAATGATGCCAATTTAAGTTCGACTGACGACTTTTTCACCATAGAGATAACAGCGCATGTTGACAATGTCACCGGCAACCAGAACGGCGTTATCCTTAGAAACAACACATATCTGCTTTATGGCAGCGGACAGACGCGGCTTGATTTTGACTATGATGCAAACACACCTGAGATTGAAGGACTGCCGATAACCATTATCGAGCCTGAACTCAATATAGCAAAGACTGTGGACCCTTCATCACAGAGCCTCGGTGATATCGTCACCTATACGGTCACTGTCCGGCATACGGGGGGACTGAGCACTGCAGATGCATATGACCTCGTCATAACAGATGTGCTGCCGATTGACCTTAGCTATGTGCCGGGGTCTGCGTCATTGCCTCCTGCAGACGTTACAGTGATTGACCCGCACAATCTCGAATTCCGCATCAGCAGCCTCACATTGCTGAACGGCAGCGCCTCTTTCACCTATCAGGCTCAAATAGATATAAACGCTGTTGTGGAGCAGCCTTTGACCAATGATATGAGATTGACCTACAAAAGTCTTGCCGGAGCCAACGGCGCACAGGACAGCGGGCGCACCGGGGATGACGGTGAAGGCGGCAACCTGAACGATTATGCGGACAGCACGTCTGCTGATGTCACGCCTAATGCTGCAGCATTTATTGATGCTGTGAAGATCGTCTCTGACCTGAACGGCGGGGTAGTCCAGCCCGGCGATGTCCTGCATTATACGGTAACACTGCATAATACCAACGGACCTGTAACCGGTGTTGTTTTCTATGATACGATACCGGTGCATACGTCTTATGTTGCAGGCAGCCTGTCTTCCACAAAGGGCATAACCGATGAATCCGGACTACCGACCCTTGCGGTCAATATTGGCCCGATGGCGTCTGATGAGACGATAACCATTACGTTTAATGTTACGGTGAACACCGGAACGCAGAACGGCACGGTAATTTCAAATCAGGGCATTGTCAACAGCGACCAGACCGTTCCCGAACCTACGGATGTTGACGGCAACGACAGAAACGGCGATCAGCCGACGGATGTTGTTGTGGGCGTTGGGGCTACCAACCCGCATCTGAGGGTTGAGAAATACGTTTCATGGCTGAACGATAATGACAGCAGCGGCTCTGTCACCCCTGGCGATACTATGCAATATTATATCGCCTTTATAAACGACGGAGGCACAAACCTTACAAATGTACATCTTACCGACACAATACCTGCAGGTCTTACTTATATCAATGGTACAGCCTCTATTTCTGCAGGCTCAGTTACTATAGTAGGCAATGCCGTCACAGCAGACATACCTTCACTGCCCGCCGGACAGGGAGAGAACCTTATCTTTAATGTAACAGTCAATCAGGCAGGCACTTTCCAGAACCAGGGCATTGCAATAGCAGACGGCGGCATTTCGACTCAAAGCGACGGCGACGGCAATCCTGACAACGGGGAGCAGCCTACAATATTCGTTGCTGTTCAGTCCGGAAGTGGGACCCCAAACATTCAGATTCAGAAGGCATCTGAACTGTATCAGGACAACAACCAGAACGGAATTTTGAATCCGGGTGATGTATTAAGGTACACAATCTACATTACAAACACCGGTTCTGCTGCAGCATTGAATGTCAGGCTTACAGACCCGATACCGGCAAATACCGCCCTTGTTGCCGGTTCAGTTGTGACCGGCAAGGGGATTGTCATTACCGAAAACCCGGTTGATGTAAACATCGGTACAGTGAACCCCGGAGAATTAGTAACAGTACAATTCCGTGTGACCCTGCCGCCGGTGCTTCCTACGGGCACTGAGATACACAATACAGCGACTGTCACGGCATCCGGAGGCTTAACGACACAGGCGACGAGGAATGAACCGGTAACCAGCGCTCCCAATTTCTATGACCCGCAGAATGTAGTAAAGACAGTAGAATTCTCAATTGACGGTATGAACAGATATCTTACATATACCGCTCTCATCATAAGCACCGGGGATGCGCCTGCGGGAAATGTGGTATTCAATGACCCTATACCGGCAAATGCCGCTTATGTACCTGACACCATCACACTGAACGGTTCGCCAGTTTCAGATGCATATCCTGATGCGGACGGCGGATTCGACAACATAGGGAACAGGATAGTCGTGAATATCGGCACGCTTAACCCCGGGGTGCAGACAACTATAACATTCCGGGTATTGATTGATACTTATTATTCCGGAGATATTTCCAACCAGGGGACCCTGACAGGAGATAATTTCCCTGATGAACCGACTGACGACCCGAATACTGATGACTCCAATGATCCTACTATCATTTATGTGAAGCCTATACCCACATTAAACGAATGGGGAATAATTTGCTTTATTGTATTAGCAGGAATCGGATCTATTTACTACATAAGGAAACAACAAAAAGCCTAAGCATAGTAAGCTGCTGAGCGGAAAACGATAAGGTTATTCCGCTCAGCATATTCTGATATGCTAAAAATAAATATTATTGGTCGGAATGTTTTATGCTAAAAAAAGCCGTTGTTGATATTGACAACACACTGTGGCATTTCTGCGCTCCGCTTTATGAAGGGCTGAAAAAGATAAACCCTGCCTTCCCTCCGCCCGAGTTCTGGATCGACTGGGACTTCTGGATGCAGTATTGTTCCGAAGATGAATTCATGGGTGTTATCCACAGTATTCACCTGAACCAGGATGATGACATGCACCTGCCCTATTCAGAGGCAAATGATTTTCTGTTGCGTCTGAAAGAGAACGGTTTTCACATAGTAATTGCAAGCCACCGGACAACCGAGAGCCTTGCCCGGACAAGAAGCTGGCTTCTGAAGCATGATCTCGTTTTCGATGATATCCATCTGTCCTTTGACAAAACAGTCTTGTTCGATGACGCCTGTCATATGGTCATCGATGATTCGCCTTTCGTATTGAAAAAAGCAGCGGAAAGAAATATCCTTGCGTCAGGGCTGAGTTTTCCATGGAATAAAGACGCAAAAAATAACGGGTACAGGCTTTTTGAAAGTCTTGGAGAGGTTTTACGGCATGTTCTTGAAAGTTCAAAATGACAATAATTAGAGTTTGTCCATAACGTCGTGTTTTGTCATTATCAGGCTTGACCGGATAATCCAGAAGTCCTCGAAAACACTGGATTCCCCGATCAAGTCGTGGAATGACGAACAACATAATTCTCAGTTTATACACAGACTCTAATTAAACTTATCATTCCCCCTTTTCAGCATGTTAAATATTGCTGATGTTGTTACCCCTAAATTCCGGGCTGCCTGTGTATGTGCGAATGAAACATTACGCCCTCGCCCTCCATAATACAACTATTGAAGAACGTCCCCTTTGTATTCTTTGTATTTGCACATTCATAACGCGGCGCGAGTGGGGAACGATGAGATAACCCGCCGGGGCAACAACTGCGGAACAACTCGCTGAGGCTAATCCCGGTCATCGTCGAGCCCGCTTGTTATCCTGTTTTTGAAATCAGATCTCCTTCAATGTAACGATGGATTATTCCGGAAATAAGCGTTTGATAAGGCATCCCCATTTCCATTGCTTTCTTTTGAATTCCTTGATAGTCGTGGTCATAAAGACGTATGGTAATTCGCTTATCTTTTATTATTGTCTTTCTTGCCGTCGCCTTGATTGCTTCAATTTCCTTCTTTGATGGAGTGGAAAGTTCCATTTTGCCCTTCTTGTATGCATCAACAATGGCCTTTTCTTCCTTGTCATATTTCATATGTTATACCTCCTTTTCATATATATAGGTCTTGGTTGCTTTTCTGCTGGGAATAATCGTTTTCAGGAAAACGTAGTCCTTTTCAACAACATGAGGGACAAGATAAACGTAGTGGTCTACAACAACAAAGTATATTTTTTGTCCGGGGTAGCTGTCCTGGTCTGGATGATCAGCAAGTTTCCATACATCACCCCGCGCCAAATGGAAAACTATCTTCTCAAATGAAATATTTCTTTCTCTTTTTAGCCACTCGTTCTTTTGCGGGTCCCATTCGTATTTCATAATTCAATTGTACATCAAATGTCTGTACAGTTCAAGTTTGTATTATTTATTTGTATTATATATTTTTTGAGGAGAACCAGTTATTAGACGTAAACCTCCCCGATAATATCGGATTTTGTATGTTAGTCAGATAAAGTTCAAAATTCCCCGTGGTTGATTACCAATAATAACTTACACTATTTTGAAGCTTTTGAAAAATGACAGTCAGACAAGCGAGAGCACCAATCCCAATTTCAGGAAAAAATAACGTTTTCAGAATGGAGCGAATTTGTAGCTGAATATATCCGAAAAGGCGTTAAATAGAGTCTGTGTATAAAGTCTGGTTTGTCATCCTCCGGCTTGACCGGGGGATCCAGAACCCATTAAAAAACTGGATTCCGCCTCCGCCAACAGTAGGTGCATTAAGCACGAGAATGACGAATTTTTATCGGAATCGCAGTTTATACACAGACTCTAATTATCTTCCGTAGACCTCGTCTAAAATCTCTTTTGCTCCCTGTGAAAGAACATCCTCTGCAAGCGCAACGCCGAGTTGTTCGGCGTCTTCAGCCTTACCTTCAATATGCCCCTTGATAATCCTGTCTCCGGTGATACTTCCTACGAGACCGTCAAGAACAAGCGATGTCCGTGCTATCTGCCCGATTCTTGCGTAGGCTGCAATCGGCACCTGGCAGCCGCCTTCGAGTTTTTTCAGGAACGCCCTTTCGGCTTTCACACAGACGGCGGTTTCGGGATGGTCCAGAGGCGCAATAACTTTATTGATGAATTCGTCGTCAATTCTGCATTCGATGCCGACCGCGCCCTGGCCTATTGCAGGTAGGCTTATCTCAAAAGGCAGTATCTCGGTCATTCTCTTTTCAAGACCGAGTCTTATCACGCCTGCGGCAGCCAGTATAATGGCGTCGAACCGGCCTTCATCGAGTTTTCTCAACCGTGTCTCGAGGTTGCCCCGCAGTTGTTCTATCTTCAAATCCGGCCTGAGACTAAGCAGTTGACACGCCCGCCGCAGGCTGCTTGTTCCGATTTTTGCGCCTTTCGGGATAGATTGAAAGTTTTTAATTTTAAATTTTGTCGCCTCAGGCGACTCGTTAGGGCGAAAATCCTGAATTCCCGATATGAAAGCGTCCCTCGGGTCTTCCCGTTCACAGATTACCGCAAGATGGAGTCCTTCAGGGAATTCCGTCGGCACATCCTTCATGCTATGCACGGCTATATCGGCTTTATCGCCCAGCAGGGCCTCTTCGATCTCTTTTACAAAGAGGCCCTTGCCGCCGACCTGCGCAAGCGGGACGTCGAGGATCTTGTCTCCCGTGGTCTTGATCTTGTTTAGTTCTATTTCAATATCAGGATAAAGCCTGTTCAATTCCGCTTTGACGAACTCGGCCTGCCATAACGCAAGCTTGCTGCTGCGGGTGCCGATAATTATCTTTTTCTTTTTCATTCCTTTTTTCCGTCGATGCCGTAGAGTTTTCTGATTGTAGCGACCAGAACGTCTTTATCTTCCGAATCCTCTTTTAAGGCCGCAGTCGGAGGATGGATCATTTTATTGATAAGCGCCGCAGCCATGTACTCGATTGCCTCTCTCTCCTTTTCTCCCATGCCCGGCATTTTATGGAAAAACTTGTCGAGTTCCTCTTTCT
>Ga0315290_10002310_pt1 | contig 13415 bp, 12 predicted proteins | sample YL17G12_0_MG_FD_203627 | JGI IMG/M metagenome (GOLD analysis project Ga0315290, IMG submission 203627) | Sediment microbial communities from Yellowstone Lake, YNP, Wyoming, USA - YL17G12_0 | ecosystem: Environmental > Aquatic > Freshwater > Lake > Sediment | place: USA: Wyoming | collected... | reverse complement strand
GCCGATTACCCGTCCCATCCGCTCTCCTCACCCTCGGATGTCGACGCGGGAGCCTCTTCGCCCGAGACGGCCCCGCCGGGATTCGAGACGACCTTCACGAGCGCCGGGCGCAACAGCCGCCCGCCATGCTCGTAGCCCTTCTGCATCTGCTCGATCACCTGCTGGTCGTCGAAATCGTCCCGCAGCACCATCGTCATCGCCTCGTGCCGGCGCGGGTCAAACGGTTCGCCGAGCGCGTCCACCTCCTCGAGCCCCTGCTCACGCAGGGCCTCCCGCGCCTGGCGCAGGACCAGCTCAATGCCCTTCGCGACCGATGGGGGCGTCGCGACAGGAAGGGTTTCGACGGCGCGTTCGAGGTTATCAACGACGGGCAGGATGCCGCGCAACACCTCGCGAACCCCCTCCGCGCGCTCCTCGGTCGCCTCCCGGTCGCGCCGGCGGCGGTAGTTGTCGAACTCCGCCAGAAGCCGCAGGTGCCGCTCGAGAACGCCCTGGTGCTCGCCGCGCAGCGCCTCCAGCTCGGCGCGGACGGAAGCCAGCGCTTCGCCCGAACCCTCGGAGCGCACCGCGCGGGGGCCGGCGGCGGCGGGTTCGACGGCTGCCTCGATCGGCGCTCCCGTCTCGTCCACGGCTTCGATGCTGACGATCTCGACGTCCTCGCCGTCGAAGAAATCCGGTTCCATGCGCGTTTCGTCCTCGGAATCGTCGTCGGTGCGGGGTGGGGTCATGGGGCGTTCCCCTGCTGGGCGATCGTCTGGCCGAGGGCGCGGGACAGCGACTCGACGAGCGGAATCGCGCGATCGTATTCCATTCGGACGGGGCCGATGATGCCGACTGCCCCGAGCACGCGCCCCGGCAGCCCGTAGGGCGCCGCGAGAACGGCGCAGCGGCGCAGACGCGGGTCGTCGTTCTCCGAGCCGATGCGCACCGTCATTCCGCCCGAGCGCAGGCAGCCGTTGAGGATCTCCACCAGACGGCTTTTCTCCTCGAAGGCGCGGAACAGATCCCGCATCGCCTCCGCCGAGGCGAAACCCGGCTGCCCTACGAGGTTGGGCGTTCCCTCGAGGAAAACGCCGGGAGCCTCCGGGCCGTGCCCCTCGAACACCCTCTCCGCGAGGGCGAGAGCGCTTCCGAGCACCTGGTCGTAGCGGGCCTTCTCCTCTGCCATGAGCGACACGATCCGGGCGCGGGCCTCGAGCAGTGTCAGCCCGGCGAACTGCTCGGTGAGGAACCTCGCCATGCCGTCGAGGGCCGTCTGGGAAATGTCCTCGATCGTCTCCACGAGGCGGTGGGTCACCATTCCGGCCGGGTCCACGATCACCGCGAGGACGCGCCGCCCATCGAGGCGGACGAAATCCATCGTTTCGAAGACGGCGCGGGTGAGATCCGGGGCGAGGACGATGCCGACGTTGCCCGACAAGGCCGACAGCAGGCGGGAGGCTTCCTCCATGACGGCCGGGATTTCGCCGTGAGTGCCCGCGAGGGCCCGCGCGATCCGCTCCTCTTCCGCGCCGCCAACGCGCACGCGGCGGGCACTCAGGAGAACGTCCACGTACAGTCGAAAGGCCGCGTCGGTCGGAACGCGCCCTGCGGATGTGTGCGGCTGCGAGAGCAGGGCCATCTCCTCCAGATCCGACATCACATTCCGAACGCTTGCGGAGGACAGGCGCTCCCGCGAAACGCGGGCGACCGCCTGCGAGCCGACGGGCTCTCCGTTCTCCAGGTAAGCCCGGATGATCGCCCGCAGGACATCCCAGCCCCGTGAGGACAGATCAGGGCCTGCCCGGTCGGGGGACGCCCCGCTGTCCCTCGTTCCGCGCAAGCCTCTCACGCAGAATACTTAACACCCGTGCCGGGGAGCGTCAAGCAGAAGGCTTTTCCCAGGGCGGGTGATCGGGCGAAAGGGTCCGAACAAACCAGGCCGGAAGCGGGGTCAACGGCTGCGTGCGAGCAGCCAGGCCCGGACGAAACGGTCGATGTCCCCGTCGAGGACCCGGTCCACGTCGCCGATTTCGAGACCCGTCCGGTGGTCCTTGATCAGCCGGTAGGGCTGAAGGACGTACGAGCGGATCTGATTGCCGAAGGCGATCTCCCCCTTGGCCCCCACCTCCGCCTTCCTCTTTTCATCCCGAAGCGCCATCTCCCGTTCGTAAAGCCGCGCGCGGAGAATCTTGAGAGCCACGTCGCGATTGCGGTGCTGGGAGCGCTCGTTCTGGCACTGCACGACGAGGCCCGTCGGGAGGTGCGTGATGCGAACCGCGGAGTCGGTCACATTGACGTGCTGGCCGCCGGCTCCGCTCGAGCGGTAGGTGTCCACGCGCAGGTCCTTCTCGTTGATGTCTATCTTGATGGAGTCGTCCACCTCGGGGATGACGTCCACCGACGCGAAGGAGGTATGGCGCCGTGCCGCCGCATCGTAGGGGGAGATTCGCACGAGACGGTGGACTCCCTTCTCGGCCTGCATATACCCGAAGGCCCTCGGACCGGAAACGGTAAAGGTGGCGGACTTGATCCCCGCTTCCTCTCCCGGCTGCAGGTCCACCAGCGCCACCTCGAACCCGCGCCGCTCGGCCCACCGCTCGTACATCCGCAGCAGCATCTCGGCCCAGTCCTGCGACTCGGTCCCCCCGGCCCCGGGATGGATCGCGACGATCGCGTTCTTGTTGTCGTATTCTCCGTCGAGCAGGACGACCGCCTCGGCCTCGTCAACCACGCTCTCCGCGATCACGAGCGCGGCGCGCACATCCGGTTCGACGTCCTCACCCTCGACCGCAAGGTCGAGAAGGGTTTCGGCGTCGGAGAGGGCCGAAGCGACCCGGCCCGCGCGATCGATATCATCGGACAGGGCCCGGCGGCGCTGCATCAATTTCTGCGCGGCGGCGGGGTCCCCCCACAGGCCGGGCTTGGCGATCTCCGATTCCAGACCCTGCAGCTCGGCCCGCCTGCCCTCGGGGTCAAAGACACCTCCGGATCTCGTCGGCGCGACCTTTCAACCTCACCAGTTTTCCGGCAAGTTCGTCACGAGCCAGCATGGTCGGGGGTCCTCTCTTCAGCCTCGGGCGGTGCAGCCTCGGGCAGCGAAGCCGCGGGCGGGGCCGTGTACCCTGCAACGCGTGTGCGAATCCGGATCAACGGCACCACGAGAATAAACGCGATGATAGCACAGCCGACCGGCAGAACCCCGCCCGTGCGCTGGAAAATCGTCGTCTCCCGGCCGGCGGACACGGTGGCCGAAACGATTTCGCGCCTTTGCAGCCCGCCGCGCGCCAGCTCGCGGCCCCGGGCGTCGAAGATCGCGGAGATCCCGGTCTCGGCAGCGCGAACGAGCGGGCGCGCCGTCTCGACGGAGCGGATCCGCGCAAGGGCCAGGTGCTGCGCCGGGCCGGCCGTCGATCCGAACCATCCGTCGTTTGTCAGGTTCAGGAGAACCTCTCCCCCCTCCCCCACTGCCGAGCGCGCGAACTGCGGAAAAATGGCCTCGTAGCAGATCAGGGGCGTCACGCGCACTCCGTCGAGCAGCCAGACGGCGGGGCGATCGCCCGGCTCGAACTCCCCGATCGCAGTCGAGAAGCGCCGCACGAACGGCATCAGCCGGCCGAGCGGCACGTACTCCCCGTAGGGGACGAGGTGAATCTTGCGGTAGGAGGGGGCCGATTCGCCGCCGGGGCGGACGAGAAACGCGCTGTTCGAATACGGCCCCTCCGTGGGTCCGCCGATGCTCCCCAGGACGATCGACGCGCCGGCACGCCGGGACAAGTTCTCCACGAATGCGCGGTACGAAGGGTTCATCTCGAACCCGTAGGGAGTCGAGGATTCCGCCCACAGCACGAGCTGCGCTCCCAGGCGAGCCGCCTGCAGGGTGAGATCCTCAGAGGCGGCGAGCAGGCTCGGGCCCTCCGCCTCCGGGGCGTCCGGCGGAGTGTTTCCCTGCACGCAGGCCACGCGGAGGGACGGGCCCTCCCCCACGGGCCGCGCGAGCCGCGTCCACCCCCAGCCGAGCGACGCTGCCGGCAGCAGCACGGCCGCGACGAGCCCCGCGCGTCCGCGCCGGTCGGCGCCGCCCCAGCGAAACGCCCCCCCCACAGCCGCGGCGAAAGCGGCAAGGAGAAAGCTCAACCCGTAGACGCCCGCGATCGAGGCCACCTGAAGTACCGGGGCAACGCCCTGCTGGCTTGCCCCGAGGAGTCCCCAGGGAAAGCCGGTCAGGATCGTTCCCCGCAGCCATTCCAGCCCGGTCCACAGGATCGGAACGGCCGCCAGCGCCGCCCCTTCCCCGCGCCGACGCGCGATCAGTGCGACGGCGCCTCCGAAGACCGCCGGAAAGAGCGCGAGGTAGGCGATGAGCAGCAGCCACGGGATCGGGCAAAGGGGGGCCGCCATGCCCGAGAAGCGCAGGAGAAACGACAGGATCCAGAAGAGCAGGCCGCCGAAGAACACCAGCCCGCACACGGTCCCCGCTGCCAGGCCGCGGCCGGGTGAGACCGGCAGCACCGAGAGGATCAGTGGCACGAGCGCGATCCAGCCCACCCAACCGAGATCCGCGGGCGGAAACGAGAGAACGAGAAGCAGGCCTGAAAAAACCGCCGGCGCGAACGCGAACGCAAAGCGCAGGCGGCCGCGGGCGCCGAAACTCATGGGGCCGGGGACACGATCCAGGTCGTGAGCCCCTCGGAGGAACCAAGCCGGCCCGCCTGGCGCTCGGCCTCGCTCCGGGTCGGATACCCGCCGACGCGCACCCGGTGCCTGCCGTCCGCACCCGCAACCACGGTGGCCGGCCAGCCGCGGGTCATGAGTCGGTTTCGGAGCGACTCGGCGCCGGGAGCGTCCCCCGCGAAGACCTGCACCGCCCACTCCCCCGCGCGCCGGCCCGGAGCCGGCTGGCTACCGCCGGACCCCGGGCCGGTCCCGGTTCGACCCGGCGGGGCGGTTCTGCCGGTTGTGGCCACCGGTTCCCGGCCGCTTCCGGCCGCGGCAGCGCGGCTGGACTCATCCCTTCGAGGCGGGAGCGCGTTTGTCGCCGCGCCGGAATCGCCCCGATCGAAGAACGAGACGCTCTTCGCAACGTCTTCCATTTTCAGCTCGGCGGAATCCGGTGGGGCACCTGGCCCGCCCCCCGCGTGCGGCATGCCGACCGGGCGGCGCAGGAGCACGAACGCTCCGGCGGCGAAGACGACGATGGCCAGAACAAGGGCGATGCGGATCGGATCGAGTCGCAGCGTCACTTCGCGCGGAGCGTGCGCGTCGCTCACCGGGAGGCCTCCGGCGTGTCCGGGGCTCCGGGCGCCGGCTGGATCGCGACGGAGACGGAGTTCTTGCCGGTCGCCTTGATTCGCCGCATCGCCTCGTCCGCGACGGCGACCATGTCCTTCGCCGTGCCAGCGTGGAGCGGAAAGGTCGCGAGCCCCAGCGAGGCCGTCATGCGCACGCCCTGATCGAGTTCTCCCTCGAGAAAAAGCCTCACCGCGATGCACCCGCGCACCCGCTCGGCCACCTCGAGGGCGCCCTGCACGCCGGTTTCCGGCAGCACGATGCAGAATTCGTCCCCGCCGAAGCGGAAGAGCTTGTCGATCCGCCGGATCGACCCGGCGATCCGCCGCGCGACTTCCCGCAGGACGAGGCTGCCCCGGTGGTGCCCGTGGGCGCTGTTGACCGACTTGAGGTTGTCCATGTCGAGGAAGATCAGCGAGAGGGGGGTACGGAACCGCCGCGCGCGCAGCGTCTCCTGCGCAAGGAACTCCTCGAAGTGCCTCCGGTTGTAACAGCCGACGGTGTCGTCGCGCACGATGAGGTCTTCGAGCTCACGCACGCGCAACTGCGTGGCCAGCAGCGGCGCGACGACGCGTGCGAGATCCGCTCCGCGGCGCACCTCCTCCTCGCCGAATCCCCCGCCGCCAGCCGGAAACGCGAGGACGGCCGCGCAGAAGCATCCCGGACGGTGGAGGATCGGCACGGCGAGGCCGGCGCGGGCCGGCCAGCCCTCCCAGTCGGCCGCGTCGGGAAGTTGCTCAGAGAGAAACCCCCCCTCCGGCAGCGACTGGCGCAGGCGCCGGCCGCCGGGCAGCGTCATCACCCTTCGTTCGATTCCGGTCGAGACGCTCGTCTCTCCCGCGAGAGGTCCTCCGCCCGGGGAGGCCTCTCCCGCGGACGTTGCAGGCGCGGGGGAACGGCTGAAGGGGACGAGCAGCTCCTCGGGCAGTTCATCCAGCGCCCCCGAGCGCCAGAGGTAGATCGCTCCCGCACGCGCCTCAAGCAGCTCCGCCGCGCCGAGCACGGTCTCCCGGAGGAAGCCCCGGAGGTCGGGAGCGTAGGCGGCGCGAAGTGCGACGCGGGCAAGGCGCGGCTCGATCGGGTCCATCGTCTGCCCTTCGGCGGTTCACCGCGCGGTGGGCGGCCTCCCGGAGACCCTCAGCGACTCCCGCCCATGGCTCGAAGCATCTCGATCGGAACGGGGAACAGGATCGTCGAGTTCTTCTCGCTCGCGATCTCGGTCAGCGTCTGCAGGTAGCGCAGCTGGAGCGTCACCGGATTGCGGCCCATGACCTCGGCGGCAGCGGCGAGCTGCTCGGAGGCCTGCATTTCTCCCTGCGCGTGAATGATCTTCGCCCGCTTCTCCCGCTCCGCCTCCGCCTGCCGCGCCATCGCCCGCTGCATGGACTCCGGAAGGTCCACGTGCTTCATCTCGACCTTGGAGATCTTGATCCCCCAGGGGTCGGTGTCACGGTCGAGATCCTCCTGCAGCTTGGCGTTGAGCTTTTCCCTCTGAGAAAGCAGCTCGTCGAGGTCGTGCTGGCCGAGGACGCTTCGCAGCATCGTCTGCGACAGCTGCGAGGTGGCGTACTGGTAGTTTTCGACCTCGACGATGGCCTTCCGCGGGTTCATGACTCGAAAATACACGACCGCATTGACCTTCACCGAGACGTTGTCCTTCGTGATGATGTCCTGCGTGGGGACATCGTGAACAATCGTCCGCAGCGTGACGCGGATCATCCGGTCCGCGACGGGGATCAGGAAGAAAATTCCGGGTCCGTAGTCCTGCGGGCGCAGGCGCCCCAGGCGGAAAACAACCCCGCGCTCGTACTCGGGGAGGACCTTCACGGAGTTGAGCACGATCATGGCGGCAAAGGCGACCGCCAGGGCCAGGCCGATGGCAAATGGATTCATTTCGGACCCCCTGTCCTTTCGATAAGGAGACACAGCCCTTCGACTCCCCGAACCCGCACGGATTCTCCGGCGCCTACGGGCGAGCCGGCGCGGGCCTCCCATGTTTCTCCGTGAACGAAAACCTGACCCGTTGGATCAAGATTCGTGAGCGCCCGGCCGACCTCGCCGACCATCCCTTCCGCCCCCGTGACGACGGGAGAGGCCTGGGCCCTGCCGACCATTACCGCGATGAGCCCCATGATCCCGACCATCGTGCCCGCGACCGGAAGCACGAGCGCCGGGGAGACCCTCAGGGCCGGCACGTCACGGGGGAAAAGCATCAGAAGCCCGGCGACCAGGCAGCCCGTGCCTCCGACGGCGAGCATTCCGTAGGAGACCACCTTGATCTCGAGGATGAAGAGCACCAGCCCCAGCACGACGAGCACGAGCCCCACCGCGTTGAGCGGCAGGTAGCGAAAGGCCAGGGCGAACAACAGAAGCGCCGCCACGCCGACCACGCCGGGCAGGATGAGCCCGGGGTGCGACAGCTCGATGTAGAGGGCCACCACGCCGATGCCGAGCAGCAGCAGCACCAGCTCGGGCTGCAGCAGCGGGCCGAGGATCCGCTGCGGCAGCGAGCGGGCCAGCGGCTCGAGAACCGGCCCGCGCGTCGCCAGGCGCGTCTCGGTGCCGTCGAAGCGGCGGATCGTCCGTCCGTCGAGGGCGGCGAGAAGGCCGGCCCGATCCTTCGCCACGAGATCGATCAGCTTCTCCCGGAGCGCCTCGGTCTCGGTGAACGAGACGGATTCGACGACCGCCTTCTCGGCGAGCGCGACGTTCCGGCCGCGATGTTCCGCGATGGTGCGCGTGAAGGCGGCGATGTCGGATTCGGCTTTCTTGAGGCCGATGTCCTCCTTCTGGTTCTCGCCGCCCGCAACGACCGGGTGCGCGGCCCCCGTGTTGGTCGCCGGGGCCATCGCGGCCACGTCTGCGGCCAGAAGGAGCAGGAACCCTCCAGAGGCCGCCCGCGCGCCGGCGGGCGTGACGTACACCACGATCGGGGTCGTGGCGCGCAGCATGCGCTGGACGACGTCCTTCGTCGAGTCAACGAGACCGCCCGGGGTGTCCATCTCGATGATGAGCAGCGCGGCGCCGTCCGCGTCGGCCCGATCTATCGCCTCGATGAGGTATCCCGCGGAGAGGGGATGGATCACGCCCGATAGCTCCGCCGTGTGGATCGGAGCGAGGGGATGGGACTCGCCGCCGGCGGAGGCGGGAGGAAACGCCGCAGGACCATCCAAAGGGGCGGCCGTGCGCGCGAGCGGCGCCGTGGCCGCCGGGCTTTCGCCGGCGTGCAGGAGCGAAACCACCATCAGACCACCGCCGAGCACGATGGAAAAGCACAGGAGGACGGCTTGGCTCTTCATGGGAACCGGCACGGTCACCTCCCCGGGAGTTCTCGGGACCCTTCCCCCGAACGCGCGGCCTCCCGAATGCGCGTCATTCCCTCCCGCAGGTTCTCCAGAGAGGTCGCGTAGGAAATGCGCAGGTAGCCTTCCTCCCCGAACGCTTCCCCCGGCACCGTGGCGACGCGCGCGTTGCGGATCAGCGCGTTTCCGATCTCGGTGGAGGTGGTTGCCCCGAAGGCGGGGTAGAGACCGCGGACGTTCGGGTACAGGTAGAACGCACCGCGCGGCCGCACGGCCGTCATCCCGGGAATCGATCGGACCGCATCGAGAACGAAGGAGCGCCGCCGGCCGTACTCGGCCCGCATCGCGACGAGCCCGTCCTGCGGCCCCTCGAGAGCGGCGAGCGCCGCCTTCTGGGCGAAGGACGGCGCCTGCGAGGAGTCGTGGGAGAGAACCTTCAGGACCCCGCGGATGATGTCTCCCGCCCCGATGGCGTAGCCGACCCGCCAGCCGGTCATCGCATAGGTCTTGGAGAAGGCGGAGACGACGACGAGCCGGTCGCCGAGGAGATCTGCGCACGATGCCATCGAGGCGTGCGGTTCTCCGTCCCAGGTGAAGGCCTCGTAGACCTCGTCGGAGATCACGGCGAGGTCCTTCTCCCGCGCGAGCGTGGCGAACGCGCGCAGTTCCGAAGCGGGGATCACGGCGCCCGTTGGATTGCAGGGGGTGTTGAGGATCACCCCGCGGGTGGCAGGCGTGAGGCGTGCGGCCAGGTCCGCGGCCCGAGGGGTGAAACCGTCCTCCTCGCGCGTCGGAATGAAGACCGGCCGCGCGCCCGCAAGGCGCACCTGGTCGGGATACGACACCCACCACGGGGTGAAAATCGCGACGTCGTCGCCCGGCCCGAAGAGCGCCTGGGCGAGTGCGAACAGAACGTTTTTCGCCCCACAGCCGACGGCGACTTCATCCTCGCCCCACGGCGCCCCGTAGAGCCCCTCATAGCGGCGCGCGAGAGCCTTCCGCAGGGGCGCGATTCCGGCGGTCGCGGTGTAGTGGGTGAACCCCTCCGCGAGCGCCAGGCAGGCCGCCTGACGGATGTGCTCGGGCGTGTCGAAGTCGGGCTCGCCGACACCGAGGTCCACCACGGACAGTCCGGCGGCCTTCAGCCGGTCCGCTTCCGCCTTCATCGCGAGGGTCGCGGACACCGTGACATCGCGCAGGCGCGCCGCGAGCTTCATCGCTGCCTCCCGCTGGAAACGCGAACCAGCGCCTTCGCGACGGTGGGCGGGACGAGCCCTTCCACGGAACCTCCCAGCATCGCGACCTCCCGCACCAGCCGGGAGGAGAGAAAGGAGTAGGCCTCGCTCGGCATGAGGAAGACCGTTTCCATCTCGTCGTTCAGGCGGCGGTTCATCATGGCCATCTGCAGCTCATACTCGAAATCGGAGATCGCCCGCAGCCCGCGGACGATGGCCACCGCGCCCTTCCGCCGCGCGTAGTCGGCCAGCAGCCCGTCGAACCGGTCCACCTCGACCCCCGGCATTCCGGAAACCGCCTCGCGAATGAACGCCTCCCGCTCCGGCATCGCGAAAAGAGGGTCCTTCTCGGCATTGCCTAGGATCGCGACGATCACCCGGTCGAACAGCAGCCGGGCACGCCGGATGATGTCGAGATGCCCGTTGGTGATCGGATCGAAGGTGCCGGGGCAGACGGCCGTTCGGCTCACGGACTCCTCCTGCCGCTCCCGCGAGCCGCCCGCAGGCGGCCCCGCACGGGCGCGTCGTCGCTTCATTGTCCCTCATGTGGCCGCCGGGAGGGAAACGCTCACGAAACGGTGTCTGACCCCGCTTTCCGGCGCGGCGCCTGGGCGGGCCCCCCGCGCTGCGGCGACCCGCCGGGACCCGCGGCCAGTGCAATCAGTTCGCGGGCGTGACGGCGCGCCGCGTCGGAGACGGTGCGCCCCGCGATCATGCGCGCGATCTCCTCGATGCGCTCCGGCTCCTCAAGTCGCTCGGCGAGGACGACCGTTCGGCCCTGCCTCTCGACCTTCGCGATGCGCCAGTGCGCGCTCGCCCGGCAGGCCACCTGCGGCAGATGGGTCACGCAGAGAACCTGGCGGCGGGACCCGAGGCGGGCGAGCCGTTCGCCAACCGCCTCGGCCGTCCGCCCTCCGACGCCGGAGTCCACCTCGTCGAACACGACGGTCGGCGCCCACACGCCGGATCCGCCCGGCCCCTCCCCGAGCAGGACGTTGAGGGCCAGCAGCACCCGGGCCAGCTCGCCGCCGGAGGCCACACGCGCGAGAGGACGCGGCAGCTCGCCGGCGTTCGAAGAGAAGAGAATCTCAGCCCCGTCGAATCCCGCCGGCGTCACGGCGAGCGGCTCTCCCGCGAGCCGGACCGGGCTGCCTTCTTCGCGGCGGTGCTCGAGCGCGACTTCGATCCAGACGCGCCCGAAAGCGAGGCCCGCCAGCTCCCGCTCGAGCGCCAGGGCGAGGCCCCCGGCGGCTTCCCGCCGGGCTTCCGACAGGGCCGATGCCACGGCGAGGTAGGCCCGGGCCGACTCTTCCACCAGACGCTGCGCCGCGTCGGCCGACTGCTCCCCCGCTTCGAGCTCCGCGAGCTCTTCCCGCAGCCGTCGCAGCGCAGCGGGAAGCTCCGCCACGCCGCCATGCTTGCGGCCGAGCGACTCCAGGCAGGCAAGGCGTGATTCGACCACTTCGAGCCGGGTCGGGTCGGCTTCCACATCCTGCCGTTCCCGCGCGGCATCGGCGACATCTTCGAGCGCGAAGCGTGCCTCGTCGAGACGATCGAGCAGCGGGGCGAGGGACGGATCAAGCGTCGAAAGTTCCTCCAGCGCCTGGCGGGCGCGGCCCACCCGATCGAGGCAGGAGCCTTCTTCCTGGGAAAGCAGTTCCGCGATCGACCCGGCTTGCGTAGCGATCCGTCCCGCGTGGGTCAGCCGGGAGCGTTCGGCGTGGAGTGCCTCCTCCTCCTCGCTCTGCGGGTCGGCCGCGGCAAGTTCCCGCTCCTGGAAGCGCAGCAGGTCGAGCCGTTCGCTCCGGCTCGCGAGGCGCGACGAGAACGTCGCGAGAGCCTCGCGAGCGTCCCGGAGGGCGTCGCAGGCTGCAGCGACCGCCGCCCTCGGGACATCGAGTCCGCCGAACCGGTCGAGACAGTCGAGATGCGTCGAGGGCTTCAGGAGGGTGAGCGACTGGTGCTGGCCGTGGAGATCCACGAGCAGCTCCCCGACCTCCCGCAGAGCCGCGACCGGGACGGCGGTGGCGCCCGCGAACGCGCGGCTTCTGCCGTCGGCGCCCGCCTCGCGGCGGAGGATCAGCGTGCCGTCCTCCACCTCGACCCCGACGCGCTCCGCCCAGGCGCGCACGGTGTTCGGAACCGCCTCGAAGACAGCCTCCACGATCGCGGCCTTCTCGCCGGACCGGACGGTCTCCGAATCCGCACGGCCTCCCGTCACGAGACCGAGGGCATCGACGATGATGGATTTCCCCGCCCCGGTCTCCCCGGTCAGGAGAGTGAGCCCGGGCCCGGGCGACAGGACGAGGTCCTCGATGATCGCGAGATGGCGAATGCGAAGGCGGGCGAGCATCGAATTTCCGGGTTCTCTAAGGGCTACGGCTCGCACGGCGGCGGTCGCGCGAAAGGCTAGCAGAGGCGTGATTTTTTGACAATGTTTCGAGCGCTGTGCTAGCGTCGAAACGGATGCTATCGCCCCTCCTGCTTGCAGCCGCGCCAGGTCTGAACGGAACGATCCTTGACCTTGTCCGGCAGTCGGGACCGGTGGCGAAGCTGGTCCTGCTTCTTCTCTTCACGCAGTCCGTCGTCTGCTGGGCCATCATCGCGGAACGCTGGCGCACGTTCCGGCGGGCGGAGACGGAGACGAACGCATTTCTCGAACGGTTCCGCCGCAGCGGCAAGCTCTCCGAGCTGGCGGAATCGAGCGACGCCGACCGATTCTCTCCGATTGTCGCGCTTTTCCAGGCGGGCTTTCGCGAGCTGCACCGCGGGGCGGGACGGACGCCGGCCACCGAGCCGAGCCAGGTGGACCGGCGGGTGATCTCCGGCGTCGAGCGGATGCTGCTGCGAACGGCCAATGAGCAGCTCCGGAAGCTCGAGCGGTCGCTCACCTTTCTCGCCACGACCGCGAGCGTTGCGCCCTTCGTCGGCCTGTTTGGAACGGTGTGGGGCATCATGAACGCGTTTCGCGGCATCGGCGCGACCGGCACGGCATCGCTGGCCGCCTACGCGCCCGGGATCGCGGAGGCTCTCGTGACGACCGCCGCCGGGCTGGCGGCGGCGATCCCGGCGGCGATCGCCTACAATCACTTCAATCGGCACGTCCGGGTGCTCAGCACGCAGATGGACGAGTTCGCGACGGACTTCATCCATCTGATCGAGCAGTACGCCGCCTGATCCGGGCCGAGGGGCGGAACGGCACAGGCCCCGGGAGGTCCACCCGTGAAGCTGACGAACCCCTCGGGGCGCCGGGAAGCCCTCTCGGAAATCAACGTCACGCCCCTCGTGGACGTGATGCTCGTGCTGCTCATCATCTTCATGGTCGCCGCCCCCATGATGTCCCGGGGCATTGATATCGAGCTGCCCGCCACCCGCACGGCGAAGGAGATCGGCGAGGAGCGAATCGTCGTTTCCATCGCGCGCGACGGCGGGCTCTACATCAACGAAAGGCCCGTCCACCCGGAGCTTTTCGCTGACCGGATCAAGCAGATTGCCGCGGGGCGGCCCGGCGAGGGGATCTATCTCCGGGCGGACCGCGACCTTGCCTACGGGCGGGTTCTCGGCGTCATGGACCAGATCCGGGCGGCCGGGGTCGATCGGATTGCAATGG
>Ga0315290_10002309_pt1 | contig 13415 bp, 13 predicted proteins | sample YL17G12_0_MG_FD_203627 | JGI IMG/M metagenome (GOLD analysis project Ga0315290, IMG submission 203627) | Sediment microbial communities from Yellowstone Lake, YNP, Wyoming, USA - YL17G12_0 | ecosystem: Environmental > Aquatic > Freshwater > Lake > Sediment | place: USA: Wyoming | collected... | reverse complement strand
CCTCCACTAATCGGAGATTTGGTATTCACATTAACACGGCTTTGACCGGATATAGCCGCCCCTGTGGTCACACTTGTCATGATTGTAAGCACATTTTCAGGCGAAAGGGCATCTGGTCCACGAGGCATTTCCTTCAGGATGTAATACACCCCCATCGCGCTGCCTCCCATATATTTGCGATAGAATGAGTCGGGGGGGTTTTCTGTCGTGATTAAGCCATGAGTCAAGTCGACATGCAGGATTTTTCCATTGTAGCCAAAGGGCATAATAAACTCCTCTCAAAGTTACTTGAGGCGTAATCCGGCTTTTCATGAATCCGCATTACGCCTTATCCAAAACAAGATACTCTGTCTTTTAGAAATTATTCATAATCCAGCGATTCCTCAAAGGGATCAACATCCGGAATGCCTGGCTTGAGATACTTTCGGAATGGGAAGTATAAAATCATACCGATCACCATTAATGCCAGCGCCCACCCGATCGAAGAAAAACCTGCGTCACTGATCTGACTGTAAATTGCCAACAAAATAATCACTGTTGGTCCGAGGGTCACCAAGAACATTCCAAACCACCCACCTGGAACCCGGTCACGAGGCTTCTCGGGCATTTTATAACGCAGAACCCACATCGCGGCAAATTCCGCGAGAATGACAAGCATTTGCAAGAAAACATCCGCCACGACGAGGAAGGCGAATGCGCTCAGCGAAAATACGGAATAGACGACGCCCGTCACAATAATCGCTACAAAAGGCGTCCCATACTTGCTGTGCACTTTAACCAATGAGCGTGGGAACATGCCGTCTTCGGCAAGCGCAAACGGTACACGGGTTCCCCCCAGGCTGTTTCCGGTGAATAAACCCACCATGCTCATGACCGCAGCGATGGTCAACAAACTGCCGAGAAGTATACCAAATCCAGAGCCGGCGAATTTAGTGCCTACAGCGTGACCGATGTCCGGAAATTCCCAACCAACGCTGGCAGTAGGATCCACACCCCAAGATTGCAATTGCTCGGCGGTATAACCATATGGCTCCACGTCGGCAATAATTCCTTGATCAGTCGTTGCTTCAATGCCCCAGATGATGGTGCGACCTTCATCGCCACCGCCGCCCATTATTCCACCGATGGTTGGGATAGTGTAAGTCAGGATCGCCGCAATTAAAACGAGGGTCATGGCCGCGGGATAGGTTTTACGAGGATTAACAACTTCATCACCAGCGGCGGAAGGAAGTTCCCACCCCATGTAATTCCACATGACCACAAACAATCCGGTGCTCAAGGCTGCGGTGAGGGTGCTCGAACTGATTGCCTCGCCTCCGGGAAGGAATGTTAGGCTTGGTCCGCCATAAACAATCCAGTTATATATCCCTATGAGACCCATCAATAAAAGCGGGATCATCATGATCGCGCCTAACCAGCTGGTAAAAATTCCTGATAGGCGGGAACCGCGAATCTGCATATAGCTAACACCCCAGATTATGATGATAGCAACAAACCAGGAGAGCAGATCTGGCGAAATATCAATTCCTCCGATGGTTGTCCCATTGCGAAGCGCAGGGATGAAGAAACTTAAATAATAGGCAGCAAGCACAGGGTAGATCGATACGTCCAGCCAGGAAACCACCCAGTTATTCCATCCTGCCATGAAGCCCGCAAAAGGGCCGAAAGCCTTCTTGACCCAATGGTAATATCCGCCTTCTGCCGGCATCATGGTCGAAAGTTCACGGACCATTAATACATTGGGTAAGCTGAAGATGAAGGGCGTCAGTACAATTAGTAGCAGTGCCAACCCGGAACCCGAATAACCCACGAGAGGTTCAATTCCAAATGTCCCGCCGCACACGGTGAAATACATTAATCCAAAAAGCGGCAGCAGGGTCAGCGATCTCTTGAGCTTTTTTGATTCGCTCTTAATAACTGATGCACCTCCATTCCCGTTTCCATTCCCGTTTCCTTGTGCCATTTTTCCTCCTACAGACTTTCGCGATGGATTCCTCCTTCCCTTTCCAACCAAGGGAAGGAGGTTTGTTTACTTCATAAAGTTTTACATTTCCTTGATCCCGTATGGGAATCCATAATCCGCCATCTTTTCCATAAAGGGCTCAGGAGCAAAGGCTTCCGGACCTAGAACACCTACTCCCTTCCAGATTCCGTGCTCGAGCAAATCCATTCCAATAACTGCATTGAAAGCTGTTTGGGCAACGACCGCCTGGCAGTCCCATTTCTTCATACATTCTTCGTTATCTGCCACCTGGTACATATATACTTCGCGCGGTTTTCCATCTTTTCTGCCTTTGATCCATGTGCCAGCGCAGGTTTTTCCAGACATCCTGTCTCCCAAGTGTGCCGGGTCGGGGAGGCAAGCTGCAACCACATCGCGAGGAGCAACCGTCACGCCCTTGACTTTGATGGGTTCCTTGCTATCGAGTCCAAGCATATGGAGAGTCCTTAGGACATCAATGAATTGGTCTCCCAGACCATATTTGAATGTCACTCTTTTGGTCTTTACCCAGCGCGGAACAAGCAGGACCTCTTCATGTTCAACATTGACCACTTCTACTTTGCCAATTCCTTCCGGAAAATCAAACACTTCCGGTTCGGAAAACGGAAGGGTCGTGAACCAACCTTTGCCCTGTTCCCAGACAACGGGCGGATTCAAGCATTCTTCGATCGTCGTCCAGATTGAGAAATTCGGGGCAAATTCATATCCTTTGACCTCAATATTGGCTCCGTCTCTAATGCCGATTTCATCGATCTCATCAAAGAGATGGTCCTGAGCGTACCTGGCAAAAATATCAGCCATGCCCGGCTCTACTCCCAACCCTGCCAGGCATAATAAACCCTTCTTCTCCCAATCTTTGGAACGTTCAAATTGATAGTCGCCAAGTTTAATACCGCATTTTTCGAATGGTTTGTCTGGATGCGGCTCCGAAAGGGTCATCGCCATATCCATATAATTAACACCGACTTTAAATGCCGCGTCGAAAATGGGCTTGTTGAAACTGGGATCGCATGCGTTCATGATGAGATCCACTTCGTATTTCTTTGCCAGTTCCTCGATGAGTTTTTTCTTCCCTGCATCGATCCATTCGACCGGGAACCGCTTCCTGGATCCAAGCTTTTTCTGGACTTCCTTGGCTCGACTGAGATTGTAATCAGCCAGGACCATCTGCTCGAGCCATGGGCGATCTTTCGCAATTTGCGCAATCGCCTCTCCAACCCCACCCACTCCGATAAGCAAGACTTTCATGGTCACATCTCCTCTTGGTTTTATACCGGCGGCGCCGGTAGAATTACAAAGTAGATTGTGGAAAAAACAAATCCGCGCAAAGGTCACGCGAATTTTAGAAGTAGACTTCCTTTTGGATCTTCAGGTGTAGAAATGATTCTGATTCTCGGACCCCATCAACCATATAAAGTTTTCCCGTCAGGAACTGTAAAAGGTGTGCATGGTCACGACAAACTACTTCGCACATAATATCAAATCGTCCACTCACCACGATGAGGTAAATCACTTCGTCGAACGCGGCGACTTTTTCAGCAACCTCAAGCATCCGCTCGCCCTCTGTGCGAATCCCGATCATGGCCATCGTGGTAAATCCCATATTCAGTGGATTAGTGATGGCGACCACCTTCAAAAGGCCCATTTCCACCAAGCGGTTGTATCTCATCCGTATCATCCCCGGAGAGACTTTCAACTGCTGTGCGATTTGCGAAAAGGCGACACGCCCATCTACCTGCAGCGCCTGAATAATTAGATTATCTGTATCGTCCAATAGACCGACATCCTGGATGCGTATTTTGCTGTCCATATGGTTATTTTATACCGATTCGTTATTTTGTCAACTAATTAATGACGATAGCGCAAAGCAGTCATTGACTTTATGGCGATACGATAATCACTCGCTGATTGACGCTCGCTAAGAGATGAGCGGCAATCAGCCAAGGCATCCGAATCTACAACAAAGATGAGACTTCTGCAACGGCTTCGCTTAGCGCTGCCAGCCCTTGGTTGATTTCATCGTACGTGATGACCAGCGGCGGTTCAATACGAATGGAAAGGGCGTTTGTTAATGTCCCAGAAACGAGGACGCCTCGTTTGAACAGTGCTGCAGACACTTGCCCGCCGATCTCAGAAGTCTGGAAATGCTGCCCAATAAGTAATCCCTTACCGGTAACATCCTTGTAAACCTTTGGATATTTTTTAGCCAATTCCTGCACTTTAGGCATAATGAAATCGCCTTTTTCCTTTGCCACATCCCACAGCTTTTCTCGCACTGTTACATTGATAGCTGCAATGGCTGCGGAACACGCTAAAGCACCTCCACCCGTGGTGGTGGTTTGTAGGAAGGGGTTGGGGGACATGAAGGGTTGGAAAATCTCTTCAGTGGTGCAAACAGCGCAAATCGGCATAACACCACCACCGAGCGATTTGGCGACGGCGATGATATCCGGGACAACACCCCAATGGTCAACGCCCCACAACTTGCCGGTGCGTCCGAGGCCTGTTTGAACCTCGTCCGCCAAAAGAAGCGTGTCGTATTTCTTTGTTGCCTCACGGATCCTGGGCCAAAAGTCATCCGGCGGTACGATTGCGCCAGCCTCGCCTTGAATGGGTTCCATCAGTACACCTGCCACACCCACACCGATCTTGTCGCAGATGTCGAGTTGTCTTTCCACCGCTGCAGCATCCCCAAATGGAACATGGTAAACTGGTCCGCCGTACAGTACGCCTGCCGGTACGCGGTAATCCGCTTTACCCATCATGGAAAGTGAACCCATCGTCTTTCCATGAAAAGCCTTGACCGCCACGATAAATGCAGGTTTCTTCGTGTAAACCTTGGCGAATTTAATCGCCGCTTCAATGGACTCTGTGCCACTGGCTCCAAACCAGCTATATTTCAAATCTCCGGGTGTGATGTCCGCCAGAATGCGCGCCAACACACCGCGAAGCGGATCGATCAATTCCTGACTTGGCATGGGAGTTCGGAGCAACTGCGCCTGCACCGCTGCAACGACCTCAGGGTGGCTCCAGCCCAAATCCATCATGCCGAACCCACCCAGGAAGTCAATATATTTTCGGCCTAAGACATCTTCAAATGTAGCGCCGCGGCCAGTCCATTCTGTGGCAGCCCATTGACCTGCCTGAGTGACCGATTTGCGATAATCAAGCCAGCCCTTATTGAAGTAGTCGGCAAAATTGATCATCGATTCTTCGATAATCCATTTTCCAACATCTTCTGGTGGTCGTTCAGGTTTTTCGATGATTTCCAGCCATTTTTTTGAATAATCCAGCGCGTGTTTGAAATCTTGTGCCACTTTATCCTCCATTTCAGCGAGTGAAACTTTATTAAAGGTTACTTATTAAACGAATAATTAATACAAACCAAATTACGCTATCGCTATTGATACCGATATTTCAAGCGTCCACTTCGGCAGCCCGTATAGAGGCGTTCAGGTAATTACAAACCCCTATACAGGATTATTAACGTCGGAATAAACATATGCCGCTGGTTCGATCCACTCACTGTTAATGAAATTCATTATTTATTCCATAAAAAAATCGCGGCGGAGACTGTCGTCTTTCCCAAAGGACACACCTGCCCAGACCGCAGGTGCTGGGTGGGATGATGCAGGCGGCAGATATCGTCACTGAAGTTCTATTGGCTATTTAACTTGCTTATCAGTAATTTCAAGTGCTTTTTCAACAATCTCCAGCCCTTCATCAAGTTGTTCTTGATTTATACAGAGAGGCGGGACGACAAACACCAGGCTGCCCATATTGTTTGCCATAATGAAAGTAAACAATCCGTTTTGTCGCAAGGATTTGCCCACCTCCGCCATAACAGATGGAACGAACACATCTTTTGTATCTCGATTAGACACTAACTCAATGGTTGAGAATAGGCCGATATATCGCACATCCCCTACCGACACATGCCGGGCTTTGATATCTTCAAGAGCCTTGCCGAGATACTTTCCCAATGTGACGGCATTTTCGATCAGTTTATCTTCGTCGTAAACTTCTATCGTTGCCAGGGCAGCCGCACAGGCAAGCGCATGCCCGTTATAAGTGAGGCCGGCGTAAAGATATTTATCCTCGAAGAATTGGGCAATTTTATCCGACACAATCACTGCCCCAAGGGGGACATATCCACTGGTGATGCCCTTGGCGGTGGTGATGATATCCGGGACGACATTCCAATTGTCTACAGCGAACCATTTTCCTGTCCGCCCCCAGCCGCTCATCACTTCATCAGAGATAAGCAAAATCCCATGCTTGTCACAGATTTCCCTCACTCTCGGCCAGTAATCATCCGGCGGGACAATGATGCCATTCGACCCAACCACCCCTTCCATGATAATGGCAGCGATTTTGTCACCACCTTCATACTTGATCACTTCCTCCAAGTGCGAGATGCATTCCCGTTTGCATGATTCTTTCTTTTGACCAAACGGACACCGGTAGCAGAAGGGGTCGAGGAAATGCACGCCACCCGGCATGGTCGGCTCAACAGCCAATCGGCGATAATCACCGGTCAAGGCGATCGATCCATGCGTTGCGCCATGATAAGAACGATATCGGGCTAATATCTTGTGCCGACCTGTATAAAACCGGGCGATTTTTATAGCATTCTCATTCGCCTCTGAACCGCCTAGCGTAAAGAAGGTCTTCTTGAGATTCCCCGGTGTGACTTCTGCCAGCTTTTTCCCCAGCAACCCTCTTACCTCCGTCGCGTTTCCAGGATGTACGAATGTCAATTTGGCAGCTTGAGCCTGGATGGCTTTTACAACCTTGGGATGCTGATGCCCAATATTCGTATTCATCAGCTGGGATGAAAAATCTATATATCGTTTGCCGTCTGCATCCCAGAAATAAACGCCTTCAGCTTTTGTGATGGGGATAGGGTTGACCTGTCCCTGTACAGACCACGAGAAAAAAGTATATTCTCGATTCATTTCGATAATCTCTTGAGAAGTCAGCTCAGCCAATTCTTCCTCCGAAAAATAAATTCAGTATTCGATATCGATCTATCTTTTAACCGATTTGACGGCTTCGTTAAATGCTGTCAATGTATCATCGATGTCGTTCTCGCTATGGGCATAACATAGGAACCAGGGTTCGCGGGCATCGTGATCGGGCATGACACCCTTTTCGATTAATGCATCGACTATTTCCAGGTAATAATCCTTCTCGCTTTCATTCCATTCTCGCTGGTTTAAAACCTTGTCAACACCTACCGCGAAAGAAAACATGGCGGGATATCCATTCATACAATGTTGGATGCCCGCTTCGGTAAAGATGGATGAGATCCCATCCATGAGACGTTTGCCTCTTTCGTCAAGAGTTTTCATAACCGGTTCATTTTCCAGAACTGTCAATGTCGCCCAAGCCGCGGCTACTCCCGGCTTGTTATTGTTATAAGTTCCACCCTGAGCTACGCCTTGTCCAATGATGCTCATGATTTCCGCTTTTCCTCCCAATGCGGCGAGTGGATATCCATTCCCCAAAGCCTTGGCGTAAGTTGCGATGTCCGGTTTTATATTGTAATATTCCTGGGCGCCACCGTTCGCAATTCGAAAACCAGTTTTGACTTCATCGAGAATGAATACCACTCCATAATCATCACACTTTTTGCGAATGTTTTCCAGAAAACCCGGTTCAGGAAGAATAGCACCGCAATTCCCCTGGCAAGGTTCAGTGATCACGGCAGCAAGACTATCGCCATAACTTCTCATCATGCGGTCGAATCCTTCGAAGTCATTGAAGGGTAATGTGACCAGTTTTTCACCCAATACTCGTGGGATGCCGGAAGATGCCGGGATCGGAATTGGGCTTCGGGAATTCCCATAAACCTCAGCAGGTGCATATGTGGACCAAAGGGTGTAATCCTGGAACCCGTGATAATTCCCTTCGAATTTCAACAGCAATTCCCTGCCGGTAAATGCCCGAGCGACGCGAATGGCGTGCATCGTCGCCTCGGTCCCTGAACATGCGAAGCGGACCATGTCCACGCCCGGGCACATCCGAACAATTTTTTCCACAACGTCAATTTCAAGCTCCGTGGTCATCGCTGACATGGTACCGTATTCTATTTCTTCACGAACCTTGGAATTCACAGCTTCAAAGGCGTGACCCAGGATTATCGGTCCAAAGGCAAGACGATAATCGATGTACTTGTTCCCATCCACATCCCATAAATACCCATTCTTAGCCTTGGCCATATAAGGCGTTATTCCTTCCCCCCAATAGCGGAAATTGGAATTTACACCAAGTGGAATGACCTCTTTTGCGCGATTCTGCAATTTTCTACTTTGGTCAAATGGCAAATTATGCATCTCAATTCCTTTCGATAAAAAACCTGTTGGCTCAATCGCTTGTAGTGCCGGCAGGGATCCTCCATTGGTATACATCCTTCAGTACCAGTGGAACAATGGAAGTGGTTGTTTTTCTTACTCCAGGCACCTTGCCAATAACCCCGGTCACAAATGTGTAAATCTCATTCGTATCTTTTCCGATGATTTGAATTGAAACATCCGTTTCCCCAATTGCGCACGCAACATAACTCACCATTTCAAATTCGGAGATTGTCTCTGCGACATCCAGGATCGAATCCGATTCGCACTCCAACCAGACATCTGCCACTATCGGAAAGCCCAGGGTCTTTGGGTTCACAACTGCTGTTAGGAAGATGACCTTTTCTTTTATCAACCGGTCGATGCGATAACGGACTACCCGCTCTGAAACATCGTCACCTACCCGGCGCGCAATTTCAGATGCGGACCTGCGTCCATCTTCCATCAATAAATCAACAATCTTACGGTCAATAGCGTCGTAATTGAACATATTTAATATATATAATTACCGTTTCCAACAAAATTTTTATTTCATTGTAGTAAAAACTGACATGGATTTCAAGTGGGAGTTTTAACTTTCTTGCCACGACAAATTCCATGTGTCAAATTCCATGTTGACGAATGATGCTCACGTAGGTATAATCGTCTTTCGGCATTATCCACATCATACAGGAGTTGATTGACCATGAGCACAGAATCCGCGGTGCAGGCTGCCATCCAGCCTAAACAGCATTTTTCAGGTAAGGTATTAAAAATTAATCTTGCTGGTGCATTGATTGATATTGGAACTGAACTTCCCGGCGTTGTTCATATCTCACAGATCCAAAAGGATCCCGTCAATAAAGTAGAAGACGTCCTAAAAGTAGACCAGGACGTTGACGTGTGGGTGCGACGAGTTAAATCTGATCGGATCGAACTGACCATGATTCAGCCGCTGGAATATGACTGGAAAGAGCTAAAACCCGAAACAGTCGTCAAGGGGAAGGTTGTTCGGCTTGAAGCCTATGGAGCGTTTGTGGATTTCGGCGCGGAGCGTCCCGGGATGGTTCATGTCAGCGAATTAACCCACGGATATGTCAAAACTCCGGGCGATGTAGTCAAGGTTGGTGACGAAGTTGAAGCCATGGTCATTGACGTTGACCGGAAAAAGAAACAGATTCGGCTAAGTATAAAAGCACTCGCCCCTGAACCTGAACCTAAGGTAGAGCATGTTGAATCGGCTAAACCTGAAAGAAAATCAAGAAATAAACGGAACAAAGCTCAGACGATGGAAGTTGAAAATGTAACCGAGGAGTCCGCCCAGCCCGAACCGACAGCCTTCGAAATGGCATGGCAGGAAGCGCTCGATAAACAAAAAGCCAAAAAGGTAGTTGCAAAGACCAAGAAAGTTAAATCGACGAGCAAGACGCAGGATGACATTCTCGCCCGCACCCTAGAAGAACGACTCCCCACTGGCGGTTAATACACTTAGACAAGAGAAAATAAAACCCGTCATCCTTAATTGACGGGTTTTTGATCGTTAAGGGGGTCCAGGCTTTATCGATAACTTGTGCACAATCGTTTAATAAGTTCCTAGGGTTGATTATTGACACAAATTCTTATATCTGATAATATCAGTCCAATTTCCTAACAATGGAGGCCACGATGCTTCAAGAAATAGATACTGACACCGTAACCTTGTCACCAGCCGCCGCCCTTGCTGTTCAAGGGATTATGACGGAAAAGCAATTAGAAGATGGATATGCATTACGTGTATTTGTTGCCGGGGGAGGATGCTGCTCGGTTCAATTTGGGATGGCTTTGGATAATAAACCCAAAGAAAATGATTTGACATTCGAATCGAATGGGATCAAGGTATTAGTTGACGATACGTCAATACATTACCTGCGTGGTGGAAAAATAGATTTTATTAACGACCCTCAACATGGGCAAGGTTTCATCGTAGACAGTCCATCCGCCAAAAAAGATTCGGGGGCTTGCGGTTGTGGAAATCACGAACACGAAGCCAGGTCCGAATCAAGTGACTCGTGTGCTTGCGGCGGAAGTTGCGGCTGCAATAACTAACAAAAAGAGACCGGTTTTTTTCGGTCTCTTTTTGTATCTTTCACCTTCTAAGATAAGCGATAAGAGCCCCAAAACTTCCAATAAAAGCCAAGGCTAAAATAACCAAGCCCATAGGTATCCTCCCCGAGACAGAGGGCTGATTTCCATTTTCAAATATAGGGATTACCAGCTCGGGCGCAGGAGTAAATGTCGGCAATCGCGTGGCTGTGGCAGGTATAACATAAGCAGCTGCCAAAGTTGGGTCGATGGTCGGCGTGGTGAGTGGCGTTGACGTCGGCGGTGGCTCGATTATCGGCAGGAAACCCACTTCCTTGAACGTCACGAGTGGAGCATAAACCCAGCCTTCGTTGCCCGGTACACCGGGAAAGTAGATCATGATCCAATCTCCACCTGGAGATCGGCCAATTGCCGGAGCTTCCTGCAATGGATACATTATTCCAATTGGAACTGGATAAAATCGCGAACTCGGCCCTGACCGAACATTGATCTGTTCTCCATAAGACACGAAAATAACCGGGCCGGTAGAGGTCCCCGTTACCGTCGGAATGGACCCGGTCGGTTGTTGTGCAATTGCCGGTTTTGATGCAGGAATCAATAGGGTAAGTGCTAAAATACAAAAAGTGGTGACAAACACAAATAATGTTTTTTTCCTTGAAGAAGCCATATACAACCTTTAAAACTTATTGACGTATATCATCTCTAGAGCGAAAAGATTATAATCTAAATCATGGAACGACGCATTTTTCACGGTAATCTTACCCCCTTAAGTATTGGTCAAGCTCTCGCAGGGACTTTCCAAAGAGGGAATCTGCGAACACAGCTCCTGGGTGAAAATGACGATTTAATTGTACAGATTTCAAGCCGCCCTGGTGCCGCAAGCGGAGGCCAAACTGCGGTAACCATTCATGTGAAAAAAGTGGAGGACGGTGTTCTGGTTGAACTCGGCGAACAATCCTGGCTCGGAGTAGCAGCCAGCCTTGGAACTACTGCCATATCGACACTTTTCAACCCATGGAATTTAATAGGTCGTCTTGATGACATCGCTCAGGATATTGAGAATATTCAACTTAATGAGAAAATTTGGCAATCAATCAACGAAACAGTCCGTGTTGCAGGCGCCAGTATGCAATTATCAGAACGACTCCTCAGATTGACCTGTAATTACTGCGGGTCAGCTAATCCCGTTGGCGAAGGGAATTGCATAGCTTGTGGAGCGCCTCTTGGCAAGGATCAACCCCGGACTTGTGCCAAGTGCGGATTCGTCGTTTTACGCAATGAAAAAACCTGCCCAAGTTGCAACCAGTCGCTACCCGAATAAAGAGGGGCAGTCTTGAGTGAGACTGCCCCTCTTTATTCATTCATAAATTTCAATGTTGGCGCAATAAGGAAGCTTCTTTCCATTCAAGCCTGCCAATAGATTCTCGCATGCCATCTCCGCCATACGCTTGCGAGTATTCCTCGTCGCCGAACCGATATGCGGAGTAATCAGACAATTAGGCAAATCAAATAAAGGATGATCCGTGGGCAAGGGCTCAGGATCCGTCACATCGAGTCCAGCTCCAGCAATCCACTGCTCCCGTAATGCCTTGGTTAAAGCATCCATATTTACTGTTTGGCCTCGCGCCGCATTAATCAAGATGGCTGATTTCTTCATGGATTTGAATGATTTTTCATTGATCAGGTCGCGAGTCGAACTGTTTAACGGCGTATGAATGGAAATAAAGTCGCTTGACTTCAGCAATTTTGCCAACGAAACAAATTCAAATTCAACATTTGGTTTCTTTTCCACGTCGGTATAGATGATATTCAAACCGAAGCCCTTGGCACGATCAGCTACCGCCCTGCCAATTTTCCCCATCCCAATGATCCCCAACGTTGCACCGCGGATATCCGAGCCGAGCCAACCCGCAGGGGTCCATAAATGCCACTTTCCATCTTTTGCATCTGCCGCTGCCTCTGGCACACGTCTTGCAGCGGATAAAAGGAGAGCCATCGTCAAATCGGCTTTGGCGTCGGTCAGCCAAACATCAGGCGTAATCCCAACCGGGATTTTTCGAGCAGTACATCCTGCAATGTCGATATCATCGACTCCAATTCCCATTTTGCTGACTACGCGCAACCTGGGAGAATTTGCAAGCATCTCAGAATCCACATTATCGAACAAAAGGCAAAGGATTCCTTCAGCCTCTTCAAGGTTTTCCTTGAGGTGAGGGGCGATTCCCGCTTGTTCTGCAGGCCCAACGATTAGCCTAACCCGGCCGTTCAATGAAGTAATCCAGTCGGGTGGCAAAGGGTGCGTCATAATCACTAACGGCAATACTGACATGTTTTTCTCCAATCCACATTGATAGGAATGATAATTCCTGGTTGTTTACCACATAAAGTATACGAAATAATTCACCACATTGCAATATTATAAATCGCTTGCATAAAAAGCATACCAGAACGTATAATATACCTATCAAAGTGCTTGGGGTATCCAAACAAGTATGGGACTATCACTCGATAACCTGGAACAACGCCTACAATCATTGATTGAAGTTCATCTCGTTAACCTTCTACCTGGACGGAAGGCAGAAGATATCATCGCGAAGCAATTAGCAGCTGCCGTAAAAGATAATATTTCAGAAGGACAGCCTGTCCCAAACCGATATATAATATTTGTTAACCCGAATTCGCTCGATCAGTGGAAAAAAGATCCACGGCTTCTTGAAGGATTATCCCAAATTCTTAGGTTAATTGCCAGTGAAGCGAATTTTAAATTTGAAGCACCACCCTCATTAACCATTTCAGTAGATCCCGCGCTAGGGTTGGATGAAATAAGAATTTCAGGAGCCAACCAGCCAATCGAGGTTGCAGAAACGCAAAACATGCCACAAAATACTGAGGGCGTAATCGCCGACGAGACAATACCCAAGAACGCCTTCCTGATCATAGGCGGTGTTAGAGTTTTCCCGTTGAGCCAACCTGTTATCAATATTGGCCGCAGGATG
>Ga0315290_10002308_pt1 | contig 13423 bp, 17 predicted proteins | sample YL17G12_0_MG_FD_203627 | JGI IMG/M metagenome (GOLD analysis project Ga0315290, IMG submission 203627) | Sediment microbial communities from Yellowstone Lake, YNP, Wyoming, USA - YL17G12_0 | ecosystem: Environmental > Aquatic > Freshwater > Lake > Sediment | place: USA: Wyoming | collected... | reverse complement strand
GCACAGGTTTATATATGACTGAATCGACAATACTTCTTGTAGAAGACGATAAAATACAGGGCAAAGCCACCAAAGACTATCTTGAATCTACCGGCTACAAAGTTGTATGGGCTGAGGACGGAAAGTCTGCAATAAAAACAGTTAAAACGCAGGATATCGATCTTATTGTCCTCGATCTTGTTCTCCCTGATATTAACGGGAATGAAGTCTGCCGGTGGCTTAAACTAAACCAGGACACCAGGGGCCTTCCCATTATCATGCTGACCGCCAAAAGTTCAACAAACGACAAAATCACGAGTCTCACCGCCGGCGCGGACGACCACCTTTCAAAACCTTTCAACGAATCCGAGCTCGGCGCACGAATATATGCCTGTCTGAGGACAAAGGCTTTGCAGGACGAGTTGCGGGACAAAAACCGCCAGCTTGAAGAAGTGCTTTCAAAGGTTGAAGTCCTTGCGATCACCGACCCCCTGACGCATCTATACAATAGAAGGCATTTCGAGAACCTCATCGAAAACGAATTCGCCAGTACCGCACGTTACAAGTCCCCTGCTACCTGCCTTATGATAGACGTCGATTATTTTAAGCGCGTTAACGACGAATACGGCCACAGGACCGGAGATATCGTTCTTAAAGAAATATCAAACATTATAAAAAGCTGTCTTAGAAAAGTGGATACCGTTGCCCGCTGGGGCGGAGAAGAATTTGTAGTGCTGCTTCCCAGAACAAAGAAAGAAGATTCATATGCCGCCGCTGAAAGGATCCTGAATACAATTTCAGAATATGCATTTACGGGAGTCAAAAGACGGGTTACCGTAAGCATCGGCATTGCAAGCATTCCCAACCCCTCCATTGATACTGCCGAAAAACTTATCGATGCATCGGACATAGCTTTGTATGAAGCCAAAAAGAAAGGTCGAAACAGAATCGAGCTTGCAGAGCGATAGATTCGGATGTTGCAAAATCATATAAGCTTTTCGCTCGCAGGGCAATTAAAAATTAAAGCATATGATAATATGATACTTTTTATTAAATTTATTTACAAAACCATGAAATTATGGTAAATTAAAATATATGTTGGCTATCCTCAATGAAAATCCTACGAGAGAAAAGATAATACTCCTTCTCAAAAAGCGCGGACCTATGGCCATTGATAATCTCAGCATAGAGTTAGGTATCACATCCATGGGGATCCGGCAGCATCTGCTTTCTCTGGAAAGAAGGGGTCTTATTGAATATCTTACAAAAAGACAGGGCATCGGGAGACCGGCTTTCCTTTACAAGCTCACGGAAAAAGCGGACGAACTATTCCCTAAGGAATATGACAAATTCATCCTGAACCTCTTCCGTGATATAGAAAAAAATGAGGGAAGGGACAAAATCGATGAGATATTCAAATGGCGGAAAAACAGGATTATCAAAGAAGTCAGGGAAACGCTATCAAATAAAAAAACCTTACAGGACAGGATGTTCGGACTCAGGGATATTCTTGAAGCGGAAGGTTATTTTGCGGAACTCACCGACATGAATAATCATTTTACCCTGAAACTTTTCAACTGCCCGATTTATAAACTGGCTTCCGAATTCAAAGAGGTCTGCCGTCATGACCTGCAGATGTTCCGTGAACTTATAGGGAAAGAACTGGCCCGCGAGGAATGCATAATTGACGGGAATAATTCCTGTACCTACACAATAACAAAAAACCCTTCTAAAAACTAACCCCAAAAACATTTTCTCCTTGCCATAATACAAGGTTTTATTATATTCTAAACTTATAAAATACCTTTAAGGAGGAACTGATTACAGGGTTATTTGCTTACCTGCCCTGTTGGTGATTAAGGTGATTGTGTTGATCCGGCAAATTAGATCTTTTGGGAGCCCGCGTAAAGAACCGGTGTGCATGCCCGGCATTCATAGTGCAGGGAAGCCTGAAGGCTCTTTCAGGGCACCCACCTATTTTATAGGCGGATCTAATATCGCTTTACACGGCAGGGTGGGTTTTTAATTATCAGGCTGGTTGATATGACTATTAAATTATCGAGGATAAAAAATAGATATTTTATTATAGAGAATAAATGGAAAACCGTATCCAAAATAAAATTTTTCTCGCCTCCTCTGTTCTTATTTAAGTCATAACCCAGCTTCATTAAAATAATCCGTAAAAACCGGGCAGTTTGCTCTCCGGGCGATCCCTCATCTTATGGGGAAATTTTAGGAAGGGGGTTTTATTATATATGGATCCGAATCTCGCTTATGTGTTGATCGCAGTAATTGCCGGTCTTGTCTCCGGCCTGCTTCTGTTTTTCGTATTACAGTCAAGACTGAAAAATCAGAAAATAGACATTGAAAAAGACAAGTTAAGAGTAATCGATGAGGCTTTGAAGGAAGCTGAGAGAGTTAAAAAAGAGGCGCATGTTGAAGCAAAAGATATCGTCTATCAGGCTAAGGCAGAGGCTGAAAAGGAGATACGGGAAAGGCGGTCCGAACTCAACCATCTTGACAAGCGGTTAAGGCAGAAAGAAGAAGTCCTTGATAAAAAATATGATCAGATCGAAAAGAAAGATCAGGAATTTTCAAGAAGGGAAAGGGAATATACCAACAAAGAGCGGTCAATTCAGGAGAAAGATGATAATATCACTAAATTACTGAAAGACCAGACGGAAATACTTGAGAAACTCTCCGGATTCACTTCGGAAGAGGCAAGACAGGAACTTCTGAAGAAAACCGAAGAGGACGCCAGGTTTGAGGCTGCAAAACTTGCTAAAAAGATAGAAGATGAGGCGAGGGAAAGCGCTGAGAAAAAGGCAAAAGAGATTATCGGCTTCTCAATTCAGAGATACTCCAGCGACTATGTAAGCGACTCGACCGTAACTTCAGTCAGTCTTCCGAATGACGAAATGAAGGGAAGGATCATTGGAAGAGAAGGAAGGAACATCAGGGCGCTTGAGGCCGCAACAGGCGTTGACCTCATTGTCGATGACACTCCCGAGACCGTCACACTTTCCGCTTTCGACCCGGTTAGACGTGAAGTCGCCAGGCTTTCCCTTGAAAGACTAATAACCGACGGACGTATACATCCGACAAGAATCGAGGAAATCGTAGAAAAAGTCAAAAAAGAGGTCGAGACACATATCAGGGAAGAAGGGGAGAAGGCTGTTTTTGATTTCGGACTTTCCGGGATCCACCCTGAACTGGTGCGTCTCATAGGCAGACTGAAATACAGGACGTCTTACGGACAGAACGTTCTTCAACATTCAAGGGAAGTTGCCTACCTTGCCGGAATGATGGCCGGAGAACTCAGGGTGGATATAAAGCTTGCCAAAAGAGCGGGTATCCTTCACGACATCGGCAAGGCCGTCGACCATGAAATTGAAGGCTCGCACCAGGAGATCGGCGCTAACATTGCAAAGAAGTATGGTGAAAACAACAAGGTAATCAATTCCATTCTGGTGCATCATGGCGAGGGAGATCCTATAACCGTTGAAGCGGCGCTTGTTGCATCATCCGATGCGCTATCCGCGGCGCGGCCCGGCGTCAGAAAAGAGAGCATCGAGAACTACCTTAAACGACTTGAAAAACTTGAACAAATGGCCCTTTCCTATAAGGGTGTTGATAAATGTTATGCCATTCAGGCGGGTAGAGAGATCAGGATAATCGTAAAGCCGGAAGATGTGACCGACGAAATATCCTCCATGATTTCACGGGAGCTTGCCAAGAAAATAGAAGCGGAAATGACCTATCCCGGCCAGATAAAAGTGACGGTTATCAGGGAATCCAGATTTGTAGAATACGCAAAATAGCAACACATGAAATTTCTCTTCATTGGTGATATCGTAGGAAAAACCGGGAGGAATGCCGTAAAGGCATTGCTCCCGTCCGTTGTTAATAAATACAAAGTCGACCTTGTTATCGCAAACGGCGAGAATGCAGCGGGCGGTTTCGGCATAACGGACAAGATAGCCGATGAACTATTCGGCTATGGTATTCATGTTATTACCACCGGCAATCATGTTTGGGACAAGAAAGAGTTCATCCCTCAGATATCAAAGATAGACCGGGTGCTCAGGCCTCTGAATTATCCTCCCGGAGTCCCGGGATATGGAAGCCTTCTGTATTCAATGAACAACGGCAAAAAAGTTGCCATAATGAACCTTTCCGGGCGTGTCTTCATGTCGAATATAGACTGCCCCTTCAGGACGGGCAAAAAAGAGGTTGAAAAACTTGCAGAACATACCAACATAATCATCATAGATTTCCATGCGGAGGCCACCTCGGAAAAAATCGCCTTCAGCTATTATATGGATGGAAGGGTCAGCGCTATTATCGGGACCCATACGCATGTTCAGACCGCCGATGAAAAGATATTGCCGGGCGGCGCCGCCTTTATCACCGACGTCGGCATGACCGGACCGGCGCACTCGGTGATAGGTATAGAGATAGACCAGATAATACAGAGATTTTTAACAAACATTCCTATGCGGTTTGAGACCGCAAAAGGTGAAGGCGTATTTTCCGCCGTGGTAGTCGAGATCAATGAAGAGACGGGCAAAGCTACCGCCATCCAGAGGCTGCAACTAAGCTATCCGTAAAACTTCTTAAAATCAGACCCAGTCAACCTTTGCCTCGCCGATTATGATTCTGCTCAAATCCTCTTTTGTTTTTTTGTTGTGGGGATCCAGTTTCAAGGCCTTATCAAACACTGATTTTGCAAAAGATAAGGGTGAGGTCGAGTTAACAAAATATCGGATGGGAACATTTATTGAAGCATGGGAAACATCCCCTCCTAAACAAGAAGGGGGTGCAGAGGATTTATTTCGTCCGGGCTTGAGGCGCTTGAGGAACTTTCTGCTGCGCCGGCTGAGTTTGCTGCGTCTGCTGCTGCTGAACAGGCTGCATCCCTACAGGCCCCGCAGGAGCGGCAGGCATTGTCTGCTGCTGGGGGATTGCGGTCTTTTTCACAACGGACCCGCCCTTGGAAGTAACAATCGCCAGCACGAAAGATGTGAGCATAAAAACAACCGCAACAATTGTCGTCATCTTGCTCAGAAAGGTTGCGGCGCCGCGGCTCCCGAAAAGCGTCTGGCTTGACCCGCCGAAGGCGGCGCCGATCTCCGCCCCTTTTCCGCTCTGCAGAAGGACAACGGCTATAAGAAAAAGACATACGAAAATATGAACAATCATCAAAAAAATCGTCATGAAACCCTCCAAATATTCATTGTCAAATGACTAAATTTCATTTTTTATTATTTTTGTCATTACGGCTTGTAATAAGGCGCGTAAATGTAAAGGTTACCGACTTATTTCAGGAACTTTACTATTCTTGCAAAGCTGTCGGCCTTCAGGCTTGCGCCGCCTACAAGAGCGCCGTCCACATCCGCGCAGGCCATCAGCGAATCAACACTGTCCGGCGTTACGCTGCCACCGTATATTATACACAATTCAGATGCTTTATTTCCATAAAGAACTCCGAGTTTTTCACGTATATAAGCATGGGCTTCCTGCGCCTGTTCCGGCGTGGCCGTCTTCCCCGTGCCTATGGCCCATATCGGTTCATAGGCAACTACCATTTTTTCCGCTGTAATGCCGTCAAGCCCCTTCCGGATTTCTCTCTCAAGTATCTCAAAGGTCTTTCCCGCCTCTCTCTCTTCGAGGGATTCGCCTATGCAGAAAATTATTCCGGACCCGGCTTTTTTTGCCGCCTTGATCTTCCTGTTCACAGTATCGTCGGTTTCATGAAAATACTGCCTTCTCTCCGAGTGGCCGATAATTACATTTGTGCAGCCGGCGTCGGCAAGCATCAAAGGAGATATCTCGCCGGTATAAGCGCCTTTTTCTTCATAAAAAACATCCTGTGCGGCAAGCATAACATTTGTACCCCTGAGCTTTTCAGCCGCAAGCATAAGCGAAGTAAAAGGAGGGGCCAGCACAATATCGACGCCGGTCACATCACTTACTTTTGGAATGAATTCAGATATGAAATCCGCAGTCTCTGAAAGCGTTTTGTTCATCTTCCAGTTGGCTGCCATAAAGGGTCTCCGCATGGTCATACTCTACCGAATATACGATGTAATGTCAACCAGTCAAGCTGCATAACAAAAGGGCACTTTAAAAATTTCTCCGTTATGGGTAAAATATCACCTGTTGTTTTCAAAACAAAAAACAAAGGAGGCGATTGTGAACAGACGTATTGATTTAAACGAAAAAGACATACCAAAGCAGTGGTATAACATTCAGGCGGATATGCCGACTCCCCTGCCGCCGCCGCTAAATCCGGGCACGGGACAGCCGATCACGCCGGACATGCTGGCGCCGGTGTTTCCGATGAACCTGATCGAGCAGGAAGTGAGCACTGAAAGGTGGATCAATATCCCGGATGAAGTGCTTGAAAAATACCTGATCTGGAGGCCGACGCCTTTGTACAGGGCGGTTTTTCTGGAAAAGTTTCTCGGAACGCCTGCGCGCATTTATTTCAAGAACGAGGGCATAAGTCCTCCGGGAAGCCATAAGCCCAATACCGCAATACCACAGGCATACTACAATAAAGTATTCGGCATCAAGAGGATAGCAACCGAAACCGGCGCAGGCCAGTGGGGAAGCGCGCTCTCCTTTGCATGCAACCAGTTCGGCCTTGAATTAAAGGTCTATATGGTGAGAATAAGTTTCAATCAAAAACCTTACAGAAAGCTTATGATGGAAACCTGGGGCGCCAAATGCGTGCCGAGTCCGAGCCCTGATACCAATGCAGGCAGAAAATTCCTTGAGCAGAACCCCGAACATCCGGGAAGCCTCGGCATAGCCATCAGCGAAGCGATTGAAGATGCCGTAACCACTAAAGATTCAAGATATTCTCTGGGCAGCGTTCTGAACCATGTGCTGCTGCATCAAACCGTCATCGGCCTTGAAGCGCAAAAGCAGCTTGAGTCCGTCGGGGAATATCCCGATATAGTTATCGGGTGCGCAGGCGGAGGGAGCAACTTTGCAGGCATCGCCCTCCCCTTTATCAGAGATAAAATACACGGCAAAAAAGTGCATGTAATAGCGGCCGAACCTTCTTCATGCCCCTCTATAACAAAAGGCTCCTACAGCTATGACTTCGGAGACACCGCTGAAACAACTCCGTTATTGGCCATGTGCACGCTCGGCCACGAGTTTGTGCCTGCGCCGATACATGCAGGCGGCCTGAGATACCACGGCATGGCGCCGATAGTCAGCAGATTAGTAATGGACAAACTAATAGAACCAAGGGCATATGCCCAGCTTGAGACCTTTGCGGCAGGCATTACCTTTGCGAGGACGGAAGGACATATACCCGCCCCCGAGACAAACCATGCAATCGCCTGCGTCATAGAAGAGGCAAAGAAGGCAAAAGAAGAGGGCAAAGAAAAGGTAATCCTCATGAACTGGAGCGGCCACGGTATAATCGACCTCGCGGCATACGACGCATATCTCTCGGGAAAGCTCGATGATTATGTGCTGCCGGACGATGAAATAAAGAAATTGCTAAAGAGCCTGGATAAATATCCGAAACCGTAAGGATTCGATGCAGGGGCGAACAGTCCGTTCGCCCCTGCCGATTAAATTATGCCGGACATATATTGCAGCCAATTAGGAATGCTTGTTGAATTCAAGTACTGTTCTTCCATGAACGAAAAACTGCCGTGCAGAAGTATCATGGGCTGCTGGAAGGACAGGACCGACATCATTTCATTCCTGAAAGAAAATTTTTCCGAAGAGGACTTGAAGAAAATTTTCTCCGGCCCGCCAAAAACCAGAATCGACAGGATCGTTGAATCAATAAAAAAAGAGCCGGATACAAAAAACTAACCCCCACACTCTATGTGAGTTAATTTTACCCTCTTTTTTTCATAAAACGACATTGCCTTTTTCTTAAAATGGCTGCGAATTCTTTTTTACTCATTTCCCCTATTGCAAGTATCATCATAGCATCATACAATTTCTCTTGAGTGTCCGATATGCTGACTCCGTTCATTTCGAGAAAGACCAGCGCCGAGGCAAGGGCTGTCCGCTTATTGCCGTCAATAAACGGATGATTCTGCGATATATGAAATGCATATGCCGATGCCATCTCATAAATATCATCATGAAGAAACTTTCCTGAAAACGACGCATAAGGCATTGCTATTGCGGAACTCAGGAGGTTCACGTCCCTGACACCCACACTTCCGCCGTATCTTTGTATCTGGTCGTTATATATTTCAATTACCTCTGCAAGAGTAAGAAACAGGACCTTTTTCATTAACCGGCAAGCTTTTTAAGTGTTGTTCCGTGAAGCCTGTTTACCTTTTCGAGCGCGGACCTGAAAGACTTTTCGCTTTTTGACGCTTCCACAGGCGAAATAATCAGGCTTTTTCCATCGGTAGCAAGTTCAAGAGGAGTATCCATATCAACCTTTAAAAGTTCCAGAATCGGTTTGTCGATAATCAGAGCTGCGCTGTTCCCATGCGAAACAAGTTTCTTTATCATATACACCTCCGTATATACATTGTATAACCATATAAAAATATTGTCAAACAACTATTGTCCTTCACCCTATAAAACCGCTTTGAGTTTACAAATCCGTACTGTTCGTTTCATCCCCCTCTTAAATTAAGAGGGGGTTAGGGGGAGTTATGTTTGTATCTTCTTTCGCTTTCACTTTATACCTTCATCTTGAGCGAAGCCGGGCCCTCGCAATCCTTTATTCATCAAGGCTTTGTTTCTCAGACAGCTTTATGGGTATTACAGAAGCCCGGACATTCACAGCGCAGTCGCAATCCCTTTTTAATCAGGTCTTCTTTCTTTTATTAACACCACATTTGCATGAAGCCAGCTCCTGAACCGCCCTGCGTTTTCCTCTGTCTCAAGGAATATTTTCTGCCGGATATAATGTCCTGTCCATAAGAAAAGGATCCAAGGGATTGCGGCCGGTTGTCAGCAAAAGAAATATTGCGACAATGTTTTTATTCAGTTGTCAAAGAACAGAGATTAAATATCAAAAATCTTCAGCCCAGAGATGACTTTTGCGATATTGTCAAAATCCGAATCGTTGTGCAGAAGTAACAAGCTGTTCTCAATGGCTGTCTGAGCAATCAGACAATCTATAGTGCTTCCGATTGTAATGCCTTTCTTTCTGCACTTGAAATAAATCTTTGCAGCAGAGGCAAATGATTCTTTTTCGTCCCTGAGTGAATAAAACCGCTGTGTATCGAGGTATCTTTTTACCCTGTCGAAGTCTTTCTCTGTTTTAACACCCTGCAAAACTTCCTGATAAACAAATGAATTTATGCCGAAAGGTATATTGTTGTCGAGAATGTACTGGAATTTAAGCACAGTATCATTCTCATTATCAGTAAGGTAAGCGATTATAACCGATGTATCAACAAGGACCAAATCAGTCTCCCTTTCTTAATTTTTTGTAATCATAGTCCTGTTTAAACTCTATCTTGCCCCTCAATTCTCTTAGATCCAGTTTCTGCTTCACCTGTATAAACTCCCTGAGTGCTTCGTGTATAAGGTCTTTTTTTGTTCTCGCCTTTGAATACCGGAAAGCCGTTTTTACCATATTATCGTCAAGCGCTATATTTGTCCTCATCTTATACACCTCCTTATACACATAATATAACACACTTAATCCGGACTGTGATCAAAGATAACCACATCCCCGGTTACCGGACTCCTGTAAATCAGTTCCCGCGCCTTGCCGTGCAGAGCATGAGCTATTTTGAAATACAGCCGGACAGGACCGGCGCCGGTAAGAATGACCTCATTGCTCTTGCCTATTCCTATTTTACCCAGTTCATCGAAGGTGTAGATAAAATATGGCATGTAATCAATAGCTCTGCTATGATCTTGAAATCATCGGAAGTTTTAATGATACATAACCTTTCAGCGAAAGGTTATGCGATGCTTGCATTTCCGGATGCATCTTGATTACTATCAACTGTATGGTTTTCAGATTTCTTGTATTTCTATTCTGCCTCTTCATCTTTTCTGCGGATTCTTTTGCCTCCGAGGTCTATTCATATTCTAAAAACAACGGCGTTATCGGTGAGATTAAAACATATGCCGTAAAAAGCGATGAATCTCTCATCGAGATAGCAAGGAAGTTCGGAATCGGGTACAACGAGATTACCGAGGCCAATCCCCGGTTTGATCCCTTTATCCCCGGCAACGGCAAAACCGTACAGATATCGACTCAGTGGGTCCTGCCGGATATGGCCGCCTATGAAGGGATAGTGATAAACCTTTCAGAAATGCGCCTGTATTATTTTACTAAAGAAAGGGTGATGACTTACGCCATAGGCATCGGTGATGAAGGAAAGGACACGCCTGTCGGGAACTTTAAGATAGTCGACAAGATCATCAATCCGCCATGGGTTGTGCCTGCTTCCATCAGGAAGGAAAGGCCGGAATTGCCTAAGGTTGTTCCTCCGGGTCCCAACAATCCTCTCGGCTCTCATGCAATGAGGCTCTCCCGTCCGAGCATCCTCATACATGGGACTGACAAACCCTTTGCAGTCGGCAGAAAGGCAAGCCACGGCTGCATCCGTTTATATCCTGAGGATATTCCTGATCTGTTCAAGGTCGTGCCGAACAAGACGAAAGTTGCCATCATTCGGCAGCCGGTAAAGGCAGGCGTCTCCGGCGGCAAAGTGTATCTCGAAGTACACAAAGACAAGTCAATGAGAATAAATTATTTTAATGAGGCGGTCAGGCTGCTAAAGAAAAATAATGTTTATCAGGATATCGACAGGACAAAGCTGCTTGCAGCGCTTAAAGAAAAGAATGGAATTCCTGTAATTATTTCAAAGTAAAAAAGCCGAGAGGCCGGATAAGCTTGCAGCCTCTCGGCTTTTTTATGCGTTATTTCTTTTGATGCAGTTCAAAAGCCTTTGTACATTTTTTCGAGGCGTCTTCCGCTCTCCTGGCAGCGTCTTCTGCTTTCATAACCGCTGCATCGGCTTTCTTCAGGGCGCTCAGATCCTTGTCACAACAATCTCTTGCAGCCTTCATAGCATCCTGGGCCAATGATTTCGCATCGCGCGCCTCTTTCTTGGCAGCATCAATATCAGCTACCTTTCCTTCAAGCGCATTAACTCTGGATTCTACGGCTGTAACACGTGCTTCGAGTTTACTGATCCTGTCGATGAGGGGGTCTATTTGCTGTTTCACATATTCCCTTGTAGCACACCCCGAAACAAATAAAAATGATAAAGAAAGAACCAATAAAACTATCTTTTTCATTTTACACCTCCTTTCCTAATATCAATATCATACTTATTTTAAAATCTTAAAGTAAAATCTCTTAAATGTCAACAAAATAATTGATTTAGATATGTTTTTACCCAATTAGCATGAGTGACTGAAAACTTGGTTCTTTCGTAAAAAAGTTGAAGAATATCGATTGAAAAGAATGTCATTCCACGACTTGATCGGGGAATCCAGGGTTTCTTCAACTTAAATACAAAAGCCACGAAAATTTCAGGTTTGATATGGTAATATTGTCTAATGGCGTTGCTGAAAGTTGCCGTTACAAATCTTCGGGAAGTCTTAAATACCGCTGTTGAAACTCTGAAAACAGGCGGGATTGTTGCTTATCCGACAGAGACCTTTTACGGTCTTGGAGTCAAATTTGATCTGGAGCAATCACTGAAAAGATTATATGAAATCAAGCAAAGGCCGAAAGACAAGGCCATGCCTTTAATCATAGGCGAAAAGCGTTTACTTGCTTCCATAGCCTCGTCGATAAACAGCGCCGCGGAATCCCTTATCGACGGATTCTGGCCGGGTCCTCTTACCCTTCTTGTCCCGGCAAGGGAGAATATTTCCGAATGGCTGACTGCCGGGACCCGCAATATTGCCGTCAGGGTCCCGGGAGAATCCTTTGCCCTTGAGCTTGCAAGACATGCCGGGTTTCCCATAACTTCGACAAGCGCTAATATCTCAGGCTTTCCGCCTGCCCGGGATGCAGCGACCGTCAGAAAATATTTTTCGGATGATATTGATTTGATAGTAGATGGCGGAGAAGCTCCCGGAGGTCTTCCGTCAACTATTGTAGATACGACAGGCAACGGGATGCGGATAGTGAGGGAAGGGGCTATTGGGAGAGGAATAATATCCGTTAAGGTTTATGAGGCCCGCTTATAGTATCTTTTGTTACCGCCTTCTTACCCGAGGACTTCAATTTCAGCAGGCTTATTATGATTGCGCCTGCAACGGCTCCGCACAGCGCCGAGAGGAACACTATAATTGCAAGGGACGCCTCCAGCTTCCAGAAGAAAAAGGTTATAGCAACAGGCATGGCATTCTGGACCGAAAATACCGCCACAATCAACATCACAATCAAAAGAAAAATTATCGTCGCCATTTTATGTCCTTTCTATACTTTTATCCCGGCCTGAAAATGATAAGATTACACGGCGTTTCCCTGAGGACCTCTTCTACAGGATTGCCGCCGGTAATACTCCTGAGAAGACTCCTTTCACTGGCGCCCATCACGATAAGGTCGTTTCTTCTGTGGGCTGCCTCAATCGTGATAGATCGGGAAACGGACCCCTGCCCCGTCTTTTTTTCATGACGTATATCATATTTTTTCAGACAGTCCGTAAATTGATCTATATCATTAGGCAGCCGCTTCTCCCTTTGCGCGGGATTCAGGAGCGTCTCTCCATGAAAAAAATCGGTAATAGGACTTGTCAGATGGAACAGGGTTACGGATGCGTGGAATGCCATTGCAAGGTTGGCCACAAAACATGACCGGTCTTCAAGGTCCGTCATATGCTCTCTTAAAGGCACAAGAATATTCCCGGGGTAACTTTTACCCATTCGCACAACCCTCACTATAGCCGTGGCACAGGGAAGTTTCATTACCAATTCCCGCGTCAATGTTTTCAAAAAATATCTTCTCTCCACATCTTCCCTCCTTGTAGCGGCAAAGACGATGTCCACCCCGTTTTTTCTTGCCAGATCGCTTATCTTTTTCAGGGGGTCTCCCTTCTCGGTAATGCTTTCAACCTCGACATCCAGTCTACGGGCCTCCAGAAAAAGCCTCTCAAGGGCGGACTCGGCATGTCTGAACATATTCCTGTCTATCTTTCCATCCGCGACAAAGACAAGGGAAAGAGACGAACCGCAGGATTTTGCAAGGGCTATGGCATAGCGCGCCGCAAGTTCGGAATTCGTAAATTCATTTACGGCAGCGAGGATTTTTTTGTACATATTAGAATTATACAGAGAGTTGCAGCGAACCGCAAGAAACGTGCAAGGGAAATGTTAAAATATCCCATGTTCGATACATCATGTAAAAACCTTCTCGTCAGGGGGGTCAACTGGATAGGCGATAGCGTTATGACACTTCCGGCAATAAGGTCGTTAAAAAAAGCCCTACCGGATACGACATTGTCCCTGCTCGTAAAACCTTGGG
>Ga0315290_10002306_pt1 | contig 13436 bp, 10 predicted proteins | sample YL17G12_0_MG_FD_203627 | JGI IMG/M metagenome (GOLD analysis project Ga0315290, IMG submission 203627) | Sediment microbial communities from Yellowstone Lake, YNP, Wyoming, USA - YL17G12_0 | ecosystem: Environmental > Aquatic > Freshwater > Lake > Sediment | place: USA: Wyoming | collected... | reverse complement strand
GAAAAGCAGTCGGTGCAGGAGACGCACCTTGGACGCCTCGATCTCGCCGACGACGTTTTCCGCCGATTTCTTTCCCATGCGGGGAAGATCCCCCAGAGCGCCCGCGTCCAATCCGTAGACGTCGGCGACATCGTGCACGAGTTCCTTGCCGAGAAGCTGATCGACGAGCGCGTCGCCCAATCCCTGGATGTCCATGCCGGGGCGCGAGGCGAAGTGCAGGAGGGCTTCGCGGCGCTTCGCCGGGCACGACACCCCGGTGCAGCGGGTGACGACTTCGCCCTCTTCGCGCACCGCCTGGGAGCCGCACACCGGGCACACCTTCGGCATGCTGAATCGCTTGGCCCCCTTCGCACGCCGCTCGGTCACGACGCGCATCACCTGCGGGATGATCTCGCCGGCCTTCTCGATGACGACCGTGTCGCCCACCCGCACGTCCTTGCGCGCCACATCGTCCTCGTTGTGGAGCGTTGCACGCGACACCGTCGTTCCGGCGAGCGCGACAGGCGCGAGTTCCGCGACCGGTGTGAGCGCTCCGGTACGTCCGACCTGGACGACGATGTGGAGCACGCGCGTTTGCGCCTGCTCGGGCGGGTATTTGTACGCCACCGCCCATCGTGGAAACTTGCTCGTCGAGCCGGCGTGCCGCTGCAAGTCGAGATCGTCCGCCTTCACGACGGCGCCGTCGATCTCGTACTCGAGTTGGTCCCGCAGGCCACGGATCGCGTCAATGCCGGCCATCACATCGTCGAACGAGCGGCAGATCGCGTTCAGGGGATTCACGCGAAACCCTAAAGCCTCGAGGCGAGCGAGCCCTTCAACGTGCGTGTACGGCGGATCCTCGCCTTCGATTTCCGCGAGCACGTAGAAAAAACCGTCGAGCTTCCGTGACGCGGTCATCCCGGAGTCGAGCAAGCGCAGTGAGCCGGCCGCGGCGTTGCGCGGGTTGGCGAACGGGGGCTCGCCTGAACTTCGCCGCGCCTCGTTGAGCGCCTGGAACGACGCGCGGGGCATGAAGATCTCTCCGCGGGCCTCGACGAAAGGCGCAGGGCGCAAAAGGCGGTCGGGGATCGAGCGGATCGTACGCACGTTCGCGGTCACGTCTTCTCCGACAATCCCGTCCCCGCGGGTCACGGCACGCTCCAAGAGTCCTTCCCGATACCACAGCGCGATCGAAAGCCCGTCGATCTTCGGCTCAACGACGTAGCGATCGACCGACCGGCCCACCGCGCGCGTCAGTCGGTCGTCCCAGGCACGCAGGTCGTCCTCGGAGTAGGCGTTGTCGAGCGAGAGCAGCGGGGTGCGGTGGCGCACGTTGACGAAGGCGTCGCTGGGCTCTCCGCCCACGCGAAGGCTCGACGAATCGGGCGTGACGAGCTCCGGATGCTCCGCTTCGATCGCTCGGAGCTCTCGCTCGAGCGCGTCGTACTCGGCGTCCGAGATTTCCGGAGCGTCGTCGACGTAGTACGTCCTCCGGTGGTGGGCGATCTGCTCGCGAAGCACCTTGGCGCGAGCCCTCGGGTCCTCCTTCGACGCGTTCATCGCGACGCCTTGGTCCCCGGCGCGGCGACTCCGGCACGGTTGTGGCGACGCGGGAGGCGGATGCGAAACGTGGTTCCCTTGCCGAGCTGACTGTCGACCTCGATGCGCCCATTGTGGTTTTCCACCATCTGCCGCGCGATCGCGAGACCGAGACCCGTTCCGCCGGTGCGCTTCGAGAAAAACGGCTCGAAGATCTTCTCTATCGAATCGGCCGGAATCCCGGGACCGGTGTCGGCAATCTCGACGACGACCTCTCCACCCATTCCGGCACGGGTGGCGACCCGCACCTGCCCCCCGGGCTGCATCACCTGTCGCGCGTTACCGAGGATGTTGAGGAGCGCTTGGCGCAATTGCCCTTCATCCAGCTCAACCGAAGGAAGGAGAGGCTCGAGATCGAGGACGAGGTCGACTCCGCTCTGACGAAAATCGGCCTGGAGAAACCGCGCGGTTGCCGTCAGCACGTCGTTCAGATCCTTGACCTCGAGTTGGGGTGTTGCGGGGCGGGCGTACTGCAAGAACACGTCGATCAAGTTCGCGATGCGCTTGATCTCCCCCTGCATCGAACGAAGCATCTCGACATGCTCGCCGCCTTCGAGCTCGGGCACGCCTTGGAGCTCTTCTTCGAGCATCTGCAAGTTCATGTTCATCGAGTTGAGCGGATTGCGGATCTCGTGCGCGAGACCCGAGCCGAGATTTACGCGATACTCCGCCCGCGCTGCGGACTGGCGGGCATGCTCCAACTCGCGGTTTTTCCGAATGAGGCGCAAGGAGTAGAAGAGGCCAACGACAAGAAGGCCGATCCCCAACGTCACGGCAGCCGCGATTTTGATGCGAAGGGATCGGCGAAGGGCCTCGATGTCACGGTCGATCGCTTCCGTCGAAACACCGACGCGGACATCCCCCTGTGGGACGCCGCCAAGCATCAGCGTCACCTGGGCTCTTGGAATTCCAGCGGCGTTCGGGATCACGTTGGACGGAACGGCCGCGACCCGCGTCCCGAAGCGGTCGCGAACCTCGACGAAGCGTAGGTCCGGCCGAGCGGCGAGCCGCTCTGCCAGGAACCTCTCCAAGGGAGCCAGGTTCTTGCGAAGGAGGTAGAAGTTAATGCCCGCCGGACCTCGGCCGAGAGAAGTCACCGCCTCGGCCACGCTCCGGGCCTCTTGGGTCGCTCGGAGCATGTGGTCGAATCCGGCCCGTTGACTCATGTCCTGAAGGGCCGCCGCATGGGACCCCCAACCCAGACCTGCCAGAAGGACCGCCAGCATGGCGAAAATCGTGAATGCGCGCGCGGTCTCTCCCCCCCCGAGGGGAGGCAGGAACCGCCTCCTTCCGCCAAGCCGAACCATCGCCAGGGGATTCTAGGGGGATATTTCATCCCGGGACCAGGGGATCTCGACCTGATCCCGGGAAGTTACACACCGCCAAAGGCGCAGATTTGGGTGCTGCACATTCCCCGCAGCCGATGCCGTTCTACCGGATCCCCGCTTGCCGGCACCCTGATATCGGCGGAAACTCACTGGCAGAGTGAATTCCACGGAGTAGACTCTGTATGGAGCAATGGGGGACGGCCAGATGTTGAAGCCGATGGGGGGTATGGCCATGGAAGCTCACGCGGAGAGCGCTCTCAAGGGCAGTGTTCGGCTGGGTAGTTACCTCCGCCGCCTGCGCGTCGGCTACGGCTACTCGCTGCGGCGCGTCGAAGAGCGCGCGAAAGCGGAGGGCGGCGAGATCGACAATTCGCAGCTTTCTCGCTACGAGAAGGGCATTTGCTATCCCTCCTTTGACAAGCTGCGCGTGCTCGCGAGCGTCTTCAACGTCTCGGTCCAGGCGTTTTCGGACGTGGTCGACCTTGAAGCCTGCGAGGTTTCGAAGTCCCACGATGGCGAACCCACGGAGCTCGTCAATGAGGGAAACGCCGCGCTCAAGGCGGGCGAATACCGGCAAGCGTTCGCCTACTACGACTTCGCACTCGACCAACTTCACGATGGCGACAACCTCGCAGGCGCTCAGGAATCAATGGCCCAGACGCGTATCAACCTCGCGATGGCCCTGTCTCGGCTCGGGAAGCTCGCGTTGGCTGAGCAAGAGTTGCGTCATGCTTTGCGTTCGTCGGGCAAGCTCTCACCCACCCTCATCGCGCGGGCGTTCTTGATCCTGTCGAACCTCCACGCGGACCAAGGGGACTTGCTTCTGTCCGAGGTCGAAGCCGAGAAGGCGCTCGCTCTGGCAAGGGCCGCGGGACTGAATCTCGTGGCAGCGCGCGCGCTCCATACGCTCGGACGCGTGCTGGCTCAAAACAAGCAACATTTGGCCGCGATCGACCGTTATCGCGAGGCAGGCTCGCTCTACGAAACATGCGGCGAACAGCATGAAGCTGTGCGCGTCCGCATCAACGTCGGGGACTGCTACGTCGCCCTGGGCAAGATGAAAGAGGGGGTCCGCCTCCTGCGCTCGGCCCTGGCGGACGCGCGCACCGCAGGACTCCGGCGCCTTGAAGCACAGGCGTGGAGCAATCTGGGCGAAGCGCATTTCCGTGCGGGCGAAACCGATCAAGCGCAGTCCTGCATCCGCCAGTCCGACACGCTTGCCGGCGCCCCCGAAAAATATACGGACATTCTCTTCTTCAATGCGTTCTACGAGTGGAAGATGGCGACCAACCAGGGGAATCCAACCCGCGAAAAAATCGCATTCGGGCGCCTGAAGGCCCTGCGGTCCAGTTTGGAGCGCCGATTCCTCGAGGTCGAAGCCTTCGATGCTTTCGTGGAAAGGAGGCGTAGCGATGGTTAGGAAACGCACGTTCCTCGCCCTGATGCTCGCAGCCGCGCTGGCGGGTTCTGCATCTGCCACGTTGGCAGCCGGAGGCTCGGTTACCCGACCGGCGGCGAAGAGCCCAATCGTCACCAACCACATCCCACAACTCGACGGGCCGATGACAGCGCTGTTTTTCGTGGGTGATCGCCTGCTCAACGTCTTCCGGGCTGTGCGAGGTGTCGGGATGGTGGACCTCCCGACCGTAGGCACCGGGAACCAGACCTATGGGATCCAGGACGGCCCTGATGGGGTCGATCCGCTCGGCGCGAAAGGAAGCGGCATGCGCGATGGCCCCGTGCCTGCGAATTCGAGCACTCCCATCCCGTAGTTCGCGGTTCGAGAATCCTGTTACGCGTCCGGCCTTGTTTTGCGCTTGACTTTCGCTAGTCATTCGACGCAAACTCCTTCATAAACCTCTTGACATCATTTGTTAAGGTTCTTACCATTCGCGCGGTGGTCAGAAGTGGAGTGAAGTGGGCATAGTGGCCCACCAACACTTCACCGATACCCACGGGCGGCACGGGTCTAAAGAGGCGAGAGGTCCTACGAGCGCGACGCTGGTTCGCGCGATCCCCGTTCTCTCCGAGCCGGCGGAAGGAAGGCGGAGCGATGTTGCGAGGAAGCTCGCTCGCAAAACTCGACGAGAAGGGCCGGCTGAAGCTGCCGGCCTCGTTTCGAGCCGTGCTCGAGCCGAAGTTCGGATCCGACTACTTCGTGACGAGCCTTCGCGGAGACTCGGTTCGCATCTACCCCATGGACGTGTGGCTCCGCATCGAAGAGCGCCTCTCGCGCGCATCGTCGCTGAACCCGTCGGTGATGCGCTTCAAGAATGCCGTGAATTACTTCGGCCAGTCGAGTCCGATGGACGCCCAAGGACGCATCTTGATTCACCCCCTCTTGCGCGAGCGCGCGGACGTCCGGGGCGAAGTCGTCGTCCTGGGGCAACAGGATTTCCTCGAGGTCTGGAACCGCACGGCGTTCGAGGAGCGCCTCCACGCAGACCCGCTCACCGACGGCGATCTCGGGACTCTCTCGGACCTTGGAATCTGACGACGGAGAAAGAAAGGAATTCATGCCGGCCGCTTCCGCCATCGACTGCGAGGACACGTTGACGCAACCCAACGTCCCTCATCGCCCCGTGCTTCTAGAGGAGTCGCTGGCGTTGCTCCGCCCCGCCACTGGCGCGACGGTCGTGGACGCGACGCTCGGGCCCGGAGGTCACGCCGAAGCGCTGTTCGAGTTGATCGGTCCGAGCGGGCGCGTGATCGGCATCGACCGCGACCCGGCCGCGATCGCGTTCGCACGCGGGCGCTTGGCCCGTTTCGGCGATCGATTCATCCCACTTCTCGGCGACCACCGCGATGTGGTCGAACTGCTCCACGGCGTTGACGTCGTCGTCGTCGACGCGGTGCTCGCCGATCTCGGCATCTCGTCGTTGCAACTGGACGATCCATCACGTGGATTCGCGTTCTCGACGGACGGCCCTCTGGACATGCGGCTGGACCCGGAGTCGAACGGCCCGTCCGCCGCGGACCTCGTGGCGACGCTCGACGTGTCCGGGCTGCGCGACATCATCGCCACGTGGGGCGAGGAGCGACTCGCCGGGCGGATCGCCCGCGCTCTCGTCCGCGAGCGTTCCAAACGGCCGATCGCGACGACGCACGATCTGGCCTCTCTCGTGGAAAAGACGGCCGGCCCGGCCGCGCGCCGGTTTCGGATCCATCCCGCGACTCGCACGTTTCAAGCGCTACGCATCGCGGTGAACCGCGAAATCGAGGGCATTCCGGCCCTCGTCTCGGGAGCCGTGTCGCTCCTTCGCCGCGGCGGCCGCCTCGCGGTCATATCGTTTCATTCGCTCGAGGATCGCGCGGTCAAGACATCGATGAACGGCCTGGCGCATCGTTGCACCTGTCCGCCAGGCCTGCCGGTTTGCGGCTGCGGCCGCGAGAACATCGTCCGGGCCGTCACGTCACGCACCATCGTCCCGGGGCTCGCCGAAAACGCGTCGAACCCGCGTGCGCGGAGCGCCAAACTGCGCGCGGTGGAGAGACTGTGATGAGCCGTCCCGCGTCCGCATCCGACCGTGGCTGGCGCAATAGCGCGGTCCACCGCGAGGTGGACAACCGTCACTCAGTCTGGGTCTTCAAGGTCGTTCTCGGCGTGGCGATCGCGCTCGTGCCGCTGGCGGTCTACCTCTTGCAGACCATGTCCTACGTGGAGACGAGTTACGCCATCGAAGACCTGCGCGGCTTGGAGGCCCGGTTGACCGACGCGGAGCGCCGACTGACCATCGAGAAGGCGGTCATGGAATCTCTCCCCGCGGTCGAGCAGCGCGCCGGTGTCGGGCTCGGACTCGAGCACCCCAAGACGGCGCGGGTCATTGTCGTGTCTGCGGCGGAACTCGGTCGGCCGGCGCCGTCCGCCGCACCTTCCCATCGGCCCGCGTCGCGCTGATCGGGAGTTGAACCCATGAGCGCGTGAGAAGGATCCCCGCCGTCGTGAATCAGAGCTCGATCCGAAACCGCGTCCTCATCGTAGCGGCGGTCGTCGCATTCGCCGCCGTGGCCGTGGCGGCGCGCCTGGGCGATCTGCAGGTTCTCAAGGCCGACGTGCTCCGGGCGCAAGCACGGCGCCAGCACCAGCAGGTCATCGAGATCGGCGGCCGGCGCGGATCGATCGTCGACCGAGCGGGACGCGAGTTCGCCGTCAGCATCACCACGCGGTCTCTCTACGCCCACCCTCCGCGCCTGAGAAAAGACGCCGACCGAGCGGCGCGCCTGCTCGCGCCTTACCTCGCCCGCACCGAGTCCGAGTTGCGGGCCCTTCTCGTCTCGGACGTGCCCTTCGTGTGGCTCAAGCGCCGCCTCGACCCGCAAACCTCTCGTGCCATCGCGAATCTCGACCCCAAGCTCATCTACAAGGGTGGTCCCATCGACTTCCAGGAAGAACCGAAGCGCTTCTATCCCCAGGGGTCGCTCGGGGTGCACGTCGTCGGTTTCGCCGACGTCGACCAGCAGGGACGGGAGGGTATCGAGGCCACCTTCGACGACGCCCTCCAGGGCGATTCAACGAAGTACCTCGCGGCGCGCGACGCGAAGGACAAGATGATCCTTCAACTCCTCCGCCCTCCCACCAAGCGGAGCCACGACGTCGTCCTCACGATCGACCTCGTCCTGCAGCACGTCGTCGAGCGCGAGCTCGACCGAGCGATGGAGGAGACCGGGGCGAAGGCGGCCTCGGCCATTCTCCTCAACCCCAAGACCGGGCAGATCTTGGCGCTCGCAAACCGTCCGACCTTCGACCCTCGGGCTTCCGGAAAAGGCCCCGCCGAGGCACGCCGCAACCGGGCGGTCACCGACTCGTTCGAACCGGGCTCGACGTTCAAGGTGGTCAGCGCTTCCGCCGCGCTCGAGCACGGCACGGTCACTCCCGAGCAACGCTTCAATTGCGCGTCGTACACCGTGGCCGGCAAGTCCTACACCGACGTGCACAAGTACGGCGTGTTGTCGGTACGCGAGATCCTCGAGCATTCGTCGAACGTCGGCATGGTCCAGGTCGGACGGACGCTCTCTCGGGAGGCCCTGAGGGACATGATCGTGAGCTTCGGCTTCGGCCGTAAAACCGGGGTCGAACTCGTCGGCGAGCGCAACGGGAACATCACGTCGCTCGCGAGGATGTCCGCGACGTCGCCCGCCGCCATGTCGATCGGGTACGAAATCGAGGTGACCCCTCTGCAGCTCGCGCAAGCCTACGGGACGCTGGCGAACGAAGGGATCCTCGTTCCCGCGCGCATCGTCCTTGGTACGCGCGACGAAGATGGGCACTTCCTCGCCGAAGAGCCTCCGGAACCGCGCCGCGTGGTCTCCGCGCGAACCGCGGTGACGATGACGAACATGATGGAAGGCGTCGTCCTCCGCGGCACCGGAGGAAACGCGAAGGTGTCCGGCTATCACATCGCGGGCAAGACGGGAACCGCGAAGAAAGTTCGCCCGGGCAGCGGTGTCTACACGGAAAACGAGTACTTCGCGTCGTTTGGAGGATTCGGCCCCCTGCGCGATCCGGCGCTGGTGGGCTTCGTCGTTATGGACACGCCTCGCGGAGGCTTCTACTACGGAGGCCTGGCCGCGGCACCTGTTTTTTCGCGGATCATGGCCGACGCGCTCGCCTATTTGCGCGTAGCTCCGGACGACGATCCCTGGGAAGCTCGTCGCGACGAGCTCAAAGCGCACGCCGAGAAGGACGCGGCCAAGAAGAAGCCGAAGCGAGAGCCGAGAAACGACGCGAAGGGCGTCGACGACGCACCGACGCTGCTGGTCACGACTCAGGGACAGGTCCCCGACCTGCGCGGCAAGACGGCCCGCGAAGCCGTGGCCAGTCTGGTCGCACGCGGCTACCGCACGCGAATCGATGGTAGCGGCGTCGTCGTGCGACAGGCTCCCTCGGCGGGAACTGTCCTCGCGACGGGGCAGGCGTGCACGCTCCACCTCGGCGACTTCGCGCAGGTCATCGAGGACGAGCGCCGCGCCCGGGCCAGCGTCGAGGCCAAGGAATCGGCACCTGTGCTGGTCGCGGCGCGCTCGGCGCCGGGGGCGTCTCGGGACCCGAGGAGACGGCGGTGAACGCTCGCGCCCTGGGCTCGCTCCTCGCCGGCGCCGGCGTGGTGCCGCTCACGGCCGTTCCCGCGGACGTTCTCGTCCACGGGGTGCGCATCGACTCGCGCGCCGTGAAGCCCGGCGATCTCTTCTTTGCGCTGCGCGGGACCGAGGACGACGGCGCGCGGCACGCGCGGCACGCCGCCGCCAACGGCGCCGTCGCTGTCATCGCCGACTCCCCGGCGCCCGAACCGGGCCCGGGCGTCCCCTGGGTCCGAGTCGCCGAGGCCCGCCTCGCGACGGGCCTTTGCGCCCGCGAGTGGTTCGGACGCCCCGACGAGGCGATGACGCTCGTCGGGATCACCGGAACGAAGGGAAAGACCACCGTCGCTTTCCTCGTCGAGTCGATCGCGGCCGCTGCGGGGCGATGCGCGGGCCGGATCGGGACCGTCGGCTACGCTTTCGGCGGACGCGAGACGGAAGCCGCCCGGACGACGCCCGAAGCGACCGAGCTCTACGAGCTCCTCGCGTCCATGCGTGAGGCCGGCACGGAGATCGTCGCGATGGAGGTCTCGTCGCACGCGCTCGCGCTGCACCGCGTTGCCGGCGCGCGATTCCCCGTCGCCGCCTTCCTGAACCTCGGTCGCGATCATCTGGATTTCCACGGCGGAAGCGACGCCTACTTCGAAGCCAAGGCCTCCCTCTTCGACCGCCTGGGCCCGGGGGACTTTGCGATCCTCCCGTCCGACGATCCCCGCGGGCTCTTGCTCGCCGCACGCACGCGGGCCCGCATCATCGTCTTCGGGCACGGGCGAGGCGCCGACGTGCGTATCGAGGAGGAACGCTCCGGTCTCGCCGGATCGGTGGCGCGATTGACGACCCCTCGTGGTCGCGTCGACGTTCGCACCGCGCTTCCGGCGGGCTTCAACGTGCTGAACGCCGCGGCGGCCGCCGCCTGCGGAATCGCGCTCGGCTTCGACGGGCCGGCCATCGCCGCCGGCATCGAGGGGCTAGCGCGCGTGCCGGGACGGCTGGAGTCAATTTCCTCGGGCCAGCCGTTCGCCGTGTTCGTGGACTACGCGCATACGGAGGAATCGCTCGCCGCGGTCCTCGACGCAGTACGTGAGCTGACCTCCGGCCGGCTCCTCGTCGTCTTCGGATGCGGCGGCGACCGCGACCGAGGCAAACGATTCGGGATGGGACGAGCCGCCGCCCTCCGTGCCGATCGCGTCGTTGGGACCTCCGACAATCCCAGGAGAGAGGATCCACTCGCCATCCTGCGCGATGTCGAAGCCGGCGTTGGCTCGGTCGCGGGCGCCGCCGCGCGCTCGTCCTATTGTCCCGACCGCGCCGCCGCCATCCGGCTCGCTCTCGGCGAAGCGCGATCGGGAGATGCGGTTGTGATCGCCGGGAAGGGGCACGAAACGACACAGACGTTCGACGGCCACGTGGAGCCGTTCGACGACCGCGACGTGGCGCGCCGCGAGTTGGCCGCGCTCGGGTTTTTCGGAGGGGTGCGTGCCGACGCTTAGAGTGAGCGAGCTGCTCCAGGCCACAGGAGGCACGCTCCTGTCCGGCGACCCCTCCCTGTCCGTAAGGTCGTGCGCCATCGATACGCGCAGGCTGGCGGCGGGGGCGGCCTTCTTCGCGCTCGCCGGAACGAAACTCGACGGCCATGCATTCGTCGGCGACGCGGCGCGCGCGGGCGCGCTGCTCGCCGTCGTCGCGCGCGCGCCGTCCGGGGGCGGTCCGTTTCCCGCAGCCATGATCCAGGTCGACGACGTGGCCGCGGCTCTCGCGCGCTGCGGAGCCTATGCCCGGCAGCGCATTCGCGGGAAGGTGGTCGTGATCACGGGGAGCGCCGGCAAGACCACCACCAAGGAATTCGTGGCGGCGGGGCTCGGCGCTTCGGCCAAGGTCCATCGCACGATGGGAAACTTGAACAACGAGCTGGGGCTGCCCCTGTCGCTCCTGTCGTGCCCCGACGACGCAGAGGCCGCGGTTTTCGAGATCGGGATGAACGGACCGGGGCAGATCGCTTTCCTGGCGCGCCTCGCCGATCCCGACGTCGCCCTCGTGACCAACGTGCTGCCGGCGCACCTCGAGTTCTTCGACTCGATCGACGACATCGCGGCGGCGAAGGGTGAGCTGTTCGCCGTGTTGCGCGAGAGTGCGACCTCGGTCGTGAACCTCGACGACGTCAACCTGCGCGTCCAGGCAACCCGCCACGCGGGACCCCGCGTCACGTTCGGCCGCGCGGAGAGCGCCGACCTGAGGCTCGAGGCCATCGAGGACCGCTTCGTTCCGGGCGCCTCGCTCCGCTTCAGCCACGCGGGGCGCTCGCACTCGATCTCGCTCCGGATCGGAGGCGCGCACGCCGCGCTCGACGCGCTCGCGGCGGCCGCGACCATCGTCGCATGCGGCGCACCGCTCGGGCCCGCGCTTACGGCCATCGCCCGCACCGAGCCCGCGCCTGGACGGGGACGGATGACGCACCTTCCGGACGGCATCATCGTCGTCGACGACACCTACAACAGCAACCCGGAGGCGCTCGCCTCGGTACTCGCGACGCTCGACGCGAGCCCGGCCCCCGGCCGCCGCGTCCTCGTGATGGGCGACATGCTGGAGCTGGGGCCGCGATCGATGGCCTTCCACCGGGAAGCCGGCGCGTTGGCGGCGCAATCCAAGGTCGCGCTGCTCGTCGGGGTCGGACCGCTCGCCCGGCATGCCGTGGAAGCGGCGCGACGGGCGGGGATCGAGGCCCACGCGGCGGACAACGCAACGCAGGCCGCACAGACGGTGCCCGGCCTATTGCGTCCGGAAGATCTCGTCGTGATCAAGGGATCGAGAGGGGTCAGGTTGGAGCTCGTGGTCGACGCCCTGATCGCGCGGCGGGGTGAGGTGGCCTGATGCTGTATCACCTGCTCTACCCGCTGCACGCGTCGTTCAAGGCGTTCAACGTCTTTCGCTACATCACCTTCCGGACCGCGATGGCCGTTCTCACGGCGCTTTGCGTGTCGCTCATCCTGGGTCCGTGGCTGATCCGGCGCCTGCAGCACTTCCAGATCGGCCAGGAGATCCGGGAGGACGGTCCGGCCTCGCACCACGCGAAACGCGGCACGCCGACGATGGGCGGCCTCCTGATCTTGACGGCCGTCGTCCCGACGACGCTGCTGTGGGCGGATCTTCGCAACGGGTTCGTGTGGATCGCGATCGGAGCGATGTGCGCTTTCGGCGCGATCGGATTCTGGGACGACTACGTCAAGATGGCGAAGAAACGAAGTCTCGGCCTCACCGCCCGCGGGAAGTTGGGGCTCCAGATCGCACTCTCGCTCGCGATCGGAGTGCTCCTCTACGTCATGTCCTACCAGGGGTTGTTCTCGACACGGCTCGTGTTTCCCTTCGTGAAGTCTTTCGCGCCATTTCTTGGGATCTACTTCCCACTCTGGGTGGTCTTGGTGCTGACAGGCGCGTCGAACGCGGTCAACCTGACCGACGGGCTCGACGGGCTCGCGATCGGCTCGTTCCTCATCGCCTCCGCGACCTTCACGATCCTCGCCTACGCGGCCGGCAACGCGATCGTCGCCGACTACCTCGGCATCGCGAACGTCAAGGGGGCCGGCGAGCTCACGATCTTTTGCGGCGCGCTCGTCGGGGCCGCGCTCGGGTTCCTCTGGTACAACGGCCATCCGGCCGAAATTTTCATGGGCGATGTCGGTTCGATGGCGTTGGGCGGCGCCCTCGGCACGATCGCGATCCTCATCAAACAAGAGTTCATGCTGGTCATCGTCGGCGGCCTGTTCGTCGTCGAAGCGCTGTCGGTGATCGTACAGGTCGCTTCGTTCAAGTCGCGCGGCAAGCGGGTCTTGCGCATGTCGCCGCTGCACCACCATTTCGAACTGTCGGGCTGGAGCGAGACGAAGGTCGTGATCCGCTTCTGGATCATCGCGATCATCTTCGCGCTGTTCGGCCTCGCCACGCTGAAGCTGAGGTAGCCGGTGCCGAAGCGCCGCTCGTACGATCACTGGCTCCTGCTCACAGCGTCCCTGCTGGCGTTCGCGGGCCTCTTCATGGTCGGCAGCGCCTCGCACTACATCGCGATGAGCTTGGGGAAGGACCCGACGTACTTCCTCGTCCGGCACGGAGCCTTCCTGGCGGTGGGGTTGGCGACGATGGCGGGCTCGATGGCGCTGCCGCTTCACCGCCTCGACCAGCCGCGCGTCGTGGGGGCGCTTTTCGGAACGTCGCTCGCGCTCTTGCTGCTGGTGCTCGCGATGCCGGCGGCCGGGGGCGCGCACCGGTGGTTTCGGCTGGGACCCTTGGGATTCCAACCGTCCGAGCTCGCGAAGATCGCGACGGTCCTCTTTCTCGCCTACCTGCTGTCCCGGCGTTCCGTCGACGAGGTGAACGACTTCCGGACGACGCTCGGCCCGGCGGCGGCGCTCGTCGGCGCGATGGTGTTCCTCATCGTGATCGAACCGGACCTCGGCTCGG